>Ga0315277_10005617_pt1 | contig 16505 bp, 8 predicted proteins | sample YL17G05_15_MG_FD_203695 | JGI IMG/M metagenome (GOLD analysis project Ga0315277, IMG submission 203695) | Sediment microbial communities from Yellowstone Lake, YNP, Wyoming, USA - YL17G05_15 | ecosystem: Environmental > Aquatic > Freshwater > Lake > Sediment | place: USA: Wyoming | collected... | reverse complement strand
TCCCCTTCTGGCGGGGTCAAACTATCCGGGAGAAGATCTTCGCCGAAATGGACGCGGAATGGAAGGCCGCCTACGAGGCCGGCGTTTTCACCGAGTTCATGGAGCAGCGGGCTCCAGGCCATACCGTCCTCGATGACAAGATCTACAAGAAAGGATTCAAGGATTTCCAGGCAGATATCCGCCAGAGCATCGGGAGCCTCGATTTCCGGACTGATCCCGAGGCTTATAAGAAGAAGGAAGAGCTCGAGGCCATGTCCGTAGCCGCCGACGCCCTCGTCCGCTACGCCGAAAGACACGCCGAAAAAGCCCGCGAGCTGACCGCCCGCGAAAAAGACCCCCGGAGAAAGGCCGAGCTCGAGAGGATCGCCGAAGTCTGTTCCTTCGTGCCTCAGAACGCTCCGCGGGACTTCTGGGAAGCCCTCCAGTACTATTGGTTCGTCCATCTGGGAGTCATCACCGAGCTCAACACCTGGGACTCCTTCAATCCCGGCCGGCTCGATCAGCACCTCTATCCGTTCTACAAGAAGGGCTTGGAGGACGGCACGCTGACCGAGGAGAAGGCCAGGGAGCTCCTCCAGGCGTTCTGGATCAAATTCAACAATCAGCCGGCGCCACCCAAGGTCGGCGTAACGGCCGAGGAGAGCGGTACCTACACCGATTTCTGTCTAATCAATATCGGCGGAGTGATGAAGGATGGGTCGGACGCCGTCAACGACCTCTCCTTCCTCATCCTTGATGTCATCGAAGAGATGAGGCTGCTTCAGCCGAGCTCGATGGTCCAGATCAGCAAGAAGACGCCGGACAACTTCCTGCGGCGGGCCTTACGCATCGTCAAAACCGGATTCGGCCAGCCCTCGATCTTCAACACCGACGCCATCGTCCAGGAGATGATCCGCCAGGGTAAATCGCTCGAAGACGCCCGGCTGGGCGGGGCCAGTGGCTGTGTGGAGGCGGGGATCTTCGGCAAGGAAAACTACAACCTCACCGGATATTTCAACCTCCCCAAAGTCCTCGAAATCACCCTCCATAATGGAGTCGACCCGAGGACGGGGAACAAGATCGGCCTCGAGACCGGAGACCCGGCCGCCTTTTGGAGCCACGAGGATCTCTTCGCCGCCTTCCGCAGACAGGTCAACCATTTTATCGACATCAAGATCAAAGGCAACAGCATCATCGAGAGGATATACGCCGAGTACATGCCCACACCCTTCCTCTCGCTTCTCATCGACGACTGCATCGTCCGCGGCAGGGACTACCACGATGGCGGAGCCCGCTACAACACCTCCTACATCCAGGGTGTCGGCATAGGGACGATGACCGACGCGCTGACTGCGATCAAGTTCAATATCTACGACCAAAAGACCCTGACCATGCCCGAGCTCCTGGACGCTCTCAAAAACGATTTCGCCGGTCGGGAGGCCCTGCGCCAGCGGCTGATCAACAAGACCCCAAAATACGGCAATGATGACGACTATGCCGACCAGGTCATGGTCTCGATCTTCGAGCTCTACCACGATGCCGTAAACGGCCGGCCCAACACCAAAGGCGGTACCTACCGTATCAACCTCCTTCCGACTACGGTCCACATCTATTTCGGAAAAGTCACCGGCGCCACCCCGGACGGCCGGAAGGCTGCCGAGCCGCTCTCTGAGGGAGTCTCGCCAGTCCAGGGCTCAGACCGCCATGGACCGACAGCGGTGATCAAGTCGGTGGCCAAGATAGACCATCTGCGCACGGGCGGAACGCTCCTCAACCAGAAGTTCACCCCCCAGCTCCTGTCCACCGAGGAAGGCATCGGCAAGCTGGCTCACCTCGTCCGGTCCTACTTCAAGCTCGACGGCCATCACATCCAGTTCAATGTGGTAACGTCCGAAACTCTGCGGGAGGCTCAAAAGCACCCTGAGAAATACCGCGACCTCATCGTCCGGGTCGCCGGCTATAGCGATTACTTCGTTGACCTGGGACCCGAACTCCAGGAGGAGATCATCCGCCGGACCGAACACGCTTCCTTCTAGGTTGAATTCTCCGCTCCAATCTGGTATACGCTATTCGTCATCATTCCATGCGAAGGAGAAGCCATGTTCAACCGAAAAACCTATATCCAGAGAAGAATGCTGCTCAAAAAGGGAGTGAGGTCCGGACTGATCCTCTTCCTGGGAAACGAAGAGAGCCCGATGAACTATCCGGCCAACACCTACCCCTTCCGGCAGGATAGCTCCTTCCTCTACTTCTTGGGCTTGGATTCGGCCGGTCTCGCCGCTGTGGTCGATGTCGAGGCCGGGACCGATACAGTTTTTGGTGACGACATCACGCTTGAAGACGTGATCTGGATGGGAGATCTGCCCAAGATCAAGGAGAGGGCGGCGGCCGCCGGCGTGTTCCTCACCGCGCCACTCTCCAAGTTGGGAGAGACTCTTGCCGAAGCCAGGAAACAGAACCGGCCGATTCACTATCTCCCCCCTTATCGCCCCGAGACTGCGGCCAAGCTGTCCGCATTGTTGGGCGCGCCACCTCAAGAGATAAAAAAGAACGTTTCCGTGGAGTTGATCAAGGCGGTCGTAGCCCAGCGGGCGATCAAAAGCGAGGAGGAGATAGCCGAGATGGAAAAGGCTCTCGCCGTCACTTATAAAATGTATCTCGCCGCCATGACTTCGGTACGGCCCGGGCTTTACGAGAGCGACATCGTCGGCGCCGTCGATGGGACCGCCCTGGCCCGGGGTGTACAGACGGCCTTCCCGACTATCCTGAGCATGAACGTCCACGTCTTCCATAACCCTTATCACCACAACAGACTCCAAAAGGGCCGCCTGCTGGTCATCGATTCAGGGGCTTGCTCTGCCCTCGGCTATGCCTCGGACATCACCCGGACGATCCCCGTGAGCGGCCGCTTCACCCAGAAACAAAGAGAAGTCTACGAGATCGTCTTGAAGGGTCAGCTCCAGGCCATCGCCTCGATGAAGCCCGGGGTTAGATATAAGGACATCCACCTGGCCACCGCCAAGACGATGGCCGCGGGGCTCAAAGATCTTGGGTTGATGAAAGGCGACATCGAAGAGTCGGTCGCCGCCGGAGCCCACGCCCTCTTTTACCCGCACGGCCTTGGCCACATGATCGGCCTCGACGTCCATGACATGGAAGGCCTGGGCGAGAATTATGTCGGTTATGACGAGTCGGTCTCGAGGAGCCCGCAGTTCGGACTGGCCTATTTAAGGATGGCCAGAGAGCTCCGTCCGGGGTTCGTCCTCACTGTCGAGCCCGGGATTTATTTCATCCCCGCGCTCATCGACGACTGGAAGAGCCAGAAACGGTTGGCCGCGTTCATCAACTACGCCAAGGTTGAAAACTACAGGGATTTCACGGGCATCCGGATCGAGGACAACGTTCTCATCACCAAGGACGGCAGCCGCGTTCTCGGCCGGCCCATTCCGAAAAAGGTGAGGGACGTCGAAAAGACGATGGCCACCGCCGAGAGAAAGTAGTGAAGATCGCCCTCGTCCAGCAGCACGCCTCCCCCGACCGCCATGACAACATTAGACGGGGAATCGAGGCCTTTCGGGAGGCCTCCCGCGCTGGAACCGGCCTCATCGCCTTTGCCGAGCTGGGCTTTCTCAGATTCCTCCCTCAGTATCCGGCCACCCCACATTCTCTGGCCATGGCCGAGCCGATACCCGGGCCGACGACAGAAATATTCTCGGGTTTGGCCCGGGAATATGGTGTCGCCTGTGTGATCAACCTGCTGGAGAGTGACGGCGACAAGACCTATGACTCCTCTCCCGTGATCGATGCCGACGGCCGGATCTTGGGAATCGTCCGGATGGTCCATATCATGGAGGGACCCGGTTTCCATGAGCGCGGCTTCTATACGCCCGGAGACAGGAGTTCTCTCGTCTTTAACACCCGTGCCGGGAAGGTCGGCGTGGCCATCTGCTACGACCGCCATTTTCCCGAATATATGCGGGGGCTGGCCCTCCAGGGCGCGGAAGTCGTCGTTGTCCCGCAGGCAGGTGCAGTGGGCGAATGGACCGAGGGTATTTTCGAGGCCGAGCTCCAGATCGCCGCTTTCCAGAACGGGTATTTTGCCGCCCTGGCCAACCGGGTAGGGAAGGAAGAGGTCGACCATTTTTCCGGCGAGTCCTTTGTCGTCGACCCTGACGGCCGGGTGATCGCCCGCGCCCCGAAGGACAGGGATAGCATTCTCTACGCCGATTGCGACCTGACCCGGTTGGCGCATTCGTCCGCCAAGAGGCATTTTCTTCAGGACCGGAGGCCCGAATTCTACAGGTCGATCAAGCTTCTCGACTAAACGCTATGGAAAACTGGTACATCATCAGCACCAAGCCCAAAAAAGAATTCCAGGTGGAAAAGCTGTTCACCGAGGGCGGGTTCAAATACTACAATCCCGTCTACAAGCAGGAAGGGCGGGTCCGTCCTTTTTTCCCCGGCTACGGGTTCCTCGTCTTCGAGTTCCCTGACCAATACCAGTTGGTCAAGTACACCCGGGGCATCAAACGGGTGGTGGGAAACAGGGAAGGGCCCATCCCCATCCCCGAAGAAGTCATCGGGGAGATTAAAGCCCGGGAGATAGGTGGGCTGATCGAGCTCGAAAAACACGGCGCGATGCCTCGGGTAGGAGACGAGATCGAGGTCGCCGAAGGCCCACTCAAAGGCCTCAAAGGTATTTTCCAGAAGGAGATCGGCGATAAGGAACGCGTAATGATCCTGCTGAGCTATGTCTCCTATCAGGGACAGCTCTTGATCGAAAAGAAAAAACTCAAGAAAGCCCCTTTATAGGGAGAGACCTGATGAATATTCCCATGCTCGACCTGAAGGCCCAGTACGCCACCATCAAGGACGAGATCAACGAGAAGGTGCTCCAAGTCCTATCTGCCCAGAATTTCATCCTGGGGGCTGAGGTCAGCGCCCTGGAAGCGGAGATCGCCGCCTACAGCGGCGTCCGCTTCGCCGTCGGTGTTTCGTCCGGGTCGGATGCGCTGATCATCTCTCTGATGGCCCTTGGCATCGGCTCCGGAGATGCGGTTGTGACAACCCCGTTCACCTTTTTTGCCACAGCCGGGGCGATCGCTCGCCTCGGCGCCAAGACACTCTTCTGCGACGTCGACCCGGGCACTTATAACATCGACCCGTCGAGCCTCGAACAAGTCCTCCTGAAGCTCCAGAAGGCGCGCCGCCTCGGCCGGGTCAAGGCCATCCTCCCCGTCCATCTCTACGGTCAGGTTGCCGACATGGACCCCATCATGAACCTGGCCGGGAAATACGACCTCTGGGTTGTGGAGGATGCCGCCCAGGCCATCGGGTCCGAATACCCCGGCCGCAAAGGAGTCCGCCGGGCCGGCGCCATCGGTACCCTGGGGACTCTTTCCTTCTATCCGTCCAAGAATTTGGGCGGTTATGGGGACGGCGGGATGGTGCTGACCGGAAACGCTCGGCTGGCCGATAAGCTCAAGAGGCTGCGGGTCCACGGGGGCATTGGGAAATATTATTACAAGATCTTGGGCGGCAATTTCCGGCTCGATGCCCTTCAGGCGGCCATCCTGCGGGTGAAATACAGGCATCTTGATGACTGGCAGCAAAAACGCCGGGAGCGGGCGGCCTATTATGACCAAAAGTTCTCGGCCTCGGGACTGCCGGGCGCCCGGCAGGTTCAGACGCCTGTCGCCGTTTATAAAGACAGCGGAGCCCGGAACTTTCACACCTATCATCAATACGTGATCCGGACGAAAGACCGGGACAAGCTGCAGGCCCATCTCAAGGCGAAAGGCGTCGGGACATCAGTCTTCTACCCCTTATCGCTCCACCTGCAGGAATGCTTCTCCGACCTCGGCTATAAGAGGGGAGACTTTCCCGTCTCGGAGAAAGCGGCCAAGGAAGTCCTGGCCCTGCCCATCTATCCTGAGCTGGCCGCGGAACAGCAGGACTACATCGTCGACTGCATCAAGGAATTCTACGGCTGAGGGTCGCGGCGCGGCGCCTCAATGGCAGGTGCTGCAGGATTTGCTCGAGCAAGATGTACACGAGCTCGAGGCAGACTTGAGGCGGCTCCCACCGCCTCCGATGCCGAACGACGAGAAGAGCTTTTGGACGTCGGTCGTCCGGCATTGCGGGCAGGTCACTCCCTTTTCCCCGCCCAGGCGGACGAGCGACTCGAAGTGGTGGCCGCATATCTGACAGACAAACTCATATATCGGCATGAGATTATATTTTAGCGGAAACAGACTCTCGACGCCAACCTACCCGACCAGGGCAAGGGCTTCGATCTCAACCCTGGCATCGCGGGGCAGGCGGGCGACCTGGACGGTTGCTCGGGCCGGGAAGGGGGGCTTGAAGAATTCGGCATAGACTTCGTTCACCTTGCCGGAGTCGTTCATGTCCTGGAGGAAGATTGTGGTCTTGACCACCCGGTCGAACGAGCTTCCTGCGGCGTCCAGCACGGCGCCGAGGTTTTTCAGGACCAGCCGGGCCTGTTCCTCGATCGGACCGGTGTTGAGTTGCCCGCTGGCCGGGTCGAGGGGGATCTGGCCCGAGCAGAAAACGAACCCGGCGGCCACGACACCCTGCGAATAGGGGCCGATGGCCTTGGGGGCTTTGTCTGTTTTGACTTCCTTTTTCATATCCTCTTTTCCTCCTGTGGGAACCAATGCCAGCGGTTTGAAAAGCGCCGGACTGCTGAGCATCAGTAAAGCATTGCGTCTTCTCATTCCCAGGTCTCCTCGAAAAGGTTTCAGGTCAGGATAACAATCTTGACCGGTGGACTCTTCACCGGGGACCCGTCCCTGACCGCTGTCGCCCTAATTGTATAAGAACCCGGCCGGAGATTCCAGAAAAGCGAGAAAGGGGAGCCGGCCTCTCCCACTTTATCGCCGTTGACCCACCATTCGATCTTGGCAATCCCTTCTGTCCAAGGAACCACGGCCCGAAGCTTGATGCGCTGATGCTCTTTCCGCAACACCGGATCGAGCTTGAAGATGTCACCGTCGCGGGGGAAGCTGATCTCGAAGCGGGCCGGCGCCGACTCTCCCTTTCTGGAAGCAGCCGTACGAATATCAGCGGACGCCTTCCGATGATGAGGGCACAGGTCCCGAGGTTCGGTCCCTTCGATAAACAACTCCTTGACGGCGCCCGGACAGGATTCTGTCGGCCTCAGGCCCGATAGCGGACAGACAAGGGACGTGGCAATGCCCTTCGGCTCAGGAAACTCGGTCCCGGCCTCACTCTTATGGAGCAGGAGCATGATATCCCTGAAGAGCGGCCCACAGCCGCTGATCCCCGAGACGTTGTGCATCGGCTCGCCGTCGAAATTCCCCACCCAGACTCCGACGGTGTATCTAGGGCTGTAGCCGACAGTCCAGTTGTCCCGAAAGTCCTTGGAGGTCCCGGTCTTAGCGGCCACAGGGAACGGGAAAGAAAGCGGGTTGTGATAGCCGAAGGAGGGAATCCGGGCATCCCGGTCGGCCAGGATATTGGTGATGATATAGGCGACCTGGGGCGAGAAGACGCGCTCGGCTGCCTTCGGGTTCGGCGCCTCAGCCTCCTTGCCATCCTTTCTCACCAGACGAATGATCGGCTTCTCCCGAATATAAAGCCCCTGTCGGGCCAGGGCTGAATACGCCCGGACGAGCTCCAGGAGGCTGACTTCACCGTTTCCGAGGGTGAGCCCTACGCCGTAGTAGCCGGGATCCTGCTTCAGGCCTACGAAGCCGACCGATTGGAGCCGTCGGTAGAGGAGGTCCGGACCGATCGCCTGGAGCACGGCCACAGCCGGGACGTTATAAGAACAGGCCAGCGCCGCCCGAAGGCTGATGAGGCCATGATAGCGACGGTCGTAGTTCTGCGGCCTATAATGACCCTCGACGGCGCGGAATTGGGCCGGCGAATCGTCGATGAGTGACGCCGCCGTCAGCCCGTTTTCCAGGGCAAGGCCGTAGGTAAACGGCTTGAGGGTCGACCCGGGCTGGCGCAGCGCCAGGACACCGTTGACCTGACCGTCATCGACGTCATCGAAGAAGTCTCGGGACCCGACCAGGCTCAGTACCTCCCCGTTGCTGTTGTCGAGGACCACGACCGCGCCGTTGCCAATGCCCCGGCCCTCCATCGCGGTCAAGTCGTTCTTGAGCAGAATCTCGATTTTTTGCTGAAGCTCATAATCGAGCGTCGTCCCGATGACGCTCAGGTCTTTTCGATCCGCCGGAGGAACCTGGCCGAGGACAAAGTCACAGAAGTGGGGCGCCCTGAACCTGTCGGTCGCCGGCAGGAGACACAGCTCCTCGGTCCTGGCCCTATCGCGTTCAGCCTCTGTGATGAGTCCCAGTTCCGACATCTTCGCCAGGATATCGACCTGCCTCTTCTTGACGGCTCCGAGGGCTCGATAGGGATTGAGATGAGCGGGGGAGCGGGGGATGGCCGCCAGAAAGGCTGCCTCCGCCAGGCTGAGTTGTGAAGAAGGCTTATCAAGATACAGGCACGACGCGGCCTCGATCCCGTAGGCCTGATTCCCATAGGAAATCCGGTTGATGTACTGGACCAGGATCTCCTGCTTGGAAAGCGTGCGTTCCAGGCGGAGAGCCAGCCAGGCTTCGCGGAACTTCACCCAGACGTTCCGTCGGCCGGGATAGAGGTTTCGCACCAGCTGTTGGGTGATGGTCGAAGCTCCGGAGACGACTTCTCCATGCCGCAGGTTCTGCAGGACCGCGCGCAGCATCGAGAGCGCATTAACCCCCCGGTGGAGGAAGAACAGCTTGTCTTCTGCCGCGATGGTGGCCCGTAGCAGGTGAGGAGAGACGTCATCGAGCTTGACCCAATGGCAGCGGCCGCCCTCATCGGAAAGCACCTCCCGCAGGAGGACTCCGTTCCTGTCCAGGAGGCGAAGTGAGATCACCGGCCCCGGGCCAAGCCTGCTCTTAGGAAAAGGCAGGAAAGCGGACAGGAAAAAGAGTCCGGGGAGGCCGAGCAGAACAACGATGGACCGCTTTTTCATTTCGTCCGGGCCACGCGAATCACCTTTTCCGGGCTCCGGCCGAACACCTCCGGAGCATACATTTCACCGGCCAGAGTCCCGGGCACCACGAAGCGCCCGAAGCTCACGGCCCGTGCCAGGTAGCGGTGGGTATGGACGCCGGCGGGAAGCGAATCGGCAAACAGGAGGACCCGGTCGTCGTGCATCTCGAAATGGTTGAAGCCCCGCCACCACATTTTCAGGAGCGCCTGGCCTTCTTCTTCGAGGACGACAAGATACTCGTCGCTCTCCGTCTCAAAGGTTGGATTCACCGCCTCAAGCCCCGCCGGCAGAGGGTCATCAACGACGACAAAGAGGCATTCCTGGGGCACGGCGACTTCAAGAGTGACGACGACGAGGGCCCCCGGGGGAATGACCTCCAGCGGCTTGCCGTCGAGGGACTCGATCTTTTTCAGGACGGCGATGCCCTCGTCCCGCGCGGGGAGCACCTGCCGCGGAGCATAGGTCATCCGGGCGCCATAATACATGATACCGGCGCCGCTCTTTTCGATGCGGAGCGCCAAATCTTTCTGGGCGCTGAGCTCAAGCTCGGAGACCTTGACCTCAGCCCGCTTGATCTCCCTCCTGGCACCCCCGAACTCCGACTCCAGAAGGGTTTTGCCTCCGAGGGTCATTTGACCCCGGAAGTCGCCCTCAGCTCCCTCATAGATCTGGTAGAACTCGTTCAGGGCGTAAAACACGAACAGGTTTTCCTGGGTAGAGAGCCGCGCCCCAGTGCGCTGCTTCTCGACCAGCCGGCGGGCCAGCGTCGAGAGCGAGGGATGCTCGCGTCCGGTTTCAATAAAAGTCTGCAGGATGAAGGCGGTCGTCCGGGTGTTTGATGAATAAACCCAGCGTCCGACGCCGGCGTCCTCGTCCTCGAAATGAGCGCTGGTCGCGGTGAGCTTGATCTTGTTAACGAGCTCCTGGAACAGCGTATTCTGCGCCGCAGCTGAGCCCTTTCCGTAATAGAGGGCTTTGAGGAGGAGCGTCTTCCCGAACAGCGGGAGGGTTTCTCTCTCGGCGAAGAGCCCCTCGGCAAACGCAGGCTCCGGTCGTTTGGTCACCGCAAGGAGATAAAGGGCAAAAGCCTTAGTTGTCTTCCAATCACCAAGATTGAATGGCCAGCGCTCCGGGTTCCACCCTTCCCGCAGGAAAGTGTGGAGATAGGAGAGCGACCGTTCCAGCCGGGCGCTCTCTATCTCAAACCCGCTCTGGGCGGCTTTGACCAGGGCGAAGACCGCATAGCAGGTTAGAAACGGTGCTTCAGCTCGAGAATCCGGCCAGAGGCCGAATCCGCCGCCGTCCTTCTGGTAAGCATAGAGCTCTTGAATCCCCTTGGCCGCGGTCCTGCGCAGCTCTTCCGGCTTCAGGCTTGAGATCCCGAAATCCAGCAGGACTCGGGGTGCCAGAAGATAGGGAAGGAGCGCGCTGAGCCGCTGCTCAAGACAGACATACGGATAGGCGTCTAGCTCAGAGAGGCTTCCTTTCAAACCCAGGAGTGCCGAAGAAGCGGCCTGGACCTCGATCCGGCTGTATTCCGGAAAAATCCCGTCCGGGATGGAGAATTTCTCTTCCGCCACGTCTCTTGTCTCGCCGGATAGAGCGACTGCCTCGGTGGGACGCGGCAGCCGCAAGGGAATGCTGACCTCGAGCCCGTCAGTTTCTTTCCCCATCCTCGCCCGAAAGGAAAAAGTGGCCGGCCCGGATTCAACGGCTTCAAAAGTGTAGAGGACCTCCTGGCTTTGACCGGGCCCGAGCGAGAGCCGGCGCTCCGGGTTCTGGTCATTCAGGCGGATACCCGAGACCTGGATGCTGAGTGCGACATCCCCTTGATCCGATGAGAAGTTATGGACGAGCACCCCGCCTTCGAAGGCATCGCCAACCCGGGCAAACCGCGGCAGGGCGGCCTGGAGAAGCAGTTTCTTGGAAACGCGGAAGGTCGTTTCCTCCCGGCCGAACCGGGAATCCTTTGTCTGGACGACCGCCATAATCCGGAAGGTCGTCAAATTGTCGGGCAGCCGGAACGTCACCTGGGCCTCTCCGTTTGCGTCGGTGATCAGGGAAGGATTCCAGTAGGCCGTCGACTTGAAGTCGCCGCGAAGCTCCACCTCGGCAAGCACGACATCCAAAGGAGCGGCCAGACCCTCTCCGGCTCCGCCTCCGGCCTCCTCCCCCTTCTCTCCATAGTCCCTCCGGCCGACCACATGGATCCTCGTCTCCGAGGTCCGGACCGAAAGGGATCGTTCGCCGTAGAACACAGAGAACGGGTCGGGCGTCTGGTAGCCGATCAGGTTGAGGACGCCGACATCGACAACAGCCACGGCCAGAGACGCCGGGCATCCTGCGGCCTGGTTGTCCCGGACTTTGAACTTCATGGTCACATCTTCCCGGGGCCTGTATTCTTCTCTATCCTTCCGGATTTCGACGGCCAGTTTTTTTTCCGCCGGGTCGACACTCAGGTTGATATAGCCAATCTTGAAGGAAGGCTTCCCGAGGTCCTGGTTTTCCTCCGCTTCGGCGCCGGACTTGCGCCCCTGGACAAGCAGGACGGAGACGAAGACGTTGGGGATATACTCGGACTGGACCGGGATCTCGATCTGGCTGGAAGTGCCTCCAATGTCTAAGACCCTGCTCTCCATGACCAGCTCCCGTTCAACGGTGACAAGGGCTTTGGCCTTTTCATAAGGAGATTTCACCAGTATCCTGGCGTTCTGCCCGGGCGTGTAGCTCTCCGCATCTGCAACCAGCTCAATCGAATCATCGTCGCGTCTCTCCCAGGGGACATAATCGGGACCTGTCACATAAAAATACGTGGTGGTTGTGATCCGATTCCCCAAGCCGTCTGAACCCGACGCCAGGAGGAAATAGTATCCGGTCTTTTCCGGCGAGAACGTCACCTTCACGGCGTCGTTTTTGGTCCGCACTTCCTGGCCGGCCACCTCGATATCTTCTTTCTCCGTGAGCCAGCGGAACCGGCCGCCGACCCCGGCCTGGCGCACCGACCGCCATTCCCTTCTCATAAGCTTCAGTCCAACCTTCTTCTCGGGGAGCAGAGTCCCGCGTTGGTCGGCGGCGATGACATCAAAGCTCAGAGTTTCCCCCTTCTTCAGGAATGAAGTCGATGGTCGGAGTCCGATATAGTACTCGCCCCGGTGGACCAAGGTCTGAATGCGGCTGGAAATCGCACGCCGGCTGGGGTTGACCACGGTCGCCTCCAGGATGGCCGCGACCGAATCCTTTTCTTTCTCGGCGCGAACGGGCAGGCGGACCTTGAACTTTCCCTCCGGGTCGAGGGTCGCCTCGCCGGAAGCCACCAGGCGGCTGCTCTCTTCCGTCTCCTCATCTCCCCAGTCGAGCTCGTTGCCGAAGATATAGCCGGTGAACCCAGGGGGAGAATAGCTGGTCCGATTCAGACGAAGGCGCCAGGAAACGGGCTGACCGGCCATAACACCTCCAAAAAGATAGTTAGCCCGGACCTCAGCCGCGAACTCCCGGCCGAATAGAATGCTCTCTTTATCGGCCTTCAGATGGACCTCGAACTCGGCCGGTCGAAAAGCCTCGACCCGGAAAGAGCCGGATACGGTAAATACCTGGTCACCCGGCTTCTGCGGCGGAAGGGAGGCCTTGATTTGATAGTAACCCAGGGAGGATTCTCCGGCCGTGCTGTAATCCAGGGCAAACGACCCAAACTCATCGAGGTCCGCCGAACCCTTGAAAACCGGCTTCTGGAACGGGTCCTGAATCTCGCAGCCGATCTTGGTTAAAGAGGGGAGAGCCCAACGGCCCTTTTCATTCTTCCTGATGATGCCCTTGACATGGACCTCTTCACCCGCCCGGTAGATCCCTCTCTCGGTGAAGACGCTTCCCTGGAAGACCGCGGGCTGGGGGGACCAGTCATAGGCGATCCCGAAACGGTAGGGGTCGATCCCCGTCCCCCATTCAGATGAGGAGAAGGCAACGTCTCCGCCGCGGGTGGCGAAAACCCACTGCCTCGGCTCGTCCCAGGCTTCTTTGCTCGTCAGCCCCAGCTCTTTCCATCCCGGGCCAACGGCCTTTCCGTCCCAGCCCGTCTTTCCTTTCCACTTGATCCTGTTGAGTTCATCCCTGATCTCCACCTCCGCATCCGCCACAGGAAGCCCGGTCCGGAGCTCGGTCACCCAGACGACGTTGTTGTCCGGAGAGAACTTGGTGCTGATCCCCAGCTCGGTCATTTGGAGGAAGACTTTCAGATACCTTTCCCAGGTCTCTTCCGGCAGTTTGGTGTCGAGCTGGAGGAAGATAAACCCATATTTGTCGGTGAGGAGCGCGCCCAGGTCGAGAGGAACAATCTGCCGCTTGTTTCTCGGGACTTTCAGAGGGAGGCTCGTCTCGAGCTGGAAAAAGCCCGGACGGGCGGAGAATTTCTGGTCTGACCAAAAGATCTTGGGCTGCATGAGGAGGGGGATAATGTCGTCCTTGCTCAGACGAGCTGCCTGGAAGGAGATGCTCTCCGCATTCAGGACGGAGACAGGATATCTCAGGTCTCCGTAAGCCTCCAGGATTCCGTACCCTGTGGTCATGGAAACAGATGGGGGATAGGAGGCGGTCGAAAATTTGACCTCGGCCTCCCGGCCGATCCGGTTTCCGAACTCATCACCGAGCTGCGGATCGATCCGGGCTGTGTACCGCGTTTCGGGCTCGAGGGGAAGGGACAGGTACAGGACGTCATTGCTGTAATCCCATTCACTGTAGTAATCGGGAATCTGGAGGGGCGGGTCGAAGCGAAGATGCTGCACAAAGCTCTTGTACTCAACCTGATTGCTGAACCTGAATTGGAGCTGAGCGGAAGGACTAAGCCCGTCCGTTTCCTCCAGGCCGATGAAGCGGAACGGCTGGAAGGTCTCGAAGCTAAAACCGATGCTTTTCTCCATCCGCAGCGGACCTTCCTTGGACGGCAGGCCCTGCTTTACCTCCAGGAGATAAGTGAACCCGGGAGAGAGCTTTTCCCGCGGCTCAACCAGAAGCGCCTGGTCAGGCCGAATATCAAGGTCTTCTTTCTTAAGTGTCTCCGCTGAGGGAGCGGAAAGACGGAAGTCGAGTTGTTTCTCTTTGCCCTGTTTATCAGCGGAGAAAAAAGATAAATAGTCCTTGCACGCGTCCCTGTCGACGGCCTGGTTGAAGGCCAGGAGGACTTGGGTGTCCAGCGTCAGCCCTTTCTGCTTATCTTGCGGGAAGTGCCGGACTAGGGAAGGCGCCGCTGTCTGAAATGACCAAGAATAATCTTCCTTGAGGGTCGATCCGTCCAGCGCCCGGGTTCCGGCCGGAACCGTGACCTTGATCTTGGTGGCAAAAGGAAAACGCCGTTCAGGAGTAAAGGCCAGCGTACGGGAGCCCAGCCAGCGGGTCTTTCCTGCGGCCGGCGGCTCGAACTTCAAGATGGGCTTGCCTTTGCCCTCGGGCAAAGCATCCAGCGCAACCATAGGCCGGTCGAACATGGCCACAACAGAATCGCTTTCCGCAGGGCCCGCCGTCTTGCCCAGGGGCGTCTCACTCAAGACGCGCAGGTCGCCGCTGCCTGCAGCTGATGCCCGATGTTCTGCTAACCCACCTTCCTCCCGGCCTTTCCTGCAACCGGGAAGAATCAGGCTGATCGTGATCAGACCGATTAAGAAAACGAAAGCTGCTCTTTGCCCCATGGTCGGCTCCTTTCTCCTCTCCCATCCTATGAAAAAACCCCGGCCTCTATCAAGACCAAGGCCCGAGGCAAGGAACAGGATGATCCGCCGGACGGAAAGACGATGCGCAACCCCTCCGGCGACTCAGCCGATGTCCCGGAGCGCAGCCGTAAGGAAAGTCCAAAAGCGTTCGACTGAACCCGTATGGACCCTTTCCTCCGGGGAATGCGGGTGTTCGATGGTTGGTCCGAAGGAGATCATGTCCATGCCGGGATACTTCTCGCCGATGATGCCGCATTCTAGGCCCGCGTGGACAGCCTTGATCTCCGGCTCTTTCCCGAAGACCTGGCTATAGACTCCCGTAAGTTTCTTGAGGAGCGCCGACCCTAGGTTCGGCTCCCAGCCAGGATAGCCTCCCTCTTGGACGATCCGGGCGCCGGCCAGCTCGGCGGCCGCTTTGATTATTTGGCGGACGGCAGCCAGCGCCGAGGCCACCGAGCTCCGGCTGCTGCAGATGATTTGCACCTGGGCTTTCTCGCACCGGACAACGGCGAGGTTGCTCGAGGTCTCGACCAAGCCGGCAATCTCCGGATGCATGCTGACAACCCCGTGCGGCAGGGTGAGAAGATGCCGGATTAGGATGCCCTGAGAATCGGCGGTCAGTGGGTCTTCTTTGAGATCCGTGATTTTTTCGAAGGCGCACTTGGCCTCTTTTTCGACCACCTTGTATTCGTTCCGGATCTTGGCGAAAGCACCCTTCAAAAAGAGCTGCATCTTCTTGGCGGCAGCGCCGTCCATGGAAATTGCCGCCCAGGACTCCCGGGGAATGGCGTTTCTTTTATTGCCGCCCTCGATCCGCACGAGGTCGAACGTGTATCTTTCTTGGGCCTGGTAGAGGAGCCGGACGAGAAGCCGGATGGCGTTTCCCCTTCCCTGGTTGATATCCAGCCCGGAGTGTCCGCCGCGGAAGCCGTACAGACGGAGCCGGTAGATGTCTTTGAAGCGGCGCCGTTTTCTCTGCATGGGGAGCGTGATTTCCGAATCCCCCCCTCCGGAACAACCGATGGTGAACGTCCCTTCGTCTTCGCTGTCCAGGTTGAAGAGCTTGGTGCCCTTCAGGAAGTCCTTGGCCAGGTGATTCGCCCCGGTCAACCCGGTCTCCTCATCCACTGTGAACAAGAATTCGAGGGGCCCGTGGGCCAGCGTTTGATCTTCCATGACGGCCATGGCAGAGGCCACTCCGATGCCGTTATCGGAACCGAGAGTCGTTCCTTTTGCCTGCACCCAATCCCCCTTGATTTCAGCGGCGATGGCGTCCTTCAGGAAATCGTGGGCCACATCAGAATTTTTTTCGTTGACCATGTCCATGTGTCCCTGAAGGATGACACCGGCGGCCTGCTCATGGCCCGGCGTCGCCGGCTTTGAGACGAGCACATTGCCGACCCTGTCCCTCTTCCAAGACAGGCTGAGGTCCTTGGCCACAGAGACGATATAGTCACCCAAGGCTCGTTCGTTCCCGGAGCCGTGGGGAATCAGCAGAAGCTGCGAAAAGTGTTTCCACAGGAGCGGGGGCTTGAGACCGGCAAAAGCGTCGGGCATGTTCACCTCCAGAGAAATCCTTCTAGTGTCGTCTTCTGAGGAATGATGCCACAAAAAAAATCCCAATTCAATACTTTTCCCTTTGGCCAAGAAAAGCGGGTCGGAACTCCGGCCGGCGAGCCGGTTTGACTTTTGGACGACGATTCCCTAGAATGCAGCTACTTTTCCATGGACGGATCAAAAGAAAACATCTTCCTCCGGATCTTTCACTCTCCGCCTGAGCTTTTGTCCTCGGCTCC
>Ga0315277_10005615_pt1 | contig 16507 bp, 13 predicted proteins | sample YL17G05_15_MG_FD_203695 | JGI IMG/M metagenome (GOLD analysis project Ga0315277, IMG submission 203695) | Sediment microbial communities from Yellowstone Lake, YNP, Wyoming, USA - YL17G05_15 | ecosystem: Environmental > Aquatic > Freshwater > Lake > Sediment | place: USA: Wyoming | collected... | reverse complement strand
CCATATCGAATATTTACCCCCGTATCAACCGGGATTAAACATGCAAGAACGGATTTGGCGCAGGGTTCGCTATGAATCCACCACCAACCGTTGGTTTGAAAACCTTGATAATCTTTGGTCTGTCGTTCGCAAAACAACTCGCTCATGGTCTTGTCAAAAGATTCACAGGCTATGTAACATTACTTAATGCGTTTGTATTAAATTCTGATTTTTTCTCCGGACGGATATAGCCTTATTGGGAGCACATACTAAGACGATATGCTAAGTGCCGCACAGAGAGGGAGGTTGATAACCTGTTTTTTTTGGAATGCTTACCTCGTTTATCAAATGAAGGGGCAGTCCCGTTTGCCCTTCAAGCCTCTCAAAACCATCCATCGAATTCAGGCCCAACGCGTTCGAAAAATGGTGGCCCATGCTTATCGAACGGTGCCCTACTATCGAGAAACAATGGATAGACTTGGTCTCAAGGTCAAAGACTTCCAGAACGCCGAGGACTTAGCCAAACTCCCTTTGATTGAACCTTCCCAGCTTCAACGGCATCCGGAATACTTTATCTCTACTGCCAAACCCATAAGGCGTTACCTTCGTCTCCACACAGGAGGCAGTACGGGCGATCCCCGGTCCGTCTATCATACCCCAGGGGCGATCTTCCAAAATGCGGCTCACGGGGAACGAGAAAGGTGCATCATCACATCACTCGTGGGCAGGCGTTTCGGTTATCGCGAAACGGTCATCGCCTCTCCTAACTGCACCGCTCATAAGTTGCAATCGTTCTGCCAGTCAAATGCCCTATTTCCTGATCGTATACGGATCAATCGACAATACATTTCTCTGATGGATCCGACGGAAGAGAACATCCGCTTGATCAACCAGTTCCAGCCTGATGTCATTCAGAGCTATGGCTCCTATCTGGGAATTCTCTTTTCCTACCTCGCGGGCTCAGGGGAGTCTTTTCACCGACCCAAGGTTATTACTTTCAGCTCAGACGGTTTGGTTGATTCGGTTCGACAATTGATTCAGGGGCAATTCGGCATTCCAGTTTTCAGCACTTATCAGGCAAACGAAGCACTCAAACTCGGTTTCGAATGCGAGAGTCATAGGGGTCTCCATCTGAATGTGGACCTCTATCCGGTGCAAATTGTAAACGCATCAGGTCAAAACCTACCCATTGGGGAAGTAGGAGAGGTGATAGTCTCTAATTTAGTCAACCCCGCAACCGTATTGTTGAATTATCGTCTGGGAGACCTTGCTGCTTTCTTACCTGAAGCATGCCGATGCGGCCGATCACTGCCGATGCTCTCCTTTCTTCCTGGGCGGTGCGATGATCTCATCACTCTCCCTTCAGGCAGACTCATTCATCCACAGGCAGTGCGTACAATTTTCACTGTCGAAGACCAGGTCTGGCAGTACCAGATCATACAGCATAAAATTGACCAGTTTAGCATAAAAATAGTGGCCTCCAGGGCGGCTAATCGGCAGAAGTTAAAGGAGCGCGTCGCGGCCGGATTCGCTGAACGATTTGGGAGCGAAGTCTCGACAGATATCTCCTTTGTTGATTCGATTGACCGCACGGCAAGTGGGAAGTTTCGGCCGGTGATTTCGATGACTCAAAAATCTTTTTCCGGACTCGCTGATAAACGAGAGAATTGAAGGATGGATTACCGAACCAATCTCCTCCGGCGCTTTGTCAATACAGCCTATGTGGCTGCCCTGGCTTTCCAAGAGCGCCGCATTCCATTTTGGTCCATCGAGCGTATAGAGCATCGTCAACAACATCGTCTCCGTTCGATAATTCAGCATGCCTACGACACCGTCCCGTTTTATCGCCAAGTCATGGAGGAGCGTCATTGGCGACCGCAGGACTTCAAAAACGTCACCGACCTGAACGCCCTGCCCCTTTTAGACGACTCCTTCGTATGGTCCAACCTCAAACAATTCATGTCATCACAATATGCGCGCCGACCCATGTTGAATGTCCATACGAGTGGAACTTATTCAAAAATCCAGAAGCCAATTTATTGGGACCGCCTAAATGCATTGCGGCGTCTTGCCTATAACGAACGTGATCGTGCCGTGTTGAATAAACTCCTTAGGCAGGGCTGGGGACAGAATCAGCTCTTTCTCCTTCCAGAAGTCTCCGTAAGCCGTATCATGCGAAAATTCTGGGACGGCCAAATATTGACCCATCGTAGCATCGCCCGCAGATCCTTTTTCTCGCCTGAAAGACCCTTTGATGAAGTGGTCTCTCAGATGAATACCGTCAAGCCACAAGTGGTGTTCTCATATGGTTCCTATGCCGAGGAGTTCTTCCGTTTTCTTGCAGACAGTCGACATGAAATTGCTCTGCCAAAGGTTTGGATGTATGGTGGGGACATGCTTTTTGAAACGGGAAGGGAATTAATGGAAAAGAATTTCGGTTGTATCGTCTATGCCACCTATCAGACTGCCGAAACCGGAAAAATTGGCTTTCAATGCGAACGACGCGAGGGTTTTCATCTGAATATTGATCTCTGTCCCATTCGACTCATTGATCAATCTGGTCAGACTGTTGAGCCTGGCCAGCAGGGGGAAGTCGTTGTATCGAACCTGTATAATCGTGCAATGGTTTTGCTGAATTACCGTTTGGGCGACTTGGGGGTGTTGGCAACGAAACCGTGTCCCTGCGGCAGGAACCTGCCACTCCTGGAGAAACTTGGAGGGAGAGTTTACGAGACAATCCGGTTGCCTGATGGACGACAATTCATCACTGATGTTTTGGAAATTGATTTCAAAGATGAGCTGAAATCATCACTCCGGGCCCAAATCAACCAGGTGGGCCCGCACCGGCTCTTGTGGAGAATTGTACCATGTTTAAGCGCAGATCGGGAGGCACTAAGCCACCGATTACTGGAAAAATCTAAATCTATTTTTGGGGATATTGAGGTAGAGGTGGAATTTGTCGAAAAGATTCCGCGCACCTCAGCAGGCAAATTCCCTCGTGTCATTCCCCTGAAAACAGGAAATTAAGAGATGTGTGGTATCTGTGGAGTCATCTATTCTGACCGTGCGCGACCTGTTGACCGCCAGACCCTTGCTCGGATGACGGACATCATGCAACACCGCGGTCCCGACAGTTTTGGTTTTCATGTAGAACCGGGGATTGGCCTGGGAGTTCGCCGCCTAAGCATTATTGACCTAAAAACGGGTGATCAACCTATCTCCAATGAGAATGGCGCTGTGACCGTCATCTGCAATGGGGAAATTTATAATTTTTTAGAACTTCGTCAGGAACTCATGGCTTCTGGTCATCGCTTTCGCACAAGCTCAGATGTGGAGGTCATCGTTCATCTTTATGAAGACCTCGGTCCGGAATGCGTTCATCGCCTGCGGGGAATGTTTGGCTTTGCCCTCTGGGATTCACATCATCGACTCCTCATGCTGGCGCGTGATCGTCTGGGTATTAAACCTTTGTATTATACGGTGGGGGCGGAAGGGGTTTGTTTCGGATCGGAGATAAAACCCATCCTCGTCGCTAACCAGCTCATGCCCAAGATGGATGTTTTAGCGCTTCGAGATTTATTTACATTTGGATTTATCCGGGGACCCAGGACCCTCTTCTCTGGAATTCACCAGCTTCCGCCCGGGCATTACCTTCTCTGCCAGGAGGGAAACGTTTCGATCAAGAGGTACTGGCAGGTTTCATTCCCACGCCGCGATGAGAAGATTTCCGATAGCAATGCGGAGGATTGGGCTGAAGCCCTTTTCGAAAAGCTCCAGGAGTCCGTGCGGATCCATCTCCACAGCGACGTCCCATTTGCTGCCTGGTTGAGCAGTGGCATCGATTCCAGCTCCCTCGTCGGTTTGATAAGCAGGCTAACAGGACAGACCATTCAGACCTACTCCCTCGCCTTTGAGAATCTCAAATTTGACGAAGTAAGCGGACAAAAAACATTGAACTGTTTTCCGGAGTATCAACTGGTCAATGAAAAAGTGGTTTGCAGGAGCAAAGATTTTGAACTCTTTCCCAGAACATTATGGCACTGTGAGAACATCTCTGCCACAGGGATAGAAATTCTACAGATGGTCCTTGCACAATCCACGGCCCAGAAATTCAAGGTGGTTTTAACAGGTGAAGGATCGGACGAGGCTTTCGGCGGGTATGGATGGGTTCGGGTGGATAAACTCCTCAGGCCGCTGGCGGTGCTCCCTTTATTCCTCCGCCGGTGGATGCTCCTTGGCCCCCTATTCCCTCATTTTTGGCCAGGTGCTTCCCGGGTACATCTGGCCCCCAAGGAGATGAATTTGACACGCTATCAGAGCATGATGGGGCCGCGCCAGCCAGGACGGATGGAGAAATTCTTTTCAGCAGACCTTAAGTCCCAACTCATCAAAGCTGAAACTTCGGCCCCTCCTTTCACGCCTCCCTCTGATTTTTATAAGTGGCATCCCTTCACCCAATTGCAATACTATGAGTTGGCGGTGCGTCTGCCCAACTACATCACGCATCACCTGGATCATACCACCATGGCACACTCCCTGGAAGCACGTGTGCCATTCTTGGACCACGAGTTCATTGAGTTTTGTGCCAGGATTCCGCCAGCCTTGAAGATGAAGAGGCTTCAAGAAAAATATATTTTACGCCAGGCTATCAGAAAACTTCTTCCTAAACAGATTGCCTGGCGGAAAAAACGGGGTTTGAGTGCGCCCTTTGATCAGTGGCTCCGTGAAAAGCTCCCCGATTTCGCAGTGGAAATGCTTTCCGAGGCCAACTTGAGCAAAAAGGGGTATTTTCACCCGCCTGCTGTTCATGATTTATTGAAAAAGCACAGATCCGGAGAGCGCGACTGTGGAGCCCATTTGCTTGGGATCCTTGCGATTCAGGTCTGGGACGAACTTTTTATGAATGGCCAGGTAAAAGAACCTCCTGCATAAGTTTGGAGAGAAAATGGAATTGAGCTTTAAAAATAAGAATAACGGTCGTATCTTCACGGCCACCCATCATGGAAATGTCTTGGGATATGTAGCCATCGACTCTACCGTCGGTGGCCGCTCTTGTGGTGGATTGCGGATGCTCCCGGACATTGATGAGGCAGAGATTCAAGCTCTGGCCCGATCCATGACACTCAAGTACGGCTTCCTCGGCCTGCCCCAGGGCGGAGCCAAAGCAGGAGTCATAGGCGATCCCGAGGCGCCTCAGGCGGAGCGGTTGAACCGACTGGTTGAATTCGGCCATGCAATAAAACCTCTCCTCCTCACAAAGGCTTTTATTCCCACCTCTGACATGGGTACAGACAGCGATGATATTCGTCACATGCTTAAATCTGTGGGCATACACGTTGGTCGCCGGGAGTTACAGAACAATTCCTCGGGCTTCTATACTGCCCATTCCGTATGGACAGGGGGCGTGCAATCGGCTCGGCATATCGGGTTGAATCTTTCCAAGTGCACGGCTGCGATTGAGGGCTTTGGGAATGTAGGAAAGCCTCTCGCTATTCTCTTGGCTAAGGCAGGCATTAAGGTCATTGCAATCTCCACCTCCCGGGGAGCCCTCTACAATCCACAAGGACTCAAGGTGGATCGGCTTGCCCGATTGGCCGAAGAGGCTGGGAGTCGGGCCGTGGAGGTCTATCGGGAAGCCCAATTCATCAGTCGTGAAGCGCTCCTCGAATTACCAGTTGATATACTCTGTCCCTGTGCCCGCTGGAACAGCATCCATTCTGGTAATGCAACCCGCATTCCGGCGCACATCATCTCCCCTGGTGCAAACAACCCGGTCACCCCTGAAGCAGAGAGCACACTGTTTAAACGGGGGGTGCTATGCCTCCCTGATTTTGTGACCAATTGCGGTGGGGTGTTAGGTGGGACGATGGAATTTGCCTCAGTTAGGAGAGGACAAATTACGACTTTCATTGATCGTCACATAGGCACACACATTGCCTGGATTTTAAAGGAGGCAAACACAAAGAGCATTTTACCCCGTGAAGTTGCCGTGCCACTTGCACTCTATCGCTTCGAACAAGTCCAGCAGAGTGTTGAGCATCCCACGCCGCTCGGCCGGTTATTTAGCATTGGTCTGGAATTCTACCGCCGCGGTTGGATCCCAGGTTCCTTGGTTGGCCCCATTTCACTGCATTACTTCAAAAGGATAATAACATGAGGGGCTCAATCCCAATACAAATCCCTCACAATTAGGATCTCTCTGCCGACAGGGCGTGGCTTCCTATAAATAATTCCGGGAAACCGAGAAATGATGGAGAACTCAGTTCAAGAAATTCATTCGGAGCTATTAATGACCAGACGAAAGCTCCTTTATTCTCTCTCTTGCAATTTCAATATGCTGAGACTGTTGAGGTTCCGCATACTTGATAAAGCCTTTGTAAGCTTGAATCGCCTCCCAAATGCGGCCAACCTTTTCGTAGGCTAAAGCCTGATTGAAATAGGCGGACGCATACCTTGAGTTGATCCCGATCGTTTTCTTCAAATCGGAGATGGCTTGTTCATATTCCCCTTTGGCTAAATAGATCGTTCCACGATTATTGTATGCCTCAGCATATTGTGTGTTGATCTCAAGGGCTTTTGTGTAATCTGAAATAGCTTGGTCAAACAGCCCTCTCTTCGCATAAGCATTCCCACGGTTATAGTACGCCACCGCAAATCTCGGGTTGATCTCAAGGGCTATTGTGTAATCTGAAATGGCCTGGTCAAACAGCCCTCTCTTCCCATAAATAATCCCACGGTTATAGTACGCCTCCGCATATCTCGGATTGATCTCAAGGGCTTTTGTGAAATCTGAAATAGCCTGGTCGTATTGCCTTCGTTCAGAATAGCCATGCCCACGGTGGATATAGGCTTTTGGGAGATCGGGATATTTATTTAGAACATCGTCCCACAACGTCACACTCTCTTTCCATACCTGTCCCCTTTCCCAGGTTAAAAAAGAGAAGATGCCTAAGATTCCAATCAAGACCACTGCAACGAGGGTGCGCATCATTCGTGAATCTCTTAGGCTTCGCGAGTAAAGCCATGAAAAACCGTCTCCAAAAACAAAAAATATTCCTATAGATGGAACATAGGTATAGCGGTCGGCGACGATCTTCAGCGGGAGAACGGGTAGAAGGGTCACTAAGAAAAAAAGAAGGCCAAAGATGATTTTTTTGTATTTGCCAAAAATGATTAAAAGGATTCCTGCAATTAAAATTCCAAGGATGACCAGCACATAAACATAAGGCCACGGACCCTCTCCTTTAATAAATGGATAGAGACAAGAAAGTTTGACAGGCAGAATTAATTTGGAAATATAGGATGCCAATGCTTCACTCACGACGAAGATAGTTTTGATTAATGAAAATGAAGGTTTTGGGCCAATGGTTCTACCCGGTCCTTGAGCGAATAAAGCGATCATTCCAAAAATAAAAACCGTGACTAAAAAGGGAATTTTTTCGACCAGGCACTTTCGATCAAATTTTCGATGAAGAAGAAAGTCGCACAGGAACATGACGACGGGAAGTGTGACAGCCATAGACTTAGATAAAAGAGACAGGATAAACAGGAAGAAGGAAAGAAGATAGGTTCTCACACTTTGTGTCTTTAGGTAATGGAGATAGACGATCAATGATCCCAAAAAGAAAAACGTGTAAAGTACATCTTTTCTCTCAGAGATCCAGACCACGGATTCCACTTGGAGCGGGTGGATGCCAAAGAGGAGAGAGACCACGAGGGAGGTTAAAACCCCGCCTTTGAGCATCAAGATCATTAAGAAGACAAGCAGCCCATTCATCAAGTGAAGGATCAGGTTCGTGAGATGGTAGACCAAGGGGTTTAACTTAAAAAAATAATATTCGAGTGAATAGGAGAGAAGGGTCAAGGGATGGTAGTGCCCCATATAGTACTGGTTGAAAATAGTTTTGATGCTTTTCCAGGACAACTCCATAATCAGAGGGTTTTCTGTGACATAGAAGTTATCATCCCAGTTGGCAAAATCATTCTTAAGAGACGGAGAGAAAGAGATGAAAGTGATAGTTAAAATCAAACAGATGGAAAGGATGATTTGTTGTTTTTTCATTTTGAGGATTTGGAAAAAAATTTAGTTCCTTATCTCTTTCATCTGATCTGCGAATTCAGATTTCAATCTGGGTTCAATGGATTGGACTCTGTAAATACTCACCACTTCGTCTTTTCTTTTTATCATCAACCATTCAACATGAGGATTGAGACTTATAAACTTATAAGTAGCCACTTCTTAATAGGTTGTCAAGGTGTTGTTCTTTTACGAAATGATCGTTTGTCACGATGTGGAAGGGGGAGTATGAAACATCTTTGAGGCGTGGAAGGAACTGCGAACAAAGGGGCCGGAGGCAACCGCTTTAAAGCCCATCTTCATCCCTATCTTTTGATACTCTTCAAACTCTTCCGGGGGGATATATCTTTCGACAGGCAATCGATCGAATCGGGGCTGCAGATATTGGCCGATCGTTAAGAAATCACATTCGACCTGTCTCAGATTTTCCATCAGACCTACAACCTCTTCCCGCATTTCTCCGAGGCCAAGCATAAATCCAGACTTAGTAAAAAGATGAGGATTGTACTCTTTTGACCTTTTCAGTAAACGAAGTGATCTTTCATAGTCCGCCTCAGGGCGGACTATAGGATAGAGTCGGGGGATTGTTTCGATGTTATGATTTAAAACATCCGGTGTTTCATTTAAGACAGCTATTAAAGAAGAGATGTTCCCCTGAAAATCGGGGATCAACACCTCAACCTTTGCACTCCCATCCACTTCCCGAATGGCCTGAATCGTTTTCGCATAATGGGAAGCTCCCCCATCAGGAAGGTCATCCCTGGTCACAGAGGTGACGACAACATACCGTAGGCCCATTTTCTGAACCGCTTGACCAACCTTTTCCGCCTCTTTTTCATCAGCTGGAACGGGGTCCCCATGTTCCACAGCACAAAAACCACAATCCCTCGTACAGATATTTCCAAGAATAAGGAAGGTTGCCGTTCCTCTGGAGAAGCACTCACCCAGGTTTGGACACCTGGCCTCTTCGCAGACCGTATGAAGGTCTGTCGCCGCTAAAATGGATTTGACCTTAAGAAGATCCTGGTATGGTGGAATTCGTTTTTTTAGCCATGGAGGTTTTTTTAAATTCTTCAATGCTCAATTACCAATTAGCAATTTTCAATTTGCAATGATCTTTTTTTGCCATGTGCTATGCGCTATGCGTTATGCTCTATGCGCTTTTGGGAGGTCGGAGTGGTTTCGGGAGATGAATCGCCAATCCATCTACATCGAGGCATGCCTCCTTCAACGCCTCTGGAATGGTGGGATGGGCTTGTATGAATCGAGTAAAATCTTTCATCTTGCCACCCATCATCATAGAAGCAATGGATATGAGAAGATTTGCTTCGGAGCCAATAATATGAACTCCCACAATTTGATCGTTCTCACGGGTTGCAATCACCTTGATCAGGCCATCAGTTTCTCCTGAGATCACGGCTTTCGGATTGGACCGGAACGGAAACCGCCCAATCTTTATCTCTCCTTTTGCCTTCGCCTCCTTCTCAGTAAAACCTATGGATGCAACTTCGGGATGGGTAAAGATACAGAGGGGGATCGGGTTATCTTTCATCTCTTGATCCATCCCGATCGCATTCTCCGCAGCCAAAATCCCCTGCTCCATTGCCACATGGGCAAGCATGATTCCTTCAATGGCATCTCCGATCGCATAAATGCCCGGAGTAGTTGTCTCCATTCGACGGTTGACCTTAATCCCTCGAGGAGAAATCTCAATGCCTGCCCTTGAAAAACTCAGTTCTAAGCTGGGGCCCCTTCCCACAGCCAGAAGTAATTTTTCGGTAATGACTTCCTCTATCCCCTGGGGGGTTTTAACCGTAAGCCTTAACCCATTCTCCCGATACTGAATGTCTTCGACAGAGGATTGAGTTAAAATCTTGACCCCGTCCCTTTCCAAAAACCTCCGAAGATTCCGGACTAATTCTCCTTCAAGGCCAGGAAGAATATTCTCCAGAATCTCTACAATCGTCACTCTTGAACCGAGTGTATTGAAGAGCGTGGCAAACTCAACGCCGATGTATCCTCCGCCAACGATCACCAGGTCACGAGGAACTTCCTTGAGTTCTAATGCCTCATCACTGGTAATGATTCTCTCGCCGTCCGGGATGAGATGGGGGAGCGTCTTGGTCTTCGAGCCCGGCGCTAAAATGATTGCATCGGCCGCAATGGTCTCCCCTTCTCTCTCTCCATCCAAAAGCACAACCTGATCGCTCCCTGCAAGGTCAGCCCTTGCTTTTTTAACGGTGACCCGGTGGGATTCCAGCAGGATTTCAATTCCCTTAACCAGTTCCTGGACGACCCTCTCCTTTCGTTCAGTCATGGAAGGGAGAGGACTAAACCCCTTATCAATGAGAGATCCAAAGACGGGAGAATGCTTAAGGGAACGGAGCTGTCCTGCATCGTGGAGAAGTGACTTCGTTGGAATGCATCCCCGGTTTAGGCAGGTTCCTCCGATCCGATCTCTCTCAATGAGGATGGGTTTTGCTCCCAATTGGGCAGCCCGGATGGCTGCCACATAACCGCCAGGACCTCCGCCGATGACAACTATTCTCTTTGGGTTCATAGTCTTCAATGTTAAATGGTCAATGCTCAATGGTCAATTTGCAATTAATTCTTTTAACCCCTTCTCTTCCCAATCCCTTTGAAAAATCTTTTTAAAATGGAAACAGACCTTTTCAGTCAATCGATCTTTTGACATTTTCTTCCGGAGAATCCTCTCCATGGAGGTCATCTTCACCCCTTCGAGGCCGCAGGGATTGATGAGTTCAAAATATTTTAAGTCTGTTGCGTAGTTTAAGGCAATCCCGTGAAAGGAGACCCATCGTTTAATCGCCACACCAATCGAGGCGATCTTGTCACCTTCCGCCCAGACCCCTCGATTGGATAAATCCTTTTTCCCTTCGATCCCAAAATCCCTTAGGACGGAAAGGATCACCTCTTCGACCTGACTAACATAACGAATGAGACGATACCCATAATCCTTCAAATTTAAGATGGGATAGACGACCATCTGCCCGGGACCGTGGTAGGTGACATCTCCGCCCCGCTCCACATGGAAGATGGGAATCTTCATTGCGTCCATCACTTCCTGTGAAACCTTTAGATGCGAACGATTGCCACGCCTTCCAAGGGTGATCACATGTGGATGTTCGGTAAAGAGGAGGAGATCCGGGACTTTCCCTTCCACACGTCTCGACCAGAGGGTATGCTGAAGATCCCAGGCCTCTTTGTAATCCATCAATCCAAGATCTATAATGTAACCGTTTCGGTCCATTTCATATTAGAATGAATCGTTAGAATTACCAATATCCAAGCACCTGCCTTCGCCAAAGCGGCTTCGCGCAGGCAGGCCAATAACCAAATAATAACCAAAGTTCCAATGACCAAAAAAGTGTTTGGTTATTTGGTGATTGGAATTTATTTGGAGCTTGGAATTTGGTTATTGGAATTTCCCTCTTACCCTATTTGTCTCCCTTGGGGAAGGAAGGTGAGGGGACGGTCCATTTCAACTTCGGTTTTCTCGCCGCCAGGACCTCATCGAGCCTTCTCACCTTCACCTTCCGGGGGGCCTGACGAAGCAGTTCCGGATTCTCTTCTGCCTCTTTAGCAATGGTGATCATCGTCTCAATAAATCGATCCAGCCCTTCCCTGCTCTCCGTCTCCGTGGGCTCCATCATCAGTGCCCCCTTGACAACCAGGGGGAAATAGATCGTCGGCGGATGAAATCCATAATCGATCAATCTCTTCGCAATGTCGAGGGTTGAGACATGAAACTTTTCTTGAAAACGGTCAGTAAAAACACACTCGTGCACGCAGGGCTGGTCGTATGGAAGATGGTAAGAGCCTTTCAATCCTGTCATCAGGTAGTTGGCATTTAGCACCGCCATCTCACTCGCTCTCCTGAGCCCTTCTGCTCCCATGGAGAGGATATAGGCATAGGCCTTGAGGATGACTCCTATGTTCCCATAGAAGGCCTTGATCTTTCCGATACTCAGAGGCCGATCGTAATTGAACCGGTAGGCTTCTCCAGCCTTTTCGATTACCGGCACCGGAAGAAAGGGAGCCAGTTCTTTTTTGATGGCCAGGGGCCCGGACCCAGGCCCCCCTCCGCCGTGAGGCGTCGAGAAGGTCTTGTGGAGGTTGAGGTGAACCATATCCACTCCAAGATCCCCCAGTTTTACAATTCCCATTAAGGCGTTGAGATTGGCTCCATCGCAATAGACAAACCCTCCTTTCCGGTGAACGATTTCAGCGATCTCTGATAGATGTTCTTCAAAGAACCCGAGGGTATTGGGATTGGTCACCATGATGGCCGCCACCTCTTCATCCATCTGCTCGGCTACTTTGTCCGGACTGATCACCCCTTTCTCATTCGATTTGATCTCCACCACCTGATAGGAGGCAACGGTTGAAGTCGAGCAGTTGGTCCCGTGGGCTGTGTCCGGCACCAGAACCTTCTTTCTCTTTTCGCCGCGGGCCTGAAGAGCAGCCTTCATCATCATCATCCCGGTCAGCTCACCATGAGCCCCTGCAGCCGGCTGAAGGGTCACCTGATCCATCCCCGTAATCTCAGCAAGAAACCCTTCAAGTTCATACATCGCCCTCAGAAGCCCCTGACAGAATTCTTCGGGAGTATAAGGATGGATATTTGCAAAACCGCTCAGCTTTGCCACATCCTCATTCACTTTCGGATTGTACTTCATCGTACAGGAACCCAATGGATAAAAACCACTATCCACTCCGAAGTTCCACTGGGAAAGACGGGTAAAATGACGCACCACCTCGACTTCACTGAGTTGAGGAAACCCTATCAGTTCTTTTCGCAAAAGGTGAGAAGGAATAAGTTTTCTGTCCTTCGCCTTTTCCCCATCCCACCGTGGCAGAGAATATCCCTTTCTGCCTTCCCCACCCTGCTCAAAGATAAGGGGCTCATCTTGAAGGAGTCCTGTGTCTTTTATTTTTTCCACTCTGTCACCTACTTTAGTGGAGCACATGGTGTTCCAGAATAGTCTGGTAGTCGTTAGTCTCGTAGTCTTTTAGTCAATAATATGACTATGTGACTATAGGACTATTAGACTATAAGGCTTTTTCCAAAACGTTGGCCCACTGATCGATCTCTTCTTTCGTAACCATCTCCGTGACCGTGACGAGAAGATGATGATCGAGTTCCGGATAGAAGTTCCTCATGGGTAAACCTCCCAGGATTCCTTCCTCCTTTATCCTTTCCAGTACCTTCTCAGGGTCTTTATCAATCTCCAAGACAAACTCATTGAAGGTGGGAAAGGAAAAGGCAACCCTGCAACCCTCCATCTGAGAGGCGGCCTTCTTTGCATACTCCGCTTTGCTCAGGTTCATCAAGGCTAACTCGCTCAACCCCTTCTTTCCGAAGCACGAGAGGAAGATCGTTGCCATCAGGGCGCAAAGGCCTTCATTCGTGCAGATATTAGAAGTGGCCTTCTCCCTGCGAATGTGTTGTTCTCTGGTCGCCAGGGTGAGGACAAAACCTCTCTTCCCTTCCAGATCAACGGTCTCGCCCACAAGTCGTCCGGGCATATTTCGAATAAATTTCTCCTTTGTCGTGAAGATGCCAAGGTAAGGCCCGCCAAAGGAAAGAGAAAGCCCAAGACTCTGACCTTCGCCTGCAACAATATCGGCTCCGAATTCACCCGGGGGTCTCAGCATTCCATAGGCAATCGCCTCGCTGAAGCCCGCGATCATCAATCCACCTTCCTGATGAACCCTTTCTCCGATCGTTTGAAGGTCTTCGATCACACCGAAGAAGTTGGGATTCTGAATGACGACTGCACTCACATCCTGATCCAGGAATTGGACCAAGGTCTCCTTGTCCGTTCTGCCTTCCTTTTGCAGATACGGAATCAAAACAATCTCCTGCTCATCGGGGTCGATGTAGGTCTGGATGACTTTCCGATATTCAGGATGGATTGCTTGTGAAAGAAGGATTTTCCTCCTCCCTGTGATTCGGTGAGCCATCAACACCGCTTCGGCTAAACTCGATGCCCCGTCATACATCGAACCATTCGACACCTCCATGCCGGTCAACTGGCACATCAATGTCTGAAATTCGAAAATGGCCTGAAGCGTCCCCTGACTGATCTCTGCCTGATAGGGAGTGTAAGCGGTATAGAACTCAGAACGGGAGACCAGATGCGAAACCACAGCGGGGATAAAATGATCATAGGCCCCTCCGCCAAGAAAACTCGTAAAAATTGGGCTCTGGAGACCCTCCATATGGCGAATGAGGTCGATTTCGGAAAGAGGTCCGGGAAGGTCTAAGGGCTTTGAGAGTCTTTGTTCTTTAGGGATGCTTCCGAAAAGATCCTCAATGCTCTTCACACCAATCGCTTTGAGCATCTTCTGAACATCTTCTTCGGTATGGGGGATATAGCGGAGGTAGTCTTCCATTACGATTCCTCTGAAAGTTTTCCCTGATAGGCTTTTGATGAGAGGAGTCCATTTAACTCCTCCCTCTCCCTCAACTCCATCCTGAGGAGCCACCCTTTTCCATAGGGGTCCGTATTGATCAATTCCGGATGGTCCTTCAGTTCCAGATTCTTTGCAATGACCCTACCGGTGATCGGAGAGAAGATGTCGGCGACCGTCTTCACCGATTCAACAACTCCCATGCTCTCCCCTTTTTTATACTCGGATCCGATCTCCGGAAGGTCCACATAGACGATATCCTTCAACTGGCCCTGAGCATAATCAGTGATTCCAATGGTTACAAAACTTTCCTCATTCCTCACCCACTCGTGGTCTTCTGAATAGAGCAAATTTTCTGGAAATTCCATTCGCTCCTCCTCCCGCCATTGATCATTGCCAATTGCTCAGAAAATAAAATTCTAACGGTAAGGGTAACGAGGCCCGTATCGTTTATAAAAGGTTACGTTGTTCGTCTTTTAAACCTTTAACCGTAACCATTTGACGATTTACGAAACGGGCTTCGTAACCGTAACCGAAACCTGAAAACTTGATCAATTCTCATTTCAACTCATCCAGCGGAATATTAATCACCGTCTCGAGGATGGAGATGTGTTTCAACTCCCCCTCGACCCTAATCATATGCTTGGATGTTTTGGGTGCCATTCTTTTCCCCGTCAGGGCTGTATCAATAATCATCTTCTTTGTAACCTTTTCGCCCTCCCTCCAGGGAATGACTTCAATCTCCGGCGATTGATAGTCAACCAGAATGACTGGAATCTTTTTACAGCCGATCTTTTTCAAAGCATGGAGCCGGTGATGCCCATCCAGGATGATGCAAGTGCTCTTATCCACGGCTATGGGCATTTTAAGCATCCCATCCGAAAGGATCTCGTTCTTCAACTCCTCGAGATAATCGGGCCGGATCTCCTCATGTTCTCTCAACTCCTCGATTCTGATAAAAACAATATCAACCATTCTCATCTCCTGTCAAAATAAAAAGGAGGAAGGCAATCTTATCCGCATCGCCTTCCTCCTGTCTTCTGACCTGAGAGATTATCCCTTCTAAAAACTGGATTTGTCCCCTTCGGTGTCCCAATTAAAAAACGGGATCTTTCCAGGAATCTCTTAAGTTACAGTCCTTTTGCCTGAGAGTTTCATCCCGCCTTCAGCGGAACTTGCCCCTTCGGCGCCCCTTTCGACAAGGAGTCTCTCCTGTAACCTATAGAAAATTCTGTTCCAATTACGGAGGATTGTCAAGAAAAAAATGGGGCGGCACTCAAAGAATTTTCTTGACAAGAAAAAACGGAAGAAATATATTGTGCTGGAAATTGAATAATGATCAAGAGGAACCACTCCTCCAGTATTTTTTGTGTGGATCCTTCTCAAAAAGAAGTTTCATTACAAGAAATTATTAACCATAAAATGTTAAATCTCTAACCCTCGATACAAATGAGAATCAAAAGACAAAATGAATTTAGAGTTGAAGAACTGCTGGGCAGAAAGATCCGCGAAACGAGATCCCGGCGAGGGTTAACGCTTGCCCAGTTAAGCAAACAGGCAGAGATTTCAGTGGCCATGCTCTCCAAGATTGAACATGCCAAGGTTTCCTCTCCCATTTCCGTGTATGCGAAGATTGCTAAAGCACTGGAAATTCCTTTGGACGAGCTCTTTTGCGAAGATGGTCCTGTTTCAATCTCTTTTGTCAAAAAAGAAGAAAGAAAAAGATACAGTCAGTCTACGGGTTATGTGGGAGAATCGATCGCCTTCAAAAAATCCAATAAAAAAATGGAACCTTTTGTCCTGCATTACCCCCCCAAGGGCACTCTTCCCCCGGCTTATCAACATGACAATGATGAATTTATCTTCGTCCTCGAGGGAGAACTGGAATTTCAATATGATGGGTCCAGGTTTATTCTCAAACCTGGGGACTGCGTGTATTTCGATGCCAACCAAAAACATTCCGCACGAGCGATTGGCGGAAAGGCTACGCAGGCGCTCGTCGTAGATGCCTGA
>Ga0315277_10005614_pt1 | contig 16508 bp, 16 predicted proteins | sample YL17G05_15_MG_FD_203695 | JGI IMG/M metagenome (GOLD analysis project Ga0315277, IMG submission 203695) | Sediment microbial communities from Yellowstone Lake, YNP, Wyoming, USA - YL17G05_15 | ecosystem: Environmental > Aquatic > Freshwater > Lake > Sediment | place: USA: Wyoming | collected... | reverse complement strand
GAATGGAGCAGATGACGAGCGGGGATTATCGGGCCAACGCGGTGTGGTTCGGGCTCGGAGTGCTGACGTATAACCTGACCTTGGCTGAGAAGCTTCTCTTTCTGGACGCGGAATGGAAAACGAAGACCGTGGCGACACTCCGCCGGCAGCTCATCGAGACGGCCGGCCGTCTGGTCCGTCATGGCCGACGCTTGGTCCTTCGCCTGACGGCCTCCTGGGAGAAGTTCCAACTTTATCTCCGGATTCGGGCTCGCCTTGCGGCGTTTGTTTGACGCCGAGATAACATCATTTTCCTCTTCGCCTCCTCACGGGGAGAGCTATCAGGGAAGACCGAATCAAAATCCCTGAAAATCGTTAACCAAACGAAAACTCCGTGAGATCGTCATATCCATGATGATTAAAAGGAGCGCTGATGATAAATCATACGATAAATTACCCCTTAGGAATCCCTATCGGCAATTTTGGGCCGTGACCACTTATGGTTTTTCCAGAAGGAATAAGTCCATGTTGATCGCTCAATCGGCTAAAAGGGTTATCGCCTGGACTTTAGCCGTGTCCTTTTCAGCCGGGCTTTTTCTGGGATTAGCCCAGAGGCCTCTTTTGGCCCAGTCCGCAGATCCCGATCCGGATATCCACCGAGTTTACGCGCTCGACCCAAAGGGGCAGTTCGTGCAGTTTTTTCTTTGAATTCATGAAGAGAGATAAACAGGACTTTTTGGAACGCTTGTGAGAAAGGAATGCATTTTGTTCGGATGAACAGCGATAAAAAACGTTGCGTTTAATTATTTTGCTTTGGCGTCCGTCAGCCGCTTAATCCAAAAGAACAGCGGAACAGAGATGAACTGGGCCGCGACGGAAAAAGCAATCATCGACAGGAGCGAGAGGTCATATAATATTCCCATCAGAGCGCTTCCCAGAAACCAGAAAATGCCGAAACCCGTGTTGAAGAGCCCGTAGGCCGAGCCGCGCTTGCTGGCGGGAATCATATCCGCTATGGCAGCCCGCATGATGGATTCCTGAGCGCCCATGCCTACTCCCCATAACACCATGCCCAGAAGCGCGAAAAAAAACCCTCCCAAAAAGACCAGGGGGGCAAAGAACGCCGAGATGATTGCGGCAAAAGCCATTACAGGAATGCCCTTGCGATCGAACAGGCGGCCGAACACGAGCGCGGCAAGCGCATCGACTCCCATGGCGATAGCATAAAACACTGGAACCCATTCGTCAGAAACGACCGATACCCGGTGGAAATGAAAGGCAATTAGGGGGAAATCGGCGAAGCCGGCGGCCAAGAGGGCAACGGCGGCAAGATAGATCCAGAATATCCGCGGGAAGCCCTTTTTTCCCTGCTTCTCCTGACTCTCTTCGAAATCGCGCGGACGGGGATACAGAAAACGCGCTGCGGCCAGGATTGCCAAGGCCAGAAGCGCCGGAATGAGCAAGAGACCGAAAGCGGCTTTATAGCCGCCTTTGAGATAAAGGACCAGTGCGACCACGGACGGACCGAGCATGGCGCCTATCTGGTCCATGGCCTCGTGCAGGCCGAACCCCCAGCCGCGGCCCATCCTGGCCGTCGCATGCGAGAGCATTGCATCGCGAGCGGGAGTGCGGACGGCTTTACCCATGCGCTCCGCGATCATGAGAAAGGCGGCGATCTCCCAGCGTCCCGCCAGCGCAAGAAGGGGTACGGCCAGCAAGTTCAGGGCATATCCCAGGATCGTCATCGTCCAGTATTTGCCCGTCCTGTCGCTGATGTAACCGAAGAGCGAGCGCAGGCCGTAGCCGACAAGCTCCCCGAAGCCCGAGACGATTCCGACTATCGCGGCGCTGGCCCCGAGGACGGCAAGGTACGCTCCCGCTATGCTCCGCGCTCCCTCATAGGTCGCATCCGCGAAGAGGCTCACGATGCCAAGCAGAATTACGAATCTTAAAGCGGTTCCTTTGGAAAGTTCTTTGGGGCCATCTTTTTTTGAGCCCACGGTTCTTTGATGGCGGCGCAAAAGATATTTAGCCATGAATTTTTTCCTATTTAATGAATGAACGCAGGAGGAACGTCAACAGGAAAGTTATCACTGCAAAAAACGCGAAAGCGGCCAGAGCCGTTTGAGCTGCCATTTTAAGGGGCCTTTTCTTGTCCGGATAATGTTTTAAATATTCTCCATAGGTGATGACGAAGGCGCAGAGTGCGCCAAGAGCAGAGAATATGAGGATGAGCGCAAGATCAAATAGCCACATTTATCTCACGGCAGGCTGTTCTTGGAGCGACATGCTAATTTTTGCCGCCATTGTCTCCATTGATGTGATTCGTTTCGACAATGTCTTCAGAGTGGACCGGGCGAAACCATCTCTGAGCGATGAACGTCGGAATGACAGCGCTGGAGATGACGACCCCTCTTCGGGCTTCAAGCCGAGGTTTCCGGCGGCGGCGCCCAGCATGATTTCCACGATGGCGACGGAAAGGCCGAGTTTGAGGGAAATGAGACTAGCAAGAAAAACCATGGCTCCTGCGACCAGGGGTATTAAGTCCGCCTTCACGCAAACCTCCTTAGCCCTTTGGTTGTAGGAGTTATCAGCTTGCAGAAAAGCGTTTCAGGCGAACTCCATCGCCTTGAAAAGAAATTAATATATCGCTTGGTTTGTGGCTATGTCAAGGGAAAACACAAGGAAACCCCGCCTTTATTCTAAAACAATTCCTTCAGCGCAGCGATCCGAATTCAAGCAGGGAGAACGGGTCGACGCGGCTGTCGAAGACGCGGACGGCCCAGTGGAGGTGTGGACCGGTGGACCGTCCCGTGGTGCCGCACTTCCCGATGATGTCGCCCTTCCCAACGGCCTGTCCCCTCTTCACCAGGATCTTCGACATGTGGCCGTAAAAGCTGAACACGCCGAGCCCGTGGTCGATGATGACGGCGTTGCCCGAGAGATACAGGCGGCTCGCGAGGACCACCTTCCCCGCGTTGGCGGCCCGGATGGGGTCGCCTTGCGGGGCGGCGATATCGACGCCGGTGTGGGTCGAACGGGGAGCGTCGTTGTAGATCCGGCGCTGGCCGAAGTTCGGGAAAACCTTCCCTTTGTTCGGCTGGAGGAACGCTCCGTCCCCGAGCCACCGCGGCGTGATGATCCCGTAGACCCAGGCGACAAGCTCGGCTTCCCGGCGGATGCGCTCCTCGACCTCTTTGGGCGGCACGGCGAAACTCTCTTTGACCCAGAGTTTTTTCCTGGGGAATTCCTTCGCTTCGACGACGATGTCCCTTTGGACGGCTTCCCGGCCGCCGTTCGTCCTCTCGAACGTAACGGTCATCGGGTACGATCCGGGCTCGAGCCCCAGGTCGAGACCGACAAAGGCGAAACGCAGGGCGTCGGTCAAGATGTATTCCCTCTCCCGGAAAACGACGACCGCCCTGCGGACGCCGGGGGGATCCGGCAATGAGACCAAAAGGACCTCGCCCGGCTGGAGCGACCGGAATTGGAGCTCCAGGAACACGCCCGAGGGGGCCTGGAAAAAAGCTTTTTCAGACGGCAGCGCTATTTCCGCCGCCGAGAGACACGCCAGGAGGGTCAGGAAGACAAGACCTTTATTCACGCCCCGCCCCGGCCGTCTTTCCTGAGGACCTTTCCCGGAAGCCGGCCCGTGTGCTCGCCGTTTTCGATCACAGCCCGGCCGTTGACGATGACATGCGGGATGCCCTCGGGATATTGATGAGGGTCAGCCCATGTCGCCTTGTCGATCACTTTGTCGGGGTCGAAGATGACGATGTCCGCAATTTGGCCCTCGCTTAGAACGCCGCGACGCGCGAAACCGAACCTCCGGGCTGGAACAGACGTCATTTTCCGGACCATGGCTTCGAGGGGAATGAGTTTTTCCTCGCGAACGTACTTTCCCAGAACCCTTGGGAACGTTCCGTAATAACGCGGGTGCGGCTTGCCCTTCCGGAGCGGGCCATAGGGAGCGACCGCCTCGGAGTCGGAGCAGACGCCCACGAGCGGATGGGACAGGATCCGTTTCAGGTTGTCCTCGTTCATAGTGAAGCTGATCATGCCGACGCGGCCCTTTTCATCGAGGAGAAGATCCCTCATGAATTCGTAAGGGGGCTTTCCGGAACGGCCCGCCGCTTCGAGGATCGTCCGGCCTTCGACCCAATTGTTGGCATCGGAAACGACATCAGAGATGAGGATCTTGTCCCAGGAGCCCAGCTTCCCCTCTTTGTCGGCGAGCGCCGCCCGAAGCCTGTCCTGGAGGGCAGGGTCTTTGAGCCTTGCCAGAAAATCCCGGGTGGCGCCTTCCCGCGCCCAGAGCGGAAAATAGAGGCTCAAACCGGTGGCGCCGGCGATGTAGGGATAACGGTCGCAGAAAATATCCAAGCCGGAATCCCTGGCATCCTCGATCTTCCGGAGCACGGCCGGGAGCTTCGGCCAATTGCCCGGGTAGCCGACCTTGAGGTGGGAGATCTGGAGGGGAAGCCCCGCCTCCCGGCCGATCCGGATGGCCTCGTCCACGGCCTCCAGGATAAAATCCTGCTCGTCCCTCATGTGGGTCGCGTAAAGGCCGCCGGAGGAGGCCGAGACACGGGCCAGCTCGATGATCTCTTTGGTCGATGCGAAGCTCCCGGGCGTGTACTCCAGCCCGGAGGAGAGGCCCAGGGCGCCGTTCTCCATGGCTTCCGCCACCATCTTCTTCATGAGGTCGATCTCTGAGGCCGTGGGTTTCCGGTCGCCGTAGCCCATGGCGGCCGCTCGGACGGTGCCCTGCCCGACGAACGTCGAATAGTTCAACGCCATGCCGCCCCGCTCAAGGCGCGAAAGGAACCCCTGGACGGTCTTCCAGTCGACGTCCACTCCGTATTCAGCCTTGTTCTCTTCGCGGACCTCCTCGAACATGCCGTCTGAGAAAGGAAACGGCGATTCCCCGCACTGGCCGCTGACAAGTGTCGTCACGCCCTGGCGGATCGCGCTCTCCGCCTTGGGATTGACCAGAAGCTCGACCGCCGTGTGGTTGTGAACATCGATGAAGCCCGGAGCGACGGCCATTCCTTTGGCTTGGAGGACTGTTTTCGCGCGCGTGGATGGGATCTTGCCCACGACGGCGATGGAATCACCGTTGATCCCGACGTCCGCGACGGTCCCGGCGTTCCCCAAGCCGTCGAGGACAAATCCATCCTTGATGACAAGGTCAAAGGAAGTTTTCTTGGCGCACCCCTTGAGAAGGACCCCGCACCCCCCTGCCGCCGCGAGGCCGGCTTTTTTCAGGAAATCCCGTCGAGTGACTCCGGCCATCGTCTTGTCTCCTTGCCGGTCAAAATATAAGCGGACCTGATCTGCGAACAGTTTCCCGCGGTTTCAGATCTTCAAGCTCCTGAAGATAGGATGATTTTCCTCAATTCGGCTTCCAACTTGGGCTCCAAGGGGACCGGATGGTGGCCGGCGAGGATGGCCTTGGCCTTGTCGCGCGCCCAGTCCCGGGCGCCGTCCCTCTTGCTCTCCCAGACCGTATAAGGGCGGCGGTCCAGGAGAGTATTGATCCAAAGTCCTCGCATGTTCCGGAGGGTGTGGTCGTGGGTCAGAAAATCCCCCCCGGGGCCGGCCTCCCGGATGGCCTCCAAGGCCAGCGTCTCGGCGTCCACGGGAATGCCCTCCATCATCTTGCGGATGATACTGAAGATCTCGCAGTCCATGATCATCTGCTCAAAGGACCAGATGGTGCTCCCATTGAGAAGGCCCACGCCGAGAAGCATGTCGGACATGACCGCCGAGGCCATGAAGGTCGAGAGACCGTTTTCCAGGCCGGCCTGCCAGCCGGGCTCCTTGGCGCCCGTGGCGAAGGAGCCCATGGAGAGCGGGAGGTTATAAAAATCGGCCAGCTCGTTGGAAGCGGCGCCGAAGAGGAAATCCTCCGGACCGCCTCCCGTGTAGGCGCCTGAACGGAGGTCCATGACGGTCGGAGCGGAGGCGTAATACATCGGGGCTCCGGGGAAAGCTAGCTGGATGAGAGCCAGAGCGCTTAAGACCTCCGCGTTGCCCATGGCAAGGTTCCCAGCCATCGTGGCCGGTCCCGTAGAGCAGCAGGAGGCCATGGTCATGAACCCAACGGGGCACCCCGCCTCGGCGCCGATGAGGGCCGCTTCGAGGCTCCCGCTGTCCTGGGCTAAGGGGGAGATGGTGCACTCCATGATGGATAGGAGAGGCCGTTTGCGGAGGGCATCCCGGCCGCCGGCAAGGACGGAGGCCATTTCCACAGCTGCCCGGGCTTCCCGTCCGGAATAGATGCTTTCTGTCTGGACATGCTTGGTTGAATTGCTCCAAATGGCCAGGAGCTCGTGAAGTCCCCGGGTTTCGGGCGGGCAGTCCTGGGCGGAGACGGGGACCCAATGGAAGGCCACTTCCTCCAGGTCATCGGCGATGCGCGCGATGTCCGCCACGTCCCGGACCGTTGACCGCCGCTTCAGGCCCGTTGCGATGTCGATCACCTCGATGCCGCAGCCGTCCGTTCCGACATAGACATGGTTTCCGTCTAGGGGAAGGTCCTGCGAGGGGTCCCGGGCGGCAAGAGTGAAAACGGGCGGCGCGCTGCCCAGGGCGGATTCGATGAGGGCCGCAGGAATTTTGACGACCTGCGTTCCGCGGTCCACCCGGGCGCCATGAGCTTCCCAGATGTCCAGGGCCCTTGGGGACGGGAATTTCACGCCGATGGTTTCGACGATCTCCAGGGTGGTTTCATGGATCCTGCGGATGTCCTCGGCACGGAGGACCCTGAGGTTCAGGCGGGGGTTGGTGATGGATTTAATTTTCGCGGACATGTTTACTCCTTAGGGACGGCTGCGTCTTTTTTTTGCCAATAGAGGTAGGCCGGGATCCCAATGAGCAGGATGGCCAGCCCGATGAGGGATTTGAGCGGCTGGGCCGCGATGGTGTTGCCGAAAATAGCCAGGTTGATCAGGACGAAGAGGACCGGGATGAAAGGATAACCCCAGACCCTGAAGGGCCGGGCAAGGTCAGGCTTCTTGCGGCGGAGGACGATGACAGAGAACCCCGTGGCGGCGAAGAAAATAACGAGGGCGAAGACGACGTATTCGTAAAGGGCTTGGTATTTCCCGGAAAGGCAGAGGAGGCAGGACCATACGGCCTGGCCGATCAAGGCCTTGCTGGGAACCCGGTAACGGGGATGGATATAGGTCATGCTCCGGAAGAAAGCCCGGTCATCGGCCATGGCCATATAGACCCTGGGACCGTAGAGGATGGTCGCGCTCAGGCAGCCGAAGACGGAGACCATGATGGCGGCCGCGATGGCTGAAGTGGCCACCGGCCCGAAGAGCTGAGTGGAGGCGAGCTCGCCGATACGGACAACTCCTTTCATCTTCTCCACCGGCAGGGCCAGGACATAAACGACATTGACCACGAGATAGATCAAGGTGACGCTCAGCGTTCCGAGCAGAAGGCTCATGGGGATGTTCCGCTCCGGTCTCTTGATCTCTTCGGCCGTGCAGTTGACCGCATACCAGCCGTCATAAGTCCAGAGAACGGCGATAAGGGCCAGGCCGAAAGCCGAAAAGACGTTGCGTCCCAGGGCTTCTCCGCCTGAAAAGAGCTGTCCGAAGTTGGTGATCCCCGCTCGTTTTCCCAGGGTCAGCCCGAAGACCGCGATAGCCGCCACCGATCCCAGCCGGAGAAAGGTAAAGATGTTCTGGACGACAACCCCGGTCTTGACACCGAGGTAGTTGACGACGGTCAGGAAGATGATCGCCCCGGCGGCCAGGAGCTGTCCGGCGGAAAGCGTATAGGGCAAACCGAAAAGGCTCAACTTCAGGATGACGGCCTGGGTGGACAAGGAAGGAAGGAAATACCCCGCGAATTCGGCGAAGCCCACGGCCAGGGTAGCTATCCCGCCGCACATGATGAACCAGAAGAAACCCCAGCCGAAGAGGAACCCGGCCCAGGGACCGTAAGCCTCGCGGATATAGATATACTGTCCCCCGGCCCTGGGGAACATGGCCCCCAGCTCGGCGAAGGACAGGGCCCCGCAGAGCGTGAACAGGCCGCCCACGGCCCAGACGATGAGGAGCAGGCCGGGTGAGGGCAGATACCCGGCGATGATGCCCGAGGTCATGAAGATCCCGGAGCCGATGACGGAGCCGATGACCAGGAAGGTGGCGTCCAGGAGGTTCATTTTTCGGAGCAGGCGGGGTTGGTGTTCAGGATTGTTCATGGCACGGATCAGGCTTCCTTGTTCTTGAAGATCCCGGCCAGGCGCTCCGGAGAGATGGTCTTCAGAGTGCGGCCGGATTTTCCGCGGACCGGCCGGGCTTGAAGAAGAGAATGGACGACGGCTTCCTCCGCCGCCCGGCAGGCGGCGTCGGTGATGCCCTCGAGATGGATGTCGGCGATGGATCGGAACTCGAATTCCAGGGGCCCCTCCTCCGATATGGTCATGGCATTGGCCGTTGTGAAGGTCGCCCCGAGGACGGCATCCGAGAAGCTTCCCGACGGGATGACGGCATCCATCCGGGCGACCAGGCTCTTGGTGATTCTCTGGAGCTGATGAGGGAGGAGGGGAATATCCAAGGCGGTAACCAGGATGAGGGCGCCCTCGTCCTCGCCCGCTCGTTCGGCCGGGGGTTTCCCGTTCGTGGCGCCCCCGTTGCCGAAATGAGAGGCGGCCAAAACGCCGCAGGTGTATTCCTCTTCCCCGATGAAAACCCGGCGGGAGGATGTGCCGATCCCTCCTTTGGCGCCCAAAGCTCGCAGCCCGGTCCCGGCCCCGACCGAGCCCTCTTCAACCTTCCCGTCCGTGGCCCGGCGAAAGGTATCCAGAATGTCCCCCTCCTCCAGGCATTCCCGGTCCATCTCGTTCAAGAAGGAATCGTTGAGCCCGATGATAACCGGAGGCCAGACTTCCCCCCGCTTCAAGATGAAGCCGTAAGAGAGGGCGGCGTTGTAAGCCTTGCCTAAGTTGCAGGCGTTGGTGATGACCAGGGGCGAATTCAGGTAGCCGAAATCCTCCGTGACCTCGAAGCCCGTGATCTCCAGCCCTGCCCCCAGGGCATAGGTGGAGAAAAAGAACCTCAGCTCCTTTTCCATGAGCGCGGGGAGGACGGCGGTCAGGCCGGTCCGGGCGGCAATCGCTTCTCCCGACGGACCCTGGATGTCCCGCTGAAACGTTAGATGCCCGACCCTGACCCCGCTGACGTCGGTGATGGAATTCTTCTCTCCTCGCATGGCTTACTCTCCCAGCCTGCGGTATTTTTTCATGATCCTTTCGACCTGGTCGAGAGGGATCCCATAGCTCGTGTTGCCGTCCTTGCCAACGATGGTCCCGGCGGAGGTCAAGGCGTTGAGAATGGCTTCCTGGGTGGCCTCGACGGTCGCCTGATAAAGGGGCGTGATCAAAAAATCGTTGACGGCCCGGATCTTTTGGATCGCTCCGGCCGGGACACGCGGGAGCCGGTTAGCCGTGGAGAAGGCCAGGATGATGTCGCCGCTTCCCGTCCCGGAGATGGCCCCTACCCGGGCCAGGCCCAGGGCGACTCTCTTGGCGATTTTCTTAAGCTGATAAGAAAGGAGTGGGGCGTCCGTAGCGGCGATGAGGATGATGGACTTCGTCCGTTTTTCAGCTTCTTCGAATCCTCGAATTTCCCGGCCGACGGGCGCGCCGTCGATGCGCAACTGACGGCGTCCACCGGTATTGGCCATGACCAGAACGCCGACCGTGGCTCCGCTTTTTATTTTCCGGGAGGACGTGCCGATGCCGCCCTTGAAGCCGAAGGATGTCATCCCGGTCCCGCCTCCGACCGCTCCCTCGGCCACCGGTCCTCCCGCGGCGTTCTCGATGGCGGAAAAAACGTCCTTTGCGGAGATGGGGCGGCTCGGCGTATCGCTCAGGAAATCATCAAAGCATTCGGCCACGACCGGATGGACGGTCCCTCCTGAAAGCCCCAGCCTCGGGTTCGTCTTCCGGAGATAAGCAGAGGCGGCGCTCTGGACAATGCCGACATTGTAGGTTCCGGTCAGGAAGATCGGAGTCGCGAGAAGCCCTGTCTCTTCGATCGCGGCCAGCCCGGTCATTTCGCCCCATCCGTTAAGCCCGAACGAAGAGGCGAAGAGACGCTCCTCATAGATATTGCCTTCGTGGGGCAGGAGGACGGTGACCCCGGTCCGGGCGGCTCCCTTGCCTTGGCCCTTGATGATCGTTTTATGGCCGACCCTGACTCCCCGGACATCCGTGATGGCATTAAAGGGTCCCGGGGCCAGGTCGCCGATGATGATGCCGAGCTCCCGGAGCCTTTTTCGCCGGCCGTCGTCCGCAAGCACAGGAACAGATAAAAGAGGAGGGGCTGAAGGGAGAACGGCCGCCCCGGCCAAAGTGGTCCTAAGAAAATCACGGCGGTTCATGACAGCCTCCTTCCGCTCCCGGAATGACCGCGCATAGAGTCTAAAATATCTTCTCTAAGGGAGAAATTCAAGCGAAAAAGCGCGTTTCTAAGACACTCTCCCCGCGCCGCCCGCTGAATCGGTCTCGGTCGCCGGCGCCCCGGAAATGGCCTTCCAGCGGCTAAATCCTCAATTGGGCGGCCTACAAGGACCTGGAGGCGGGTGCCGATAAAACGTACGTCTGGGCCCGGTTATATTTAGATTGCGCCGTTCACGCTCGGCGATAACGACGCAGCAGGGCTTACGGGCTTGAAGCGCCTGGAAAGCTTGGGCTGGAAATAAGCGGGGCTGCGGCCGGGCAAACTAAAACCCGGCTCGCCCTTTCCTTCCGTCTCCCGGAATGCTAAAATGGCCCTGGTTTCGTCAGCGACTACCGCAGGAAGAATTCCGATGAGCAAGAAACGCCGTTTCCATTCAGCCGTCCCGGCCATCGTGGCCATGTCTCTCGTTTCCGCTTTATCCATCGCGGCCCTTCCCGCCGCCTCGCCGGCCGCAGGCTCCCCCCAGGAACCCTTTGCCTCCATCAAAGAGGTCCCGCCCTTCGCTTACTGCTGCATCGTCCACAAAGGCCCCATCTCCGACATAACCAGCGTCATCGGCCAATTGATCCAGGCCATGCAGGAGCAGAACATCTTCTCCGCGATCCGCGGGCCCATGGTGGCGATATATCACAATGCCCAGACACCTGTCGACTCCCCGGACCTCTCCTGGGAGGTCGGGTTCATCGTCACGGAACAGACGATGCCCCAAGCCCCGCTCATCAAGAAGGTCTGGAGCCATAGCACCGTCGCCGCGGCCACGCATGTCGGGCCCTACCAACAAATCGGGGAGACGATCGAAAAGCTCGTGGCCTGGGTCGGCGCCCAGGGCTACGCCGCGAACGATCCCCTCCTGGAGCGCTACCTGAACAGCCCCATGCAGGTCAAACCGCAGGAGCTCCTCACCGAAATCTGGATCCCTGTCGTCAAGAAATAGGTTCGAGCGGGCGGAGCGCCCTCCGCCCCTCCGCTATAGCTCTTTGGGCGGAAAACCCTTTCCCCCTGCAGAAAGATTCTAAACTCCCACCGCCCGTGATCATGAGATCAAATCTGTTATGAACGCGATAATGATCTGCTCCCCTTAAATCGGTCCAGGTATCAGGTATAATGAGAGAACTCGAAAGAATAAGCCTGCCGCACCGGTTCCGGCCCCGGCGCTTTTCAAGCGAACCGCTCCCGGATATAATGGCGGTCGTCGGGGGACGGGCATTTTTCGCCTGTCTAGTCGATCCCGAGGACGCACCGGCATGTTCCTTCTAAACGAACTGATTCTCTTGTCACCGCTCGCCATCTACACGCACATCCGCGTCCTGAGGTTGTTCTCGCGGAACGTCGCCAGGATCCTTTTCACGGCGGGCTTCGTTGTCCTCCTCGCGGGCTTTCCCGTCGCGGAAACCCTGTCCCACCGCGGGGCCGGCGGCTTGACGAAAGGCGTCATGATCGCCGGCTACGACGCCCTGCCCTTGCTCCTGTATCTTGTCCTGATCGTCATCCTGTCCGATCTCGCGATCGGCGCGGCCGCCGGTTGTCCGTCTCATGCCTTTTGGAGATAGGAGTTTACTCAGTCAGGAATCTGTCGAAATAATGAAAAAGCACCCGGTAGAGGGCGGTCCGCTCCGGATGCCAAGGACGATAGACTCCCGCCCAAGCGAGAAAATGGCCAGGTAGGCGCGGACCGGGCCCTACAGGTGGATTTTCACCCCAATGAAGAAGCCGAATTGCGAGAAATTAACCTTGGTGACGATCCGGGGCAGTTCGGCGATGGAAGCGAAACGTGAACTCATCAAGGTAATAATCCAGATGCGAGGGCCAGAAAACGAGATAAAAAGAGGGGAAGGCGCCTTTCGGCGGCCTTCCCCGGGTATGGCTTGCGGCTTGAAGAGCCCTTATCGAGCTCCTTCCCTTCCTAGTCGCCCAGATAGAACTTGATGCCGGCCGCGATCCGAAAGAACGAGGGGTTGACCTTGAAGGGCTTCATGTTGTTGCCCACGCCGAGGTAATCCAACGCATCCTGGTCGATCTCGACGTCCGTGATGTCGTCGTAGAAGATTCCGTCGTAGGTGCCCGTGACGAAGCTCCAGTCGAATTCCTTCGCGGGGCACAGGAAGTAGCGGCCGTCGAGAAAGAGGCCGATCTTGTCGGACATCTTGAACGTCAGGCTCGCCCCGAAGTTGCCGCCGAAGGCGGTCCAGCTCGTCTTATCGATGACGGCGGGGATCCGAAGGGCGTCGACGTCCTGCCACCAATAATACCAGTACGGGTACCAGTACCAGTACCAGCTGTATTCGGAGTAGCCTAAGCCGATGGCGGAGTCCGCCTCGAACGAGTTCATGAACAGGGTCGCTCCGGCCGAGACGGATCCTCCGATCGTCCCGTCCCCGAACCGCCCGACGAGGTCTAGGCTCAGGGGGATCGAACTGAGCCCCCCGGTCCCCTCCCAGTCGGCGGTCTCGTTGTAGGAGTCGCCGTCATACCAGGTATAGTCGTAATTGAAGTGGGACTTCATGGGGGTTTTGCCCTTGAGGAGGAATTCCCCGCTGAGCTGGATGCCGAAGTTGGGGGTGAAGAAGTAGGCGAACGAAGCGCCGATCGACCCTGCTCCGGGGGACTTGCCGGTGATGTTCGTCGTTTCGGTCACCGAGTCCACCCAATAAAAGCTCCAGGTCCTGGTGTAGTTCGACTGCCCGTCGACCTGCGTCAGCGCGTAGCCGCCGTAGAGACTGAGCTCGAACTTCTTCTGGGCCGCATCGGCCCGTTCCACTCTCTTCGTCCTGACCTCGGGCATGGGTTCGGGTTCTCTGACCTTCTCTTCCTTCATTGTCTCTTTCGCTTTTTCCTCCTCGGCCGTTTCCACTTCGACAAACATCTCATGGATGTAGCCGACAACGGAAATTCCCACATCGGTCTTGACGGCAACCTCGTACCAATCTCCGACTTTCTTTTGGGCTTCCAGCAGGGTCCCCTCACCCAGCTTGCGGATAATATTGCTTTGCATGTCCGGTTTGGCTCGGACGCTGGCTGTTTGCACTTTGATCTTCAAGAACACAGGTGATCCTGCGATCAGGCCGACAGCAAGGAAACCGATGAAAACAATGCCCAGCCCAAGGGTCCTTTTCATTTTCCCTTCCATTTAAACAGGATTGTTTCGTACAATAGTGAGGTTTTTTGGAGAAGTCAGAGCGTTTTTTCCCCCCAAGACATCCTGCCTATCAAGCCGGAACTTGCCGACGAACTTATGGCGATCGTCGTGATCAAGAGAACGGGTCGTTCAGTCGGCGACAATGTCCCGGATGCGGATGATTTTCCAGTCGTCTCCTTGTCGTTCGATTGTCCAGAGATAAGAACCTTCGAAAATGACCCGACTTTGTTCCTGCCCTATGGGGATGCCGGTGGTGATGTTGGAAAATCTGACTTCAGCCGTGTCCTTATCTTTGAATTGGATGGCCACATCCGAGGCGACGGATTTGAACTCGGTGAAGGCTCTGGAGATCAACTCGACACGGCCTCTGCGCGCCTGATAGAGTTCCTGAGAACAATACTTCTTATAAAACTGCAGCAGATTTCCCGCGTGAAGAGATTGAATATAAATGTCGATCATGGTCCGGATCTTGGCAGAGGAGATTTGCTCCTGGGCCCGACCGGCGTACCCCAAGGCGTCGGAATTTTGAGGATCGAGAAAGAGGGCTTTGTTCGCCGCTTTGAGGCACCGTTCAAACGCGCCGGCCTCTAAAGCCTCTGCGGCGGCCTTGAGTTGCGCCTCGATCTCCTGTGTTTTGAACTGGGCTTTTTGCTTTTTCTCGGCCTCGGCCAAGTCTTGCCGCTTTGTCTCTGCTTTTTTTTCTATCTTTTGTTCGGCCAGTGGATATTTTTCTTCCGTTTTGACCGGGGGGATAAGCACGACATCGGTTTGGAGTTTGGATTGAGGCCGAGCCTCTGATACTTCGGGTTTTTGTTTTCCAGCCGGCGAATCCGAAGCCTGTGGCGCCGAAGGAGCCTCTTGAGGCGGACCTGATGCTACCGTTGACCCGTCGCGGAGCAAATAATACCAGGCCCCCAGCGCCAGGAGGAGCAGCGCGGCCCCGATGCCGACTAGCCTGTATGTCTTTTTCAAATTGAGCTTGACCGTGATCTCTCGGGAAGTGGGGGATTTGGCTTTTGGCGCGATCCGTTCGACCGTTGGAATTTCCGCTTCGATTCTCTTGAGCTCTTCGAGCAACTTGTGGGCGTCGGCGAATCTCTTTTCCGGGTCTTTCTCCATGCATTTCAGAATCAAAAGGCCGAAGCTGTGCGACAGTTGGGGATTATTTTTTCTGGGGTCCGGCGGAGGTTCAGTCTTGTGTTTGACGGCGATACTGAGAGGGGTGTTACCTTCAAAAGGAAGATGGCCGGTCACCATTTCATAGAGCACGACTCCCAGGGAATAAATGTCCGATCTGGCGTCCACTTCCTTGGCTTCCACCTGTTCCGGCGACATGTAATCGGGTGTTCCGATGATGACACCCTGGCCGGTTATGCTTTCCGCCTCCAATGACCTGGCGATGCCGAAATCCATGATCCGCGCGTTTCCCTCTTTATCGATCATGATATTCTGCGGCTTCAGGTCGCGGTGGATGATGCCCAGACGGTGCGCCTCTTCGAGTCCTTCGCAGACCTGCCGGGCGATGATGATGGCCGTGCCCGGAGCGATCTTCCGGGAGCGACGGATGAAGCTTTTCAGATCCTCGCCGCGGACGTATTCCATAGTGATGTAATGAACCCCCGAATCCTCTAAAAGCTCATACATCCGGCAGATATTCCGATGGGAGATCCGGCGGGCGTTCTTGAGTTCGTTGCTGAACCGCTCGAGGACCCTTTTTTCGGAAGCGATTTCCGGCTTGAGGAGCTTGATGGCGATTTCTTCGTTGACTTTTCTATCCAGAACCCGCAGGACTCTTCCCATCCCGCCCTGGCCGAGCTCTTCAATGATCTGGTAGCGTCCGGCGAAACTGCTGCCTGTGATCAACTCGTGGATGTCGATTTTCACGATTTTCGTGTGGGACCAAGTGGACTTCTCCTCAGCCCCCCCGCCGGCAACTTCAAGATTGAGGGATAGGCCGCAATTGGAACAGAATCGTGTTTCCTGGAGGTTCTCAAAATGACAATTGTGGCATTTCATCAGAAACCAAACCCGGCAAAAGCACCCCTGCGCCTATATAGAGAGATGAATATCACACCGGGCCGCAGATGTCAATGCGGATTGGGCAGGAAGGCCGTTGGCGGGGCAGAGAAGAGGCCGTGCCACGTATAAAATCCGCCGGCGCTCAGCATCCCTGTTGCCCCCACAATCAGCCAAAGACGGTCTCCCGCCAAAGTGCCGCAAATGATTGATAATAAATTGCTTTTCTGCTGCGCTGGCTGATGAGCATTCAAGTGCCGATTTTGCCTAATCCCATCGTTAGGGAGGTTTCCTATTCTCAGGGATTGGAGGACTACGTCAAATACATCCCGAAGATCATGGAAAACGGCGCCAACATCATCGGCGGTTGCTGTGGAACAGACCCTGACTACATCAAGAGAATGGCAGAGATCATCCCGACGGTTTGAACGCAGGCTGCGATTGCTTCCGCGATTAATAGGAAAATCGCAACGAAACCTGGATCCGGCGCGGTGGGACGATGGCTTCAGGCTTCATAAAACGGTCGGATGTGCCGATGTCAATTGTCTGAGTCATTGTATCCGCGTTGAAGACGTTAAAGATATCCGCCGAGATATTGATTCCTCCCCTCTTGGAGAGATTAATCTTTTTCTCCAGCCTGAAATCAAGCATATAGTAAGGATCCAGCCGCAGACCGTTAGCACCCCTGGGCTCGGCCATGATTGAGAATGACCCCTGATCCATCCCTGTGACCGGGAGCATCCTGGCGATCGGCTTTCCGGTCTGAGCGACGAGGCTCGCGCTGATGCTGAAATCGTAGGGCAAGAAGTAGGACCCCTGGAGCTTGAACATATAAGTCCTGTCGCCCTGGAGCAGGCTATTCCAGTTGTTGTTGATGAGCTGGTTGGGATTCT
>Ga0315277_10005613_pt1 | contig 16511 bp, 12 predicted proteins | sample YL17G05_15_MG_FD_203695 | JGI IMG/M metagenome (GOLD analysis project Ga0315277, IMG submission 203695) | Sediment microbial communities from Yellowstone Lake, YNP, Wyoming, USA - YL17G05_15 | ecosystem: Environmental > Aquatic > Freshwater > Lake > Sediment | place: USA: Wyoming | collected... | reverse complement strand
CTCACCGCCATGCTGACCGGTAAACCGAGCGAATGGTGCCGTGCGGGAGCCTTCGCCTGCCATTAGTATATCCCCTGCGGAGATATGCATAACGCTCGACAGTCTGCATCGCGTAAGCGACAGCGACGCCCGTAGGGCGGCGCGACGGTGCCTGCGCCACCACATTTCCGAATGTGGGGGCCTGGCACGTATACATCTACGCACCCAGGTAAGTTAGCTGCACCCGCGGAAGCGACAGCGACGCCCGTAGGGCGGCGCGACGGTGCCTGCGCCACCACATTTCCGAATGTGGGGGCCTGGCACGTGTACGTTAGGATATGGTTCCCGGCATCAGGAACGCAGCCTGGCTGCTTCGAGCCAGCTGCGTGCCTCGGATAGGGCCTGCTCGACCCGGGATGGAGCGGTGCCGCCCGGGAGGTCCCTGGATCTGACGCAGGCCTCCAGCGAGAGATGCTCGTAGATATCCTCGCCGCTCAGGGGTTCCACTTTGCGGAAATCCTCCAGGGGGAGCTCTTCAAGGCCGATACCCCTGTCCAGGCAGAGCCGTACCAGCCTGCCAGCCGAGGTGTGCGCCTGCAGGAAAGGCACCCCCTTACGCACCAGGTAATCAGCGAGGTCGGTGGCGTTGGTGAACCCCTCCACTGCCTCCTCTCGCAGGCGTCCGGCATCGAACGTCGCGGTCGCCAGGGCGCGGGCGGTCACCTCGAGCATGGCGGCCAACTGGTCCGAGGTGTCGAAGAGGCCTTCTTTGTCCTCCTGCAGGTCGCGGTTGTAGGCGAGGGGAAGGCCCTTGAGCATGGTCATCGCAGCCACCAGGTGCCCGACCACCCTGCCCGTCTTCCCCCTCACCAACTCCACCACGTCTGGGTTGGTCTTCTGGGGCATGATGGAAGAACCGGTGGTGTAGGCCTCGTCCAGCGCGATAAAACCAAACCGCGGCGTGGACCACAGGACGACCTCCTCCGCCAACCGGCTGAGGTGCACGGCGGTCATGCAGCACGCGTAGAGGTGGTCGGTCACGAAATCCCGGTCGGACACGGCGTCTATGGAGTTCGCGGTCACCGCACTGAAGCCCAGCGTCTCGGCTATCATCTCCCGGTCCAGCGGAAAGGTCACCCCGGCCAGAGCGCCACTTCCCAGGGGGCAGTGGTCCAAGCGCCGCTGCGCCTCGGAGAACCTCTCGAGGTCCCGTTTGAACATCTCGAAATAGGCCAGCAGGTGATGGGAGAGGAGTACCGGTTGGGCCGGCTGGAGATGGGTGAAACCGGGCATGACCGCGCCCAGGTTCGCCTCCGCCTGCTCCAGGATGGCCGCCATGAGGCCCATCAACCGTTCGTTGATGTCCGCGGAAGCGTCCATGAGATAGAGCCGGAGGTCCGCCGCCACCTGGTCGTTGCGGCTGCGCCCGGCCCGCAGCTTGGCGCCGCTATCCCCCAGCCTCTCGACCAGCACCCTCTCCACCGCGGTGTGGATATCCTCGTCGTCAGCGAAAGGGAAGGTCCCGCGCTCTATCTCTTCTTTCATCTCCCGCAAGGCCGAGACGATGCGTTGCGTCTCGTCCGGCAAGAGCACGCCGCATCCTTCTAGTGCCAGGGCATGGGCCTCGCTCACCTCGAGGTCGTAGGGCGCCAGCCGCCGGTCGAAGGACAGGGAAGAACTGAAGGCATGCACGAGCTCCTCGGTCTTTTTCTCGAACCTGCCTCCCCAGAGTTTCATCTCTCCTCCCTTCCGGACGCGGCGGTCAGGCCCCGCCGCCCTGCTTGATCCCCCAGACCTTGAGCGGCAGTCCCCACAACTCGATAAAGCCCTCGCTGGAGCGGTGGTTGAACTCGTCGGCGCGGTCGTAGGTTGCCAGCGCATAATCGTAGAGCGAATACTCGGACTCTCTGCCCACGACGGTGCACGTCCCCTTGAACAGTTTTACCCTTACCCTGCCGCTCACCTTCTCCTGGGTGGAACCTACAGCCGCCATCAGGGCGGCGCGCAATGGGTCGTACCAGAGCCCGAAGTAGACCAGCTCGGCGAATTTCGCCTCCAGTATCGGCTTGAAGTGCATGGTCTCCCTGGTGAGGGTGAGGGACTCCAGGGCCCGGTGGGCTTCGATGAGGATGGTGGCCGCGGGCGCCTCGTATATCTCCCGGGATTTTATCCCCACCAGGCGGTTCTCAACCATGTCTATGCGGCCTACCCCGTGCTTGCCCCCCAACTCGTTGACCTTGCCGGTGAGCTCGACCAACCCCATCTCCTCGCCGTCAAGGGCAGTGGGCCGCCCGCCGGAGAACGTTATCTCCAGGTAGAGTGGCTCGTCCGGCGCCTGGGCCGGCGCAACCGTCCACTCGTAGGCGTCATCGCGCGGCTCCACCATAGGGTCCTCGAGCACCCCCGCCTCGCAGCTCCTCCCCCATAGGTTCTCATCCACGGAGTACGGGCTCTCCACCGTCACCGGCACCGGGATGCCGTGTTCCTCGGCATAAGCTATCTCGTCCTCTCGCGACATGCTCCACTCGCGTAAGGGCGCGATTATCTTTAACTCCGGGCCCAAGGCCATTATGGTGAGGTCGAACCGGACCTGGTCGTTCCCCTTGCCCGTACAACCATGGGCTACAGCCGCGGCGCCCCGGCGTTTGGCCTCCTCCACCACGACGGCCGCTATGAGTGGCCGGGCCAGGGAAGTAGCCAACGGGTACCTGCCCTCGTAGAGGGCGTTGGCCTGTAGAGCCGGAAAAACGAATTCTTCGGCGAAGGTGTTTTTGAGGTCCAGGGTTACCGCGTCCACCGCGCCTACCTGCAGCGCCTTGAGCCGGATGGCTTCCATGTCCCCCGGCTGCCCCAGGTCGGCGGCCAGGGCCACCACCTGCAGGCCGTATCTCTCCTCCAGCCACTTGATGGCCACCGAGGTATCCAATCCCCCCGAATAGGCCAGTATGACGGTATCCTTCATGATCACTCTCCCAGTCGTTTTATAACCCTTGTCTCATGTTTTTGTCCTGCGGATGAAGCTCGTATTTCCTGGTTCGCATATAACGGACCAACGACCGCAATACATCTATCATCCGCCATGCTGTTTTGCCGGCGTCGTCCTATATTCCCTCGCTATTTGCTCCCGCGCGACCCTTCAACCCTCACCTTCCTGTCAGATCTGCGGGCTACCCCGCCATCTCCTCGAACCATTCCGCTACGTCTTTTGCTCCGTGACCTTCCCGCACCACCACCAATATGGTGTCGTCGCCGGCCACTGTCCCCGCCACCTCGTCCAGGCGAGCCCTATCCAGTATGGCCGCCATGGCCTGGGCGTTTCCCGGTGCCGTGCGCAGGATGACCAGGTTCCCGCTGGCCTCTACGCTGGTTACGAAATCCCTTGCCCCGCGGCGGAGCTCACCCTCCGCAACGGGCCCGCTCCGCTCGCCCGCGAAAGCATAGACCAGCCCGCCTTCCCGCCCGGGCAGGCGCACCACCCCAAGCTCCCTCAGGTCTCGGGATACCGTGGATTGGTCGACCTCGATCCCCCGCGCCGTCAACTGCGCCACTAGCTCCTTCTGGTTGGCGGGTGGTCGGGATGCGATCAGCTCCCTTATGTTATCCCTTCTCCGCCGCTTATCCACGGGCACCCCTCCCGTCTCACCCTCCTGCCAGGAGGTCGAGCAGCGCCGCCTGGGCGTGCATCCTGTTCTCCGCCTGTTCCCACACCACCGAGCGAGGACCGTCTAAGACCTCGTCGGTTATCTCTTCTCCGCGATGGGCCGGGAGACAGTGCATGACGATGGCCTCCGGGTCGGCGGCGGTCAGCAGGTCGCCGTCCAGCCGGAACGGCTCCAGGTCGCGCTTTCTCCTGTGGTCCTCCTTCTGCCCCATGGAGGTCCATACATCCGTATATACCACCTGTGATCCCGCGACAGCCTCCCGGGGGTCGTGCACCACTCGGATGGCATTGCTCCCCGCCAGGCCACGCGCGAATTCGATTATCCCGGTGTCTGGTTCATGCCCTTCGGGGCAGCCGACTGAAAAGCGCATTCCCGCCAGCGCGCAGCCGAGGGCCAGGGAATTGGTAACATTGTTGCCGTCGCCCACGTAGGCCAGGTGCAGGCCGGAGAGCCCTCCCATGCGTTCCCGAACCGTCATGAGGTCGGCCAGGACCTGGCAGGGATGCTCCAGGTCGGTGAGGGCGTTGATCACCGGCACGTTCGCGGCCTGTGCCAACTCCTCCACCTCAGCGTGGCCGAAGGTGCGCAGGGTGATTGCCTGGACGTAGCGCGAGAGCACTCTCCCGGTATCCCCTATGGTCTCCCCGCGGCCGAGTTGCAGCTCGGAGGCGTTTAACGTGATGGGGCTCCCCCCAAGGTGATAGATGGCGGCCTCGAAGGAGACCCTGGTGCGGGTGGAAGGCTTCTGGAAGATGAGAGCGACGATCTTTCCGGCGAGGCTCTGTCGCACCTTCCTCCCTTTGAGGGCTTGTTTGAACGCGTCAGCAGCGTCCAGCACCCTGACCAGCTCGTCGGCGTTCAGGTCCGATACGCTTATGAGATCCCTGCCTTTTATATCCGCCATGTCTACGCCTCCCCGGCGGCCTCGCCCTGCCGGTCACAGGTGAGGAGCTCGGCCAGGACCTCGATGAGGCCGTCCACCTCGCGGGTGGAGATGGACAACGGGGGTAGGAAACGCAGGATGTTATCGCCGATGTTGTTGACCACGTAACCCCTCTCGAGGCAGGAGAGCACGGCCTCCTTGGCCTTGGCCTCCACGAGTTCGGCGGCCAGCATGAGGCCCATCCCCCTCACCTCCGAGATAGCTCCGGTACTCTTCTGCAGTGTCAGGAGCTTTTCCCGGAAATAGCCGCCCACCCGGGCCGCGTTCTCCACCAGCTGCTCCTCCTGCAGCACCGTCATGACCGCCAGGGCCGCCGCGCAGACCACCGGGTTGCCCCCGAAGGTGCTGCCATGGTCACCGGGCGCGAATCCCCTGGCCGCTTCCGTGCTGGCCAGGAGCGCACCGATGGGCAGGCCGCCGGCCAGTCCCTTGGCCACGGTCATCATGTCGGGGGTTATCCCGTAATGCTCGTGTGCGAAAAGGGCGCCCGTCCGGCCCATCCCCGTCTGGACCTCGTCCAGTATGAACAGGGCGCCGTTGCGACGGCAGACCTCCCGCGCTCCCTTCAGATAGGAAGGCTCCGCAACGTAGACGCCGCCCTCGCCCTGGATGGGCTCGAGGAGCACCGCGCAGGTGGCCTCGTCGACCGCTTCTTCCAGCGCCGCTAAGTCATTGAATGGGACATGGGCAAAACCGGAGGGCATGGGGCAGAAAGGCTCGGCCTTAGTCGGCTGACCCGTAGCCGCCAGCGAGCCGTAGGTGCGGCCGTGGAACGACTTGAGGGCCGACACGACTTTAAACCTGTCCTCTCCCTTCACATCCCGCATGTATTTACGCGACAGCTTGATGGCCGCCTCGTTGGCCTCGGTGCCGCTGTTGCAGAAGAAAGCCTTGTCCGCGAAGGTGTATCTCGCCAGCATCTCGGCCAGCTCGCCCTGGGGCTGGGTGTAGTAGAGGTTGGTGACATGGACGAGCTGCGACACCTGGCGAGCTACGGCTGCGATCATCTCGGCATGGCAGTGGCCGGCGACGCAGGCCCCGAGCCCGGAGACGAAATCCACGTACTCCTTTCCGGTGTCGTCCCACAGGCGCGTGCCGTGGCCGTGCTCGAAGAGCACCGGCAGGCGGCTGTAGTTGGCCACCAGGTATTGTTCCTCCTGGCTCTTGGCCTTCTCCAGGTTGTAGTCCATGTCTTCCTCCCTCGTCTTCTATCCGCTATCGCGATTGCAGGCATGCCGCCTGATTTTTCACGCCTGCATCATGGTACCGATGCCCGCGTCCGTGTACAACTCCAGGAGGAGGACGTGGTCGATGGTGCCGTTGATGATATGCGCCCTCCTCACCCCCGATCTCAGCGCTTCGATGCAGCTCTGCATCTTGGGGAGCATGCCGCTGCTCAGGCTGCCGTCCTGTATGAGGTTCTCGCCTTCGGCCACGCCCAACTCGGGGATAAGGCTGGACTTGTCCTCGAAGTCGCGGTATATGCCGTCCACGTCGGTGAGGTAGATGAGCTTGTCAGCCTGCAGGGCTTCGGCCAGCGCCCCCGCCACCAGGTCGGCGTTGATGTTGTAGCTCTGACCCGCGTCATCCACCCCGATGCTCGCCACCACGGGGATGAACTCGTCCCGGATGAGGTTGTTGAGTATCCCGGGGTTCACCCTGTCCACATCCCCCACGAAACCGAGGTCCACCTCGTCGCCGTCGACGGAGTGGGTCCTCTTGCGCGCCCTGAGCAGGTTGCCGTCCTCCCCCGACAGCCCCACGGCCAGAGTGCCGTGCCCGTTGATGAGGGATACGATCTCCTTGTTCACCTTGCCCACCAGGACCATCTTGGCCACCTCCATGGTGGCGGCATCGGTAACGCGGTGGCCGTCGACGAAGCGCACCTCGAGGGAGAGGCGCTCCATGTAATAGGTGACTTGCGGCCCCCCGCCGTGCACGATTACCGGGTTCATACCCACGTAGCGCATGAGCACGATGTCGGAGGCGAACATCTCTTTGAGTTCGTCGTTCTCCATGGCGTTGCCGCCGAACTTCACCACCACCGTCTTGCCGTAATACTCCTTGATGTAGGGAAGGGCTTCCATGAGCACCCTCGCCTTTTCCCGCGCTTTTTCCATCTCCGCTTCTCCCTAAGTATGATATTCGGCGTTTATTTTCACGTAGTCGTAGCTATAGTCGCAGGTCCAGACCTCGATGTCCGCGTCTCCCCTTCCCAGGAAGACGTCGAGGGCTATCTTTTTCCCCGCCACCGCAGCCTCTAGCTCTGCGATATCGACCTGCATGGGCTTGCCGGCCTCGGCGGCGGTTATGCCGCCGATCCGGATACTCACTCCCTCGGGGTCGATATCCTTGACCGCCTGTCCCAGCGCCTGGACTACCCTTCCCCAGTTGGGGTCGCCGCCGAAAAAGGCCGTCTTTACCAGGGCCGACTCCGCCACCGTCATGGCGGCGCGCTTGGCCTCCACCCCGTCCGCTGCCCCGTGAATGCGTACGGCGATGAAGCGGGTGGCGCCCTCGCCGTCCTCCACGATGGCTCGGGCCAGGGCGGAGCAGGCCTCGTGGAGAGGCCCTTCCATCTCCTCCGCGCTCAGCTTTACACCCGATACCCCGTTTGCGAGGACCAGGACCATATCGTTGGTGCTGGTGCAGCCGTCGATGGTGATGCGGTTGAAGGTACGATCGACGGCGGAACGCAGCGCCCGGCTCAATAGCGCCGGCTCGACCCCTGCGTCGGTCGTGATAAAGGCGAGCATGGTGGCCATGTCCGGCTTGATCATCCCCGCGCCCTTGGCCATGCCGCCTACGCTGAAGCCCCCGTATTCCCAGGCCACCTCCTTGGGAAAAGTGTCCGTGGTCATGATGGCCCGGGCTGCGTCGGCTCCGCCAACCCGATCCAGGTGGGCGGAGGCTTGGGTTGTCCCTTTCCTGACCTTCTCCATATCCAGGTAATGGCCGATCACCCCGGTGGAGGCCACGGCTACATCCCGGGGATGAATGCCCGTCTCTTGTGCGGTTAAGGCGGCCATGGCCTGCGCATCAACCTCGCCCCGCTCACCCGTCCAGGCGTTGGCGTTGCCTGCGTTGACCACCGCCGCCTGCAGGTAGCCGTCCTTCTCCAGGTGCTTTATGGTCACCGCCACGGGGGCGGCTTGGAAGGCATTGGTGGTGAAGGTGGCGGCCGCGGTGCACCTCGTCTCCGACGTGAGCACGCAGAGATCCAGGTCCCCACCGGCCTTCAGGCCACATGCCGCGGCGCCCGCCTTGAAACCCTGGGGCGCGCACACTCCGCCGCTGGCTTTCTCTCCTTTCATGGTCATCTTTCTGTTCCTTTCTTTAAGGAAAAATGCCCAGGGCTCCCAGCCCGGTATCCTCGCTCCAGCCCTGCATGAGGTTCATGCACTGCACCGCCTGGCCGGAGGCTCCCTTTACCAGGTTGTCGATGGCCGCGGCTACCGTCACCACTCCCCTGGCCTCGTCCAGGTGCCAGCCGATATGGCAGTAGTTGCTGCCAGCCACCGCCTTGGTCTCCGGGAAGCTCCCGTCGCCCAGCAGAACGACGAAGGGGCAGTCCGCGTAGAAAGCCTCGTACAGTCCTGCGATCTCGGCCGCCGAGGCATCCGCTCCAACCCGTACGTAGCATGTGGCCAGGATGCCCCGGCTCATGGGCACCAGGTGGGGGGTAAAGATGACCTCCTTCTCCCCTCCGGACAGCGAGGACAGCACCTCCTCCATCTCCGGGGTGTGGCGATGCATCCCTACGTTGTAGGGTTTGACGCTCCCGTCCGCCTGTGCGAAATGGGCGGCCAGCGACAGGGACCTGCCCGCCCCCGATATGCCGGATTTTGCGTCCACGATCGCTCCGTCGATCCCCGGGAGGCCTGCCTTGGCCAAGGGCGCCAGGGCCAGGATGGAGGCCGTGGGATAACATCCCGGCACTGCGACCAGCCTGGCTTCAGCGATAAGGGCGCCGTTTATCTCCGGGAGGCCGTACTCCGCCTCGGCGAGCAAGTGGGCGGAGGTATGTTCCAGGCCGTACCACCGCGTGTAGACCTCCTGGCTGGAGAGGCGGTAGTCGGCGGAGAGGTCGGCTATTCTGGCACCGCCTTCCAGCAAGTGGGGCACGACATTCATGGCCTCCCCGTGCGGCAGCGCGATGAAATGGAAGGCTGCCTCTGAGAGGGCCTCATCGGGGTCGAAGACGCGGAACTTTATCCCCGCGTACTTATGCAGGTGTGGATAAAGATCGGTGACTTTCTGCCCCGCATAGGTATGCGCCGTGACGTAGGTGACTTCCACTTCGGGGTGGCTATACAGGATGCGCAGTAATTCCGCCCCCGTGTATCCGGAAGCTCCGATTATACCGGCTTTCATCGTGACTCCTCACTCCCTGTATTGCATAATTATGCATAGTATTGCATAATTATGCTAATAGCGCAAGTGTTTCTTCTGCGGCGCGTTCTTCCCTGGGATGTTCAGGGAGACGACACACCATGGGGGATCTTCCCGGCAGCCAGGGCCGCCAGACCGGAAACCGCGAGCTCCAATGCGAACTCCTCGTCCATTTCGCCTGTCTTTATACCTGCATCTACCTTCACCAGCAGCGACAATGCCTGCCCCAACCTCTCCTCGTTCAACTTCACTGCCTGCGGCTTGAACTTCCTGCTCACCATCCAGGCCTGGTTCTTCGGCAGCTTCAAGTAGTCGACGATGTCCGCCTCCTGGCGGCCATCCTCACGCAGCGCTCTGTAGAGCAGCAGCGTGCGGAAGCGCCGGGCCAGGGCGCTCAGGATGTAAGTCGGCCTCTCTCCCTGCTGCAGGAGGCGCCGCAGAAGCTTGAGGGCCTGATCGGCATCGCCCAGGGATACCCGGTCCACCAGTTCGAATATGGACTTCTCCGCCGACGGCATGACCAGGAGCACCACCTCGTCCAGCTCCACCGCCTCCTCGCCCTCATGGTAGAGGCTTATCTTCTCTACCGCCCCCTCGATGGCCATGAGGTCCTCTCCCAGGGCTTCCTGCAGGTAAGCGATGGCCTTGCCCGAGACCTGCAGGCCCCTCTCTTTGAAACGGCTGCGTATCCACCCCGGTATCTGGTCTCTGCGCTTGGCGACCTCCTTTACCCTGCCCCCCTTCTCCACCGCCTTGACCAGGGACGAGGTAGGCTTGAGGTCCACAGCCGCGAGGACGAGCAGGGAGCTCTCAGCCGGGTCCTCCAGGTAGCGCACCAGGTGTTTCACCTCCGCCGCGGTCAGCTTCTGCGCTTCCTTGACGATCACATACCTCTTTTCGGAACCGAAAGGAAGGGTATCCGCGGCCTGCAAGGCATCCTCGAAGGGCTCCGACCCCGCCTCGAAGACGTCCAGGTTGAAATCAACATCGCCCTTCTCGGCGATCTTCGCCTGCACCTTCTTCAACTCGTCCTCCACCAGGAGCCGGTGGTTCCCGTAGATCAAGTAGACCGCGCCTTTAGCGGGTGGGTTCATCGAGATTCCTCCTGCGGAAAACAAGGGTGGGACTCAAAGTCTTTCACATTCGACCCGGTAGCCGCCCTCCACCACACGAACTACTATATCACCGCACTTGTCCGTCCGGTAGACGCTGCAGCCCCTGCGCTCAAGGGCTTCCACGGTTGCCCGCGAGGGATGGCCGTAGGGGTTGTCCTCTCCCACGCTGATCACGGCTATCTCCGGATCAACGCGGGTGAAAAAATCCTCGTTTGACTCGCAGAACCCGCCATGGTGGGGAACTTTGAGGATGTCGCATCCCAGGTCTCTTACGCTGTCCATGAGCATGGCCTCCCCCTCCTCCTCCACATCCCCCGTAAGGAGCATCGAGAAGCCGGGGCCATCGGCGCGCAGCACCAGCGCGTATTCATTGATGGAAGCCTCATCCGGCACCACCTGCGGCGGCCCGCAGGCGGTCAGCCTGATCTCACCCAGGGACAGGGAATCGCCCGCCCGCATGGTCCTCACTTCCACCCCCATCTCCTCCGCCCGGGCCAGGAAGCTGCCGGCTTGCCCGGTGCTCTCCGTCGCGGGATGGACCAACATCCCCACCTCGCAGCTCTCCAGCGCACCCTCCAGGCCCCCGATGTGGTCTGCCTGGGGGTGGCTGACCACCACGGCGTCTATGAAGCGCAACCCGCGCGAACGCAGGTCCGCGGCCAGTACCCTCTCCTCCATCCCCCCATCCACCAGCACCGTGGCCCCCGAAGGAGCCTGCAAGAGGGCGGCGTCTCCCTGGCCCACGTCGATAAAGGTGATACGCATCCCCCCATCCGCGCCCAGCGGCCCGGCGGGCAGCACCATCCCGAACAAGAGCGCGGCTGCCAGCAGCAGAGAGAGTATCGCCCGCCCCATGTGCCTCCACCGCCCCCCAGCTAGAAGGGCGGTGGCCAGAGCCGGATAATATAGCGCGATCCAGAAATACGGTAAGGGGAAGATGCGCAGGACTGCCCAGCTCGGTGTGGCCAGCGTGCGCGCCACCACCAGGATCCCCTGGGCGAGGAATCCCGCCGCTCGCATCAGTGATCCGGCCAGGGGCAGGCCTGCCGTCCCCAGGAGGGAGGAAAGCATGGCCAGGGCCATGACCGCGGGCACCAAGGGCAGCACCAGGAGGTTGCTGAGCGTAGCGAGAACGGATACCTCGCCGAAATGATAGAGGAGGATGGGCCCCACCGCCAACTGGGCAGCCAGCGTGGCAGCCAGCAGCCCCAGCACTAGCGAGTCACCCGCCCTCATCAACACACTCAGCGGCCGGTAGAGAAGGACCATACCCAGGGCAGCGGCGAAACATAGCTGGAAGCTGACCCCGGCAGACGCCCCGGGGTCGCTCCATAGAAGGTAGAACACCGCCATCCCCATGGCCGGCAGGAGGTCGAAGTCCCTGCCCAGAAAAAAGGCCGCCGCCGCCAACAACACCACCACCGTAGCCCTTACTATGGGAACGGAAAGACCAACCGCCAGGGCGTAGATGATAAGGATGGGGACCTGCAAGGCCAGGATCGTGCGGTGAGATAGGCGGGCCCTGCGCCCCAGCCAGACGATGAATCCCGCCAGGATGGCAAGGTTCAGCCCCGAGGCGGCGCAGAGGTGGATGAGGCCCGTGAGCCTGAAGGCCTTGAGATCCCGCGCGCTCAGCTCCCGGTAATCGCCGAGTACCATCCCCTCGATGAGGCCGGCCGCGGCGGAGTCCGATCTCCCTTCCACCTGCTCTCGCAGCACGCCGCGGTAAGAGAGGGCCAGCCGCAGCAGGGGATCGCCGGTATGCGACACCACGCCTATCTCGTCCGCGACGAGGCTGCCTCCCACTCCCCCGCCTTCCCTCTCGAAGAGGTAGAGCGGGCCCTTCACCTGCAACGTATCGCCCCAGCTGGGTAAAGGGGCCCCCTCATCGCGGTTGCGCAGGAGGTAGCAGTCCCCCACGCGGGCCGCCGACCCGCTCACAACCTGCGTTACCTTGAAGGTATCGACGATGTCTCCCTGCTCCCCCCGGCATCCCACCTCCACTTCCCCCACCAGAAAGACCTCGCCCGCCGGCCCTCCCCTGCCCCGCCAGCTCGCGAAACGGGAGTGGCCCAGATAGAGGCCGGCACAGAGGAAGACCAGGCAAGCGGCCGACCAAGCCGCCTTCCAACCATGCCTGCGTACCGTGAACGTGAACAACGCGATGACGGCTGCGGGGACGAACACCCACCATGCGGAAGCCTTTCCGTTGCTCCCCACCACACCGCCCAGGGCGGCCATACATGAATATATGAGCAGGCGGCCGCGGTAGAGCAGGTCCTTCATGGGCGAATATCTCCAGTGTCAGATCTCCACCAGGTCGCGGATCTCCTCGAACTTCTTATCCCCGATGCCCGAGACCTGTTTCAGTTCATCCGCGCTGCTGAAGCCGCCCTTTTTCTCGCGGTAGGCTATGATGCGCTCGGCGAGCGTGGGCCCGATGCCGGGGAGTTCCTCCAGTTCACTCTGGTCTGCGGTGTTCAGGTTGATCTTGTCCGCCCCGTCCCCCGCATCAGGAACGGCTGGGCCGTTACCAGGGCCCTTTACGGGGACCCCTATCTTCTGGCCGTCCTGCACCGCCTGGGCGAGGTTGAGCACCTCCAGGTCGGCCTCGGGTAGGGGCCCACCCACCGCCTCGATGGCGTCGATCACCCGGTCGCCTTCCTCGAGAAGGACCACGCCGGGGTGGTTCACCGCCCCCGCCACATACACGGTCAGTTCGTGCGGCTCTCGCGCTGCCCGGTCCCCCGCAGCAGCCTCATCCACGGCCTGGAAATCACCCACGGGACGGGACGGGGGACGCAGGATGAGGTACCCGCCCACCGCCAAACCGCTTACGAGGACGACGAGGAGGGCTATCTGCCAGTATGGGAGGCCTGACAGCCTGTCCAGGAATGCAGAGAATCTTTCCAGCATCTTCCTTGGGTTCGAGTCGCGGTGGATAAACCGCATGTGTATAATGGCGGCCGATCAGCGGGCTGCTATATGTGCGGGCTTCAGGTCTTTGTAACCATGGCTTGGAGACGCGGACCCTCGATGGTCGGCGATCAGCGGATGACTACGTTCACGAGCTTGCCGGGGACCACGATGACTTTGGCTATGTCCTTGCCCTCCAGGAGCATCCGGATGCGGGCCGAGCCCATGGCCACCTTCTCCATCTCCTCCCGGGCGATGCCGGCGTCCACCTCGATGCGGTCTCTTACCTTGCCGTTGACCTGCACCACCATGGTGATGCGCTCGGCGCGGGACAACTCCGGGTCGAATTCCGGCCACGGCCGCTGATGAACGCTGAACTCTCCGCCCACTTCCTCCCAGAGCTCCTCTGCGATGAAGGGTGCGAAGGGGGCCAGCAACAGCACCAGGCTACGGATAGCCTCGTGACCCTCAAAGGTGTTGAAGGCATCAGGCGCCTCCTCGATGGCCTTGTTCAACCCGTTGGTGTACTCCATGATAGCCGCGATGGCGGTGTTGAAGGCAAAGCGCTCGATGTCATCGGTCACTTTCTTGATGGTCGAGTGGGTGAGGAAGGAAAGGCGCCTCAGCACCTCGGAATCCTCCGGCACCGGCTGGGTCTTGAGGGTGAGGATGTTCATGTACCTGTCCACCAGTCGCCAGACGCGGTGGAGGAAGCGGTGGGCGCCGTCGATCCCGGATTCGCTCCACTCCTTGTCCGCCTCGGGCGGCCCCAGGAAGAGGATGAACAGGCGGAGGGTATCCGCCCCGTAGAGTTCGAAGAACTGGTCCGGGGTTATCACGTTTCCCTTGGACTTGCTCATCTTCGCCCCTCCCACCACCACCATCCCCTGGCAGAGGAGGTTGGTGAAGGGCTCGTCGAAATCCACCAGGCCCAGGTCCCTCAAGACCTTGGTAAAGAAGCGGGAGTATAGCAGGTGCATGATGGCATGCTCTATGCCCCCGATATACTGGTCCACGGGAAGCCAGTAGCGTACCGCTCCCGGGTCGAAGGCCTCCTCGCCATCCTTAGGGCTTGCATAACGGATGTAGTACCAGGAGGAGTCGACGAAGGTGTCCATGGTGTCCGTCTCGCGCTCCGCCGGCCCACCGCAGCCGGGGCAGGTGGTATGCCGGAACTGGTCCGAGCGCTCCAGGGGCGAAGGTCCCTCGAAGATGAACTGCACGTCCTCGGGAAGCAGCACCGGCAGGTCCTTATCGGGCACGGCCACCGTGCCGCACTTCTCGCAGTAGACGATGGGGATGGGCACGCCCCAGTAGCGCTGGCGGGATATGAGCCAGTCGCGCAGGCGGTAGTTGACCGTCCTGCTCCCCCACCCCTTCTCTTCCAGGTAATCGGGCACCGCCTCGAGCTTACCCTTCTCGCTATCCGTGCCGTCGAATTGCACCGAGTTCACCATGGTACCGGGATCAACATAGGCCTCGGTCATCTCATCGGGGTCCAGCTCTTCTCCGGGCGGCTGGATGACCACCCGGATAGGAAGTCCATACTTGCGCGCGAACTCGAAGTCGCGCTGGTCATGGGCGGGTACCGCCATCACCGCCCCAGTGCCGTACTCCATAAGCACGAAGTTGGCGGTCCAGATGGGCACCTCCTCCCCGTTCACTGGGTTCAAGGCATAAGCCCCTGTAAAGACGCCGTCTTTCTCCGCCTCCATGGCAGTGCGGTCGATGTCGGACACCCCGCGCAGCCGCTCCCGGAAGTCCTGCAGGTCCTTCTCGTAGGGGGTGCCGAGGGTGAGCTCGTCGGCCAGGGGATGCTCTGGCGCCAGCAGGAAGAAGGTGACCCCCCACAGGGTGTCCGGCCGGGTGGTGAAGATGGGCATCTCCCGCCCTGTCTCCTTGACATGGAAGACAGCCTCGCACCCTTCGGAACGCCCGATCCAGTTGCGCTGCATGGTGAGTACGCCCTCCGGCCAGCCGGATAGCTGATCCATGTCGGCTAGCAACCGTTCGGCATAATCGGTGATGCGGAGGAACCACTGGCTCAAGGCCTTCTGCTCCACCAGGGTATCGCAACGTTCGCAGTGGCCGTTGATCACCTGCTCGTTTGCGAGTACAGTGCGGCATGAAGGGCACCAGTTAGCCCTGGCCTCGGCTTTATAGGCAAGTGCCTTTTCGTAGAACCTGAGAAAGAGCCACTGTGTCCACTTGTAGTAGTCCGGCGCGCAGGTAGCCAGTTCGCGGTCCCAGGCGTAGGAATAGCCCAGGCGCTGCAGGCCCTCCTTGAGGAGGGCGATGTTGTCCCAGGTGTATGTGGCGGGATGCACCCCCGAACGGATGGCGGCGTTCTCGGCGGGGAGGCCGAAGCCGTCCCACCCCATGGGGTGGAGCACGTTCACCCCCCTGCGCCGCAGGTAGCGCGCCTGCACGTCGCCTAGGTTGTAGTTGGCCACGTGCCCGATATGGGCGGGACCTGAGGGGTACGGAAACATCACCAGGATGTATTTTTTCTCGCGCCCCGGCTCCTCGTGCGCAGCGTAGAGGTCCGTCTCCTCCCAGCGCCGCCTCCACTTCTCCTCGACTGATGAAAAATCGTACTTCTCTTCCATAAATTCCCTGGCAAATTCGGCTACATCTTGGCTGACGGCCCCGCTGGACCGCCTTCCAGACCCCTACAGCGTTACAGTTAAATTAAATTATGCTCCCGCCTCGCGCAAGTCACAACGCGGTATTATCGTGCACGCGTGCCCGCAGCTGGAGCGATTATATTATAGTTATATAACTTAATCAAGTTAATGTAATGGGTTGGGGCGATACCTGCAGGGCCTCGGGTGCTCGGTCTTGTTGTCTTTTCCGATCCCGGCTCCCCCGCCCCTTAAACACTGACCGCAGACAACCTCCGCCGGCATGTCCCGCCCTAGTGGTTTCTCGCCTTACTCCATGTGTCAACCTCCGGAGCTGCCTTCTCCATCTTCTACTACTCCCGGGGCCCCCTCTGCCAGCATGTCCGGCTGTAAGGGCTTCTTTCCCTTACCATATATACCCAGCAGGCGGGCGGCCTCCTTGATATCTTTCTTGTTGGGTGAGGCGCCGCGGGGGTAGGCGCGCAGCAGGGCGACGGGCCCCGGTATGTCCTTCTCCCGGAGCAGCAGGTCGGTGGGGAGAGCGAGCTCCATAAGGCGCAGGTTCTCCTCGTGCCTGCGCCCCAGGACGATGAGGGTGCTCCCCGCCCAGGCATGACGTCCCGCCTGCGCGAGTCCGGCGTCTGCGCCATCGAAGCCGGGCACCCTCGCCATGAGCTCGCGCAGGCGGGCACTGAAGGCGGCATCGGTGAGCAGGCACCCTCCCGCCGGGCTCTCGTACTCCTCGATCCCCCATTCCTCCGCCAGTTCCATCTGGCGCCGCCGTGAGCGACCGGACAGGTCGAGCAGGCACTCCCGCTTTACCCATCCCTCGCGCTCCGGTTTCGTCTCCGGCAGCAGCTTAGCAGAAAGAGGGCGCAAG
>Ga0315277_10005611_pt1 | contig 16517 bp, 16 predicted proteins | sample YL17G05_15_MG_FD_203695 | JGI IMG/M metagenome (GOLD analysis project Ga0315277, IMG submission 203695) | Sediment microbial communities from Yellowstone Lake, YNP, Wyoming, USA - YL17G05_15 | ecosystem: Environmental > Aquatic > Freshwater > Lake > Sediment | place: USA: Wyoming | collected... | reverse complement strand
CCCTCGGAATTGCCTGACGAACTATCCGGAGAGCAATCCAGCAGGCTATTCCCCGCGCCATTCGGCAGGCAATTCCGAGGGCGATTCGGACGGCTATCCGGCCGGCTATTGGGCGGGCTACTTCCCCGAGAATCCGGCGAGCAGACGGGAAGACAGCCTGGAAAGCAATGCCGGAGACTACTCAGCAGATTGCCCGGACAATCATCCGGCGAGTAATCGGGAAAGCAATCTGCCGAGCAACCCGGCAGACAATTCGCAGGGTTGTTCGGAGAGCTGCTCGGGAAGCTAACTGGCCGACCCTCGCCGAGGCGCCGCACTCGACCCGGACGCGCTCTATGCCGGGCCGGCCTCTTCCGTGCGCGGGCGGACCGCGTACCCCGTCAGTCGGTACAGCCCTCCGAACAGGACCAGCGCGACTATCGGCAGGAGTTCGTAGTAGACCCGCGTCTCGTCTACGTTGCCGAACAGCCACGTCAGCACAAAGACCGGAAGCACGACCCAGTAGGCATCCTTCAGGAACTGCGGGGCCCGCTTGAGCGCGAACAGGGAGGCGACAAAGCCAAGCACGTAGAGCACGTTGAAGCCCATCGGCAGGACCAGCCAGCCCGTGACGGGTCGGAACAGGAACCAGTTGCCCGGTACGGCAAGGACCTGGGCGTTGCGGAACAGGTGAAGTGCAATCGGCTCGCCAGGATTGTTCCTGAAAAACCAGAGCAGGAGGCCCCGCCCAACCAGCCAGAATCCGACCTGCAGGCCAATACCCAGGGCCAGTTGTTTGGGCGTGCTCCGGCGTCGCTCATTGATGGCCCAGACCAGCGTCAGCAGCAGCCCGGTTTCCTTGTTCAGCACGCAGACCGCAAACACCACCGCGTAGAGCCAGAACCGACGCGCAGCTGTGAGCGCGAGTCCGAGGGTAAACAGGCATAGCGCCGGCAGGTCATAGAGCATGCTGCCGTAGCCGTACAGCCCGGGCAGGGCAAACAGGACCACAATCGGAATCACGTCCACGGCCGGGGCGGGCGCGTCGAGCGCAAGCCGCGCAAGCCACCAGAAGGCAAACGCAAACCCGATGCCAAACAGCAGCAGGATGTTCTTGGCGACAGTGAACTCGAAGGGATACTGGTACAGCCACACCGGTTTGCCGTCGTTGGTCAGCGAGCGCCGAACGCTCTCCTCTATCTGAGTCCTCGCGGTCGGCGGCGTGACGGCGACTGCCGCCCGTATCAGCCAGGGCACGAGCACGCGGGACACGAACGGCTGAGGCGCGCGGCCGTAGACCATATCGCTGAAGAAGTCCTCTCCCCCCATCCCCTGCTTCACGTTGGCCAGGCCAGGATAGCGGATGAACTCGGAAACCGCGAAACTGGCCACGGTCGAGTACAATAGCAGCAGGACGATCACCCTGACGACCGCAGGCCTCGCGCTTCCGTTTCTTGCGGGAGTGGAAGAGGACGAGTCTAGGTCAGCGGGATGCACAACCAGTAGGATATTCCCCGGGCGGCAGGTGTCAAACCACGCGCGCTCCTCGGTGTTCGATGTCTAACCACAGAGTTCGCAGAGACAACAGAGGATCCTGAGTCGGCCCCGTCAGCCTCTGTGCCCTCGGCGGCCTCTGTGGTTGGTTCTGCCTTCTTCCGGTGGGCACAAGATTGTTCTTGACAAGCGGAATCTGGCCGCTAAAAAGGTGGTAGGAGAAACCGAAAATGGCCAATCGCGAACTGATGTGCCTCGAATGCGGCCACACCTTTGAGGTATACACCGCCTCTGACGACGACGACGAGGAACTCGAAGCCGAGTGCCCGGTCTGCGGCAGCGTCGATACGACTCGCACGTATGACGAGGACACCGAGGTCGACGAGGAGCATTTGAAAGAGGACGAAGACTCAGACGACTCGGACGACCTGAAGATCAACCTCGACGACGAGTAGACGGTCAGGAAAAGTCAGAAGCCCCAAGTCAGAATTCCAAAGTCCGGAGTCGAATCTCCGTCCTCATTTCCGCCCTGACTTGGCCTTTCGTCCTCTCCCCTTCTCCGACTTTGGCATTTCCCCTTTCCCCTTCCCTGACTTCGCCTGTTGCCACACCGCTTCCATCTCATCAAGGCTGACCTTGCTCAGTTCGCGACCCTTTGCCGCGAAGTGCTCCTCGACGCATCGAAACCGGGCCCGGAACTTGGCGTTCGCGTCCTTGAGCGTGCCTTCGGCGTCGACGTCAAGGTGCCGAGCCAGGTTCACGAGTGCAAAGAGCAGGTCCCCGAGCTCCTCTTTAGCCCGCGCGCGGCTCTTGCGGCCCCGCGCGAGCTCCTGCCGCAACTCGCCAATCTCTTCCTCGACCTTGTCGAGCACGTGTTCCGGCCGCTCCCAGTCAAACCCGACGCGGCGGCACCGCTCCTGAACGAGCTGCGCCTGGTGCAGGGCAGGCATGGCTACAGGGATGCTCGAGAGCAGGCCGTCGCTTCGTTTGTGCCTACGCTTGATTATCTCCCAGTTGGCCAACACGTCGTCAGCGTCGCGCACCTTGACCGTGCCATAGATATGCGGGTGGCGCTGCTTGAGCTTGGCAACGACGCCCTTGAGGGAATCCTCAATCGATATGCCGAGTTCTTTGCCGGCAACCTCGGCGAGGAACAGACCCATGAAGAGGTAGTCGCCCAGTTCCTCGGTGATGGCGACCCTGTCACGCCTGCGCAGGGCCTCGTCCAGTTCGTAAGTCTCGTTGAGCAGCATCGGCCGGGTCGAGGCAAGGGTTTGCTTCCGGTCCCAGGGACAGCGGCGGCGCAGCAGGCGGACTACCTCAAGCAGTTCGGAAAACACGCCCGAGTCTAGCGCGACCCGGCGTAGGATCAACCGCGTGATGCCAAATCGGCTTGGCAGTCGCGAATGACCAAGTCCCAAATCCCAATGACCATTCAACACGGAAAGCCAGAACGACCAAGCAGGCACGAGTCGTTACGGCTTGCTGTGGCTGCTTCCGTCATTTCGTCATTCGTTGGTCATTGGCGATTGGTCATTGGTCATTCCTTTTCCTCATCTCTCCTTGACTTTTCCGCGCGCGACGCTACCTTTTAGCCTGATGTTAGCGGCCCGCGCGCCGAAGACACCGGAATACAATCGAATCTGCCGTCTGTTGCCGTCCTCGACTGCCGGCCGCATAGGATTCAAGGAGACCCTGAATGAAAACCGACCCGGAAGTGTTCGACGCAATCAGCAAGGAAACGAGCCGCGAGCACAACAATCTCGAACTCATCGCCTCTGAGAACTTCTGTTCCGAGGCCGTGCTCGCCGCCCTCGGTTCGGTCCTGACCAACAAGTATGCCGAAGGCTATCCGGGCAAACGTTACTACGGCGGCTGCAAGTGGGTCGATGTTGCCGAGAATCTGGCCATTGCGCGCGTCAAGCAGCTCTTCGGCTGCGACCACGCGAACGTCCAACCCCACTCCGGCACGTCGGCCAACATCGCGGCGTACCTGACCCTGGCCAAACCGGGTGACACCATCCTCGGCCTGAACCTTAGCCACGGCGGCCACCTTTCGCACGGGCACCCGCTTAACTTCTCCGGCCGCTACTTCAAGGTTGTGCCGTACATGGTCGACAAGGAGACCGAGACACTCGACTACGCGGCCATCCGCGCCCTGGCTTTGGAGCACAGGCCGCGGGTCATAGTGTCCGGCGCCTCCGCCTACCCGCGCACGATTGACTTCGCCAAGTTCCAGGAGATTGCGGACGAGGCCGGCGCCGCCCAGGTTGCCGACATCGCTCACATCGCGGGCCTGGTCGTGGCCGGTCTCCATCCGTCGCCGGTCCCCTGCGCTGACATCGTGACGACCACCACGCACAAGACCCTGCGCGGCCCGCGCGGCGCCATCGTTATGTGCAAGCAGAAGTATGCCGAGGACCTCGACAAGATGGTCTTCCCCGGCATCCAGGGCGGTCCGCTCGAGCATTGCATTGCGGCCAAGGCTGTCGCTTTCAAGGAAGCCCTGTCTGACGATTTCAAGGCCTACCAGAAGCAGGTGCTCGCCAACGCCAAGGCACTGGCCGAGGCCATGACCGCGTGCGGCTTCCGCATCGTCTCCGGCGGCACCGACAACCACCTGATGATGGTTGACCTCCGGCCGAAGCAGATAACCGGACGCGACGCCGAGCGTGTGCTCGGCAAGGTCCGCATAACGGTCAACCGGAACACGATTCCCTACGACCCGGAAAAGCCGTTTATCGCGTCCGGCATCCGGCTGGGCACGCCCGCTCTCACGACCCGCGGTATGAAGGAACCGGAGATGAAGACAATCGCCGGCCTCATCGACCGGGCAGTCACGGCGCGGGACAACGAGGCCGAACTTGACAAGATCAAGGGCGACGTCGCCGAGTTGGTCAAAGGGTTTCCGCTTTACGCCGAACGCCGGGCTGAGTACCGGGCCCTGAGTGGGGAGTGAGAAATGCCTGCACCTCTGATTGCCGATCTCGAAGCTCGCGAAATCCTCGACTCGCGCGGCAACCCGACGATCGAAGTCGACTGCATCCTCTCCGACGGCACCATGGGCCGGGCCTCGGTCCCGTCCGGCGCCTCAACCGGCAAGTATGAGGCCCACGAACTGCGCGACGGCGACAAGCGGCGCTACCTTGGTCTCGGCGTCCAGAAGGCCGTGAAGAACGTCAATACCGCGATTCGCCGACGGCTGGTCGGCATGATCGCCACCAACCAGTACCGGATTGACCAGGCGCTGAAGGAGCTTGACCCGACCTCGAACAAACGGAAGCTGGGAGCGAACGCCATCCTTGGAGTCTCGCTCGCTGTCTGCCGCGCTGCATCCATAACTGCCGGTATCTGTGTCTACCGTTTCCTGGGTGGCGCCGGCACCATGGTGCTGCCGACCCCGCTGCTTAACGTTGTCAACGGCGGCGCGCACGCATCGAGCAACCTCGACGTCCAAGAGTACATGATTGTCCCGGCCGGGTTCACCACTTTTCATGAGGCCCTGCGTGCCGCGGCCGAGACCTACCAGCACCTGAAGAGGCTGCTGGGGCAAGCCGGGAAGTCGCTCTCGGTCGGCGATGAGGGCGGGTTCGCTCCGGACTTCCGCGACCACGAAGAGCCGCTGCAGTACATCGAGCGCGCCATCGCGAATGCCGGGTACCGCGCCGGCGAGCAGATCTTCATCGCGCTCGACGTTGCCCCGAGCAGCTTCTACCACGGGGGCATCTACCATTTCCGCTACCCGAAACCGCACACCGAGACAACCGACGAACTCATCGAACAGTACGAGAAGTGGATCAAGAAGTACCCGATCATATCCATCGAGGACGGGCTGGCGGAGAACGACCGGGCCGGCTGGAAGAAACTGACGGCCCGGCTCGGCAACCGGATTCAGCTCGTAGGCGACGACATCTTTGTAACCAACACCAACCGGCTGAAGCAGGGCATCCGCGACGGCATCGCCAACGCGGTGCTCATCAAGCCGAACCAGGTCGGCACGGTCAGCGAGACGCTAGACTGCGTGAAGGTTGCTACGGACTCCGGGTACAGGACGGTGATCTCTCACCGGTCGGGCGAAACCAGCGACCACTTCATTGCCGACCTTGCGGTCGCGGCCAATTCCGGACAGATCAAGACCGGCGCGCCCTGCCGCAGCGAGCGCGTGACCAAGTACAACCGGCTCATCCGCATCGAGGAAGATGACGTCCTGCGCTATGCCGGGATGCAGACACTGAAGCGATGAACGCTGGCCGGTCACCGCTGCAGCGGCTGGTCAGGTTGGCGGTGCTGGCAGTATTCGTCGTATTCGCTTTCTGGTTTCTGGCCGGACCCAACGGGCTGATAAGTATCGGCCGGCGCAAGGCCCGCGAGCGGAGAATCCGGGCCGACATCACGGAGTTCAGACGACGGATCGAGGAACATCAGCAACGCCGGGATTGGCTGGCGAACCCGGACTCGGCCGCGCTCCTGGCCCGCAAGCTACTGGGCGACAAGCCCGACTCCTCGCAGACCCCGCGCTAAGCCAGACCCGATTTCGGGTTCAGGGGTTCTGGGATTCTGGGGTTCCGGCCAGCGGTATCTGCGACATCTGCGTAATCTGAGGTTGCCCGGGCGCGGCCACGGGCAGCATCACTTGGGGCCGGCCGCTTTCCGGGTGCCGGGTGACAATCGGCTCCACGCCGTAGACAGACCGAATCAACTCAGCAGTGATGACCCGCTCCGGCACGTCGCAGGCTACTGCCTTCCCCCGGTCGAGCAGCAGGATTCGCGAGCAATAGAGCGCGGCCAGGTTCAGATCGTGCGAAAGGAGAACTACGGTCTTCCCCTGCCGGTTCAGCTGGACCAGGATGCGCGCTATCAGTTGCTGGTGGGCGATGTCCAGGTGAGACGTCGCCTCGTCCAGCATCAGAATCCCCGGTTCCTGGGCAAGCGCCCGCGCCAGCACCACTCGCTGCCGCTCGCCGGCTGAGATGGCGTTGATGCGTTTGTCCCGCAGGAAAAGGGCATCTACGAATTCCAGCGCAGCGGTCACTGCCTCCCGGTCGTGTTTGCCCGGGCTCTGGAACCTTCCCAGGTAGGGGTTCCGACCCATCATGACAACGTCCGATACGGTGTAGTCGAAGGCGAACGGGTTCTCCTGCAGGACAACACCAAGGGTCCGCGCCACCTCTCTGCGGCCTAACGCGCCCATGTCGCGTCCGAGAATTCGAATCGAACCTCTCGCGGGTCTGAGCAGCCCGGCAACGAGTCGGAGCAGCGTAGACTTGCCCGCGCCGTTCGGGCCGATGACGCCGAGTAACTCCCCGGCCGCGACCTCAAGGTTGAATCCCTCGAACAGCAATCGTTCATCGTACCCGAACGCAAGGCCAGAAAGCTCGATTGCGTTCACAACCGGCTCCTCAGCAGGTAGATGAAGAACGGCACGCCCACGAGCGCGGTGACGATGGAGAGCGGCAGCCCGCCGGGAACGACGTTACGCGCCAGCACGTCCGACAGGAGCAGGATACCTGCGCCCGCAACGAATGACCCGGGCAGGACCCGGCGGTGCTCAGGCCCGAACAGCATCCTCACGAGGTGCGGAACAACCAGGCCCACGAAGCTGATCGCCCCGGTGAAGGAAACGACCGCCCCGACCAGCACGGAGGAAATGACGAACACGGTCTTGGTGACACGCTGAGTGTCGACGCCAAGTGTCTCCGCTGCCTCCTCACCCGAGGACATGATGTCGAGCGACCGCGACATGGAGAATAGCCAGGCGCAGCCCACGACCGACAGCACCGCAACTGCGCCGAACAGCCAGACGGTCGTGCCGGTGAACACGGCGCCCAGGTGTCCCATCATCATGTACACTGCCTCGCCCAGCGTGCGCCGGCCAAGTATCATCGCGAGCATGACGAGACTCGAGAAGAGGAAACTCATGATCACACCGGCAAGGACCAAACCGGTGACAGTGACCCGGCCACGTACTCGCGCCAGCGCGTAGACCACGAGCATCGTCACAAGCGCCCCGGCAAAGCCACCGACCGGCGCGAACGCTCCGGCCGTCCTGCCCAGCACCAAGGTCAGACTCGCACCCAGCGCTGCCCCGCTGGCCACACCCATCGTGAACGGGTCGGCGAGCGGATTCTGAAGCAGGCCCTGAAGCGAGGCGCCTACAACCGCGAGCACACCGCCGGCAATGATTCCCAGCGCCAATCGCAGCAGACGCAGGTCCATCACCGCGCTGAGTTTTGCACCAGTGAAGCCGCCCGGCCCGACCGCCACCGACAGAGCAGAGGCCGCGACGAGCAGCAGAATTAGGACGACCCAACCCGGCAGGAAACGCCTCTGCATTGACTAGTGTCCGGGATGGAGCAGCTTCGCGAGCAGGACTACGCCGTCGACGATCCGCGGCCCCGGCCTGAAGAGAAGGTCCTCGTTGAGCTCGTCATAGATTCGGCCGTGCTTAACCGCGCTGATCCCGCCCCAACCGATACGGGCTGCGACGTCCTGCGCACTCATATCCGGATGCAGTAGCAGTATCACCTCCGGGTCGGCCTGAAGCACTGCCTCGGGGTCGACGACCGGGTATTCCTGCACCGAGGATTCGAAGACGTTCCGACCGCCGGCCCGGGCGAGCAACTCGTTGATGAACGTGCCGCCTCCGGCGGTCATCAACGGTGTCCCGGAGATCTCGACGTACACGCGCGGTGTGTCGGCAAACACCGGAATCGAGTCCAGCCGCCGTCGCATGGCCGCTACAAGGCTCTCCCCCGACGCTCTGCGCCCGAGCAGTTGCGACACCGTATCTATCTCTTTAAACACTGCCTCGATATCAGCCGGCCGAGACACGTAGACCGGCACCTTCATCTCGTTCAGCCTCTCCAGCATCTGGCGGTGCATGGGCAGGGTGAGAAAGACGAGACTCGGGCGGAGCGCGACTATCCGCTCCAGGTCCGGGCTCATGAAATCTCCGACCTTGTAGACACTCTTTGCAGCATCCGGGAAGTTGCACTGGTTCGTGTTGCCGACAAGCGTCTTCCCTGCGCCAACCGCGTACACAATCTCGGTCACGCTCGGTACCAGCGATACAACTCTCAGCCCCGATTCGACTGACGGCCGATGTCCGCAGACGGCGACCAGAAGGACGATTGTCAGCGCGGCAGCACAGAGCAACCGCAGATTACGCAGATGACGCAGATTTCCTTCCGGCCTGCACTGTCCGACAGGGGCCGCTGCGGCCAACCCCGGAGCCCTTGGACCCCAGAACCCCGGACTACGCTTCATCCCGCGGCCGGTCTGGGTCCGGTTCCGGCATCGCCACGTTCGCCAAGCCCGGCTCGTTCACCTTGTTCCCCATTATCAAGTAGACCGTGTGCGCAACCATCCGGTCTGCCGGCCTGATCCCGGTCGTCCGCACGAGCATCTCCCGCTCGAGGACTTCTTTCACGTGGATTCTGGCAAATCCCTGCATCTCCATGGCGGACACGGTCTTACGCACTTGCTCCACTGTCGGGCTGATCGACACAAGAGTGTTCCCACCCCTAAGGGCCTTATGAGCCGGTGCGACTAGCGTCCACGGTTCCGGCACGTCGAGCAGCACCGCATCCACGTCCGATTGCTCGAATCCCTCCTGCTCCGGGTCCCGCACGAAGAACTCGCAGAACGAACCCAGCCCGTACCTTTCGACGTTTGCCCGGGCATTGGCGCTGAACTCCGGTCGCCGCTCGTACGAGTAGACTCTGCCGTCCGGCCTCACGAAGTTGGCAAGAATCGTGGTCAGGGCGCCCGACCCTGACCCGGTTTCAATCACCCGCGCCCCGGGAAACACGGCGGCCGAGAGCAGCATCGCACCAACGTCCTTCGGGTAGACGATGGTGGTGGCGCGTTTGACTTTCATCGCCAGGTCGGCAAGGCTCGGTTTGAGCAAGTAGAACAGGAAGCCGAGATGAGTGCGTATCGCATCGCCGTACTCCCGACCGGCAATATGGTCGAAGGGAAGCTGGCCCCGATGGGTCGAGAAGGCGCCTTTCGGCTGGACCGCCACCAGGTAGTTCATGCGGTCGGAGTGGTAGAGAATCACGTAATCGCCGGGTTGTATCATTGTGCCCATTCTAGATTCGCGGCGGGGCAAGTCAAGCGACCGAGTCCGACTCCGGAACGGAATAGGATTCACCACCAAGACACAAAGAAGACGCTCAGTGGAATGGCCTCTGTATGCTTGGTGTCCCCGGTGCGCGCTGTTGCTGTGTCCGACTCCGCGGTCCGACCGGCTGCGCTTGACTGGACGGCGCTTTAGGATACGCTATGGGCGTGACAGTGAACTCCCTGTTCAGAGGAATCACCGAGCGCTTCACCAACGACATAGCGATCGACCTTGGCACCTCCTCTACCCTGATTTACGTCAAGGGTAAGGGCATTGAGCTGCGCGAACCCTCGATCGTCACGATCGACGAACTGACCCACGAGGTCGTGGCGGTCGGCACCGAGGCCAAACGGATGCTCGGCCGGACCCCGGAGGGAATCCGCGTCATCCGACCGATGAAAGACGGCGTCATCGCCGACTTCGGCATCGTCGAGATCATGCTCAAGACCTATATCGGCATGGTCCAGCGCAAGAAGCTCTTTGTCCGGCCCCGCGTCATCGTCTGCGTGCCTTCCGGCATCACTGAGGTGGAGAAACGCGCGGTGCGTGACTCGGTCGAGGCGTCGGGCGCTCGCGAGATTTACCTCGTGTCCGAGCCCATAGCCGCGGCCATCGGCGTCGGCTTGCCGGTCGAGGCGCCGACCGGCAACATGATCATCGACATCGGCGGCGGCACGACCGAAATCGCCGTCGTCGCGCTCTCCGGAGTGGTCAACGCGGCCTCGGTCCGCGTCGCCGGCGACGAAATGGACGACGCGATAGTCAACTACATCAAGAAGAACTACAACCTCATCATCGGCGAGCAGACGTCCGAGTCAGTGAAAATCGCCATCGGCTCGGCCTACGCGACCGGCAAAGAGGAAACCATGGAGATCAAGGGCCGGGACCTTGTCTCCGGGATACCCAAGATTATCCGTATTACCAGCACCAAGGTACGTGAGTCGCTGGAAGAACCGATTACGCTGATCGTCGACGCGGTCCGCCTCGCTCTGGAGAAGACGCCGCCGGAGCTGGCGGCCGACATCGTCGACCGCGGCATCTACATGTGCGGCGGCGGCGCGCTGCTGCGCGGGCTCGACCTGCTCATCAAGGAAGAGACCAGCCTGCCGGTATTCGTGGCCGAGAACCCGCTGGAGAGCGTGGTGCGCGGCGCCGGCCGCATCCTGGAGAACATCAGCGTCAACGAGAAACTCGTACTCCGCGCCAAGTAGCAGAACCTCTAAGGACCCGATGATCGCGCTCCACCCCGTGACAGCGGCAGCCGCGTTATGCGGCTGATTCGGTCTTGTTAAGGCCAATCGTCACCGCCTGGCAGGACCGCGCCGCCTGGCTGGTTATCGTGCTGGGCCTGGCTCTGCTGGTCGTTCCCCATCGGCTCCGCATCGCTGCCGCGCAACCGCTCCAAACCACGCTTCTCGCCCCGCTGCGTCTCAGCGCTGCGGTCAGTCATTCGCTCCGCGAAGCTCGGGCAGAAAACGAACGGCTCTCCCTGCTTGCCGTACGGCTCGGGGTCGAGAATGCTCGGCTCGAATCGGCCTCGCAGACCGCGGTCGCGGGACCACCTGTAGACCTGGTGCTGACCAGTGCGCCGGTCATCGGCCGCGACTTGACCACGTTCGAGCACTGGCTTGTCATCGGCCGGGGTTCGCTTCACGGAGTCAGGCCGGGCGCGCCGGTGATCACGCCGGACGGAGTCTGCGGCAAGGTAATCGCCTGCGGCCCGCATCAATCACTGGTCCAGACCCTGCTCGCGCCTGAATCGCGGATCGCCGTGATCAACCTTCGGTCGCGCGTCCCGGCCCTGGCCCGTTCTGACCGTTCCGGCCGGCTGGTCCTCGACTACGCGCCCAAAGACTCGGACTTCAGGCCGGGCGACACAGTCGTGACCGCGGGCCTCGGCACGGTCTTCCCCAAGGGATTGCGGCTGGGCGAGGTCACGAGCGTCCCGGACCGGCCCGAAGCACTCTTCAAACCGGTGACGATCCGACCTTTTGCCGATGTCAGCCGGGTTGAGCGGGTCTTCATCATCTCTCTGCCCGAAGGCGCTCAACCCGATACCGGGGCTGTCTGGCCTGAGAACACGGCCCCGCCGGAAGTGACTATTCCGGACCAACCGGCAGGCCAGTGAGAACCTTCGTCGCGTTCGTCCTGTTGTATCTGCTTTTCCTGGTTCAGGCCAGCGTGACCCCATGGTGGCCTGACCTGGTCCTGCTCGGACTGCTCATCGTCTCGCTGCACGAAAACCGGATTACTTCGGCGCTGGCCGGGACCTTTGCCGGGCTTTGTCTCGACGTGACCAGCCCGGCCTTCATGGGCACGCACCTGGTCACGCTGACAGCAACCGGCTATGGCGTGGCAGTGCTGCGCACCCTCTTCTATCGAGCGCGCTGGGCCACGTTCCTGTTCACGGCCATGGCACTGGCGCTCAAGTGGGCCGCGCTCGGGCTGCTCGGCTCCGGCCTTCCCGGACTGCCCGCGTTGCTCGTGTCGTCCGCCCTTACGTTGCTGCTCGCCCCACTGGTCGAACTGGGCCTGACCCGACTCCTCTATCACGGATGGCAGCCCGCCTAACCCGGCTGACGCAGGTACTGCTTATCCTGCTCGGCATCCTCTCGCTGCGCCTCGTTCAGCTCCAAGTCATCCAGGGGGCGCGTTACTCACGCCTGAGCGACCGCAACCGAATCCGCAAACTGGTCCTGCCCGCGCCGCGCGGCCGGATTCTCGACCGGAACGGTGTGCTGCTTGCCGACACGCGACCGTCTTTTACGGTCGCGGTAGTCCCGACTGAACTCACCGACTCGGCTCTGCCTCTGCTCGCCCGCATGCTCGACGTCCCTGATTCGGCCCTGCGGGAGCAACTGAAGCCGGTCGCGATGTTTGCCTCCGCGGTGAACGTCAAGCGCGACGCGTCGTTTGAGGAGGTCGCGCGAATCGAAGAAAGCAGCTTCCGTCTGCCGGGCGTCCACATTCGCGTTGACCCGGTGCGCCACTATCCGGCCGCCAACCGCTACTGCCACGTCCTCGGCCATATCGGCGAGGTAAGCGAGGACGAACTCGCGCGCGACACCTCGCTGCGACCGCTCGACTTCGTCGGACGGGCCGGTATCGAGGCGCAGTACGAATCCCTGCTGCGCGGCCGCGACGGATCCGAGTACGCCGAGGTCGACGCCCGAGGCCAGGAAATCGGCCCACTGCGCGAGAAGCGCCTCGAACCCGAGGTGCCGGGCCGGGACCTGGTCATGACGATTGACGACCGGATTCAGAGGCTTGCGGACGAGCTGCTGGTACCCTACGCCCGGGCCGCGGTGGTCGGGATGGAAACGAGGACCGGCGCCATCGTCTGCCTCGTGTCCAAGCCCGACTTCGACCCCAACATCTTCATGGCGCCGATTGACGCAGCGACCTGGGATTCACTCATCTCCAATCCGTCAAAGCCCTTCTACAACCGGGCGGTGACGTCCGGCTACCCTCCCGGCAGCACCATGAAGCCGGTTGTAGCGTTGGGCGCGCTGAGGCAGGGCGCGCTCTACCGCGACACGCGATTCCAGCCGTGCACCGGGAAATACAAGTACGGCAACCGCATCTTCAAGTGCTCTGCCGCTCACGGCAGCCTTGACCTGGTCGGCGCCATCGCTCAGTCCTGCAACATATATTTCTATCAAGCCGGACTACGGCTTGGGCTCGACAGCCTGACCACCTATGCCCGGGAGGTAGGGCTCGGCCGCGTCACCGGAATCGACATGCCGGGCGAGAAACCCGGCAACATCCCCACGCGCGAGTGGCTCGACAAGCGCTACGGCAAGAACCAGTGGGGCGCCGGGTCTGTACTCAACTTCGCCATCGGCCAGGGCGAGGTTACCGCGACCCCGCTGCAGATGGCTGTGCTCTACGGAGCAATCGCAAGCGGCGGCCGGGCGGTTCGCCCCTATCTTGTTGCCCGCGTCGATTCGGCCGGGCGTACCATTCATACGACCCAGCCGGAAGCCCGCCAACTGCCGATGCGGCAACAGGACATCGAAGTGGTGAAGCTGGGATTGGAGCGGGTCGTCGAGTGGGGAACCGGGGCCGGAGCGCGGATTAAGGAAATCGGCATCGCCGGCAAGACCGGCACGGCCCAGAACCCGCCCAGGCCCGACCACGCCTGGTTTGTCGGATACGCGCCGACCGACGAGCCCGAAGTCGTATTCGCGGTGCTGGTCGAGAACGCCGGTCACGGCGGTGCCGTGTCCGCGCCGATTGCCGGCCAACTCATCCGCGCATACTTCTCACCCGACGAGGGGACGCAACCGGACAGCTCGCCGGCGGAGCCGAACGTCAGAAATGGTGAATAGACAATGGTGAATAGTGAAAGGCGGATTCTTGTTTCACAATTCTCAATTCACCATTCACTATTCTGCAAATGAAGCGCTTCGACCCGGGACTCATCGCCGCGACCCTGCTGCTCGCGTCCTTCGGCCTGCTTGCCATCTACTCCTCCGGTGGCTCATACTACTTCTTCCGACAGCTCATCTTTGTTCCGGTAGCCATCGGTGCCGCGGTTGTGGCCGTCTTCGTGCCTCGCCGCATCCTCTACGGTCTGGCCGAGCCGATCTACGGCCTTGCCGTGCTGATGCTGCTCGCGGTCCTCATCGCCGGCACCGGCCCCGGGTCTCACCGCTGGTTCGTGCTCGGCCCAGTGTATGTGCAGCCTTCGGAGTTCGCCAAGCTCGCCACCGTCCTGCTCCTGGCCAAACACCTGAGCATCAAGCGCAGCGTCGGGTTCAACTTTCGTGACCTGGCGACGCCGCTGGCCGTCGCCTTTGTCCCGGCCCTGCTGGTAATGGTTGAGCCCGACCTCTCCACTTCCCTCATCTTCGCGGCCCTGCTCGCGGCCATGCTCTACTGGCAGGGCATGCGGCCACTCCATATCCTGCTGCTGTTCTCGCCCGCCTTGTCGTTCGCGGCCGGGTTCTCGCTCTACACCTGGATACCGTACTTCTTGGTGCTGGGTATCATCCTGCTTGTCCGCTCAGGCGTCAGGAAGGCGCTCATCGGGCTCGGGGTCAGCGCCGGGTTCGGCCTGCTCTCGCCGGTCGTGCTCGGGTCGCTCAAGGACTACCAGCGCGCCCGCATCATGAGCTTCTTTGCGCCGTGGTTCGACCCTCACGGCATCAGTTGGAACGCTATCCAGTCACAGATCGCCATCGGCTCCGGCCGGCTCATCGGCAAGGGCTTCCTCCAAGGCAGCCAGAAACGGCTCGGGTTCCTGCCCAACCGTCACACCGACTTCGTCTTCTCCTCGCTTGGCGAAGAACTGGGGCTCGTCGGCTGCCTGGTCCTGCTCGGCCTGTTCTTCTGGCTTCTGCGCCGCATGCTGCTTGCCGCACGCCAGTCCAACGACTCGAGCGGCTCGCTGCTCTGCGTGGGATTTGCGGCCATCATCGGCTACCAGATGTTCGTCAATATCGGCATGCTGCTCGGACTCCTGCCCATCACCGGCATCACCCTGCCGTTCATCAGCTACGGCGGCTCCTCACTCCTCCTCAACTTCATCATGGTCGGCCTGGTCCTCAACGTCGTATCCCGCCCAGAATAGCGGGAATGGTGAAGAGTGAATTCAGAATGGTCAAAACCGGCCACCCATTTCACTATTCACTCTTTACCATTCACTATTCCCGATGATTGACCTCCATTCTCTGACGCCGGCTCAGCTCGAAGCCCTCTGCGCCGAGCTTGGCTGGCCCCGCTACACGGCCGGACAGATATTCACCTGGCTCTGGCAAAAGGGCGTTGATGATATCGGCGCGATGACGAACCTCAGCAAGGAACGGCGCGCCCTGCTTGCCGAGCGCTACAGCCTCAGCCGGTCCGAGTTGCTTCGCACCCTCCATGACGAGGACGGCACGACCAAGTTCACCTTCAAGCTCGCGGACGGAAACATCATCGAGTCCGTGTTCATTTTTGAGAATCCTCCCCTCGCCCCTACGCCCCGATCCCCGATCCCCGACCCCCGACCCCTGGCCCCCGCCTCCGGCCGCCGTACCGTCTGCGTGTCCACACAGGTCGGATGCAAGCTGGGCTGTTCATTCTGCTTCACCGGCACGCTCGGATTCACGCGCGACCTCGCCTGGCACGAAATCGCGGCCCAGGTGCTGTCGGTGCGCCAGTACCTGGGAAGTGTTAAGTCACAAGGGGAAAATCCAAAGTCCGGTTTCTCTCCTGACTTCGCCATTTCCCCTTTCCCCTTTCCCCTTGTCACCCAAAGCCTGGGAAGTCACAAGTCACACGGGGAAAATCCCAAGTCCGGTTCCGCTCCTGACCTTGCCATTTCCCCTTTCCCCTTTCCCCTTATCACCAACGTCGTCTTCATGGGCATGGGCGAGCCTTTCCTCAACTACGACGCGACGATTGAGGCCGCGAGGACCATCAACGCAGAGAACGGACTCGGCATCGGTGCGCGTCGAATCACCATTTCCACGTCCGGCATCCCGGACGGCATCAGGGCATTCACGCAACTCCCGCAGCAGTTCCGACTCGCCCTCTCCCTCAACGCCTCGGATGACGAGACCCGCTCGCAGCTCATGCCGGTCAACAAGCTCCACCCGCTCAAGGAAGTGATGGCTGCCATTCGTGAGTACACCGCGGCCAAGGGCAAACGCGTGACCTTCGAATACGTGCTCGTGGACGGCATCAACAACCGCGACAGAGACGTCAAGCAGCTTGCCGTCTTGCTTAAGGGCATCCCCTGCAAGGTCAACCTTATCCCGCTCAACCCTTTCCCGGGCTGTGACCTCAGCGCTCCGTCAGAGCAGTCGGTAGACGCCTTTGCCAAGAAGCTCTGGCCCCTCGTCCCTGCGGTCACGGTCCGCCGCAGCAAAGGCGCACGCATCCTCGCCGGCTGCGGCCAGCTAGCAGGCTTGTCCGAGTAGCTGCCGGAGAC
>Ga0315277_10005610_pt1 | contig 16518 bp, 9 predicted proteins | sample YL17G05_15_MG_FD_203695 | JGI IMG/M metagenome (GOLD analysis project Ga0315277, IMG submission 203695) | Sediment microbial communities from Yellowstone Lake, YNP, Wyoming, USA - YL17G05_15 | ecosystem: Environmental > Aquatic > Freshwater > Lake > Sediment | place: USA: Wyoming | collected... | reverse complement strand
AAAAAACAGGCACGAGAACTTCTTGCGGAATTAGTTGGATAACGGTTTAAAAATTGCGATTCACGGGCAACACTCGCTCCCGGTCGTTTTTTCGAAGTGTTTCAGCAGATAACTTTCTTTCGGGCCGCCGAGGTGGGACCAGGGCAGGGTTTGGCCGGGCGTGAAAGATTGCCTGGCGCAAGTATCCAAATCAAGGCCGCTATCCGCAAATGCCTTTTGCCAGATGTCGAAGCGGAAACATTCGTCCCACAAATCAAATTTCGCTCCGCTGCGCCAGGCGGATTCGATGACCCTGCCCAGTCTGCGGTCGCCGCGGGCCAGCGCCGATTCGAGGACGCTGCATTCGATGTTGTGAAACTTTAATGATACACTGCGGGCGTTCAGTTCTTTTTTTCGCTCAATCATTAACCGCCGTGCGTGTTCGAAGTATTGCCGGCTTTGCTGTCCCAGCCAGCCGAACGGCGTGTGTGGTTTTGGCACCAGCCAACTGACAGCGGCGTTGACGGCGGCGGGTCTGCCGCAAATCTCTTTCCGCAACTGCGCGATTTGATATGACAAATCCACAATCTGCCGAAGGTCGTCGTCCGTTTCGCCGGGAAGGCCCGCCATAAAATAGAGTTTGACCTTCTGAAAGCCTGCTTCATAAGCGGCGCCAACGGCAGTCAGTAAATCCTCGTCTGAAATCGGTTTGTTGATTATTTCTCGCAATCTCATACTGGCCGCTTCCACGGCAATCGTTAAACCGCTTTTGCGGACAGAGGTTACCATTTTGGGCAGCAGTTTCAACTGCTGCTGCACTCGCAGACTCGGCACGGAAAGTCCCACATGCTTTGGCTCAAAATACGCCGTCAGTTTTTCAATCAATTCTTCCAGATACGGGTAATCCGCCGTGGACAACGACAACAGGCTGATGGTGTCATAGCCCGTCGCGACGTACTGCTGTTTGGCGATTTCGAGAATCTTATCCGGGCTGCGGTAGCGAATTGGACGGCGGCAAAACGACGCCTGGCAGAAACGGCAGCGGCCGGGGCAGCCGCGCATAATCTCGATGCTGATGCGGTCGTGGACAGCCTCGACAAACGGCACAATCGGACTCTGCGGCACAGGCGCATTTTCAAAATCATCGACAACAGCGTTTTCCAGATGCGCCGGGACATCAGGATATTTTGGGCGGATGCTTTTTAATTTAGAGTTCTCGTATTCGACCTCATAGAACGACGGCACATACAGGCAATTAAATTGTTTTGCCGCGGCGAAGAGAAATTCTTTTTTGGAAAGATTCTTTTTTCTGCACTGCCGATACAATTCAACAACACCGGGCAGTACCTCTTCGGCCTGGCCCAGGAAAAACAAATCCACAAAATCCGCCAGCGGTTCGGCGCAGTTGGCGATTTGTCCGCCGACGACAATCAGAGGGTGTTCGTCGGTTCGTTCTTCGGCGCGGATGGGTATTGCCGCCAAATCCAGCATATTCAGGAACGTGGTATAACACAGTTCATTGGTCAGGCTGAAACCCGCGATGTCAAAATCGCGTACGGCGGCTTTGGATTCGAGGGAAAACAGCGGGATGGATTTTTCTCGCATCATCTGTTCGGCGTCTATCCACGGAGCAAAGACCCGCTCGGCGGCGACGGCAGGAATACGGTTAAGCAGGTCATATACAATTGCCAGGCCGGTGTGGCTCATTCCAATTTCATAGACGTCGGGAAAACACAATGCTATACGGACGTCGCAGTCGGTCAGGTTCTTTTGAATCTGGTTGACCTCGCCGCCGATGTAGCGGGCGGGTCGGCGGACAAACGGCAGCAGCTCGTTTTCCACACGCGATTTCAGGATGTCTGGCATTTTTCGAAACATTGCGGTATTATACGGCAAAAGCTGATTTTGTACACAGGACGGGAACGAATGACGGAACAAAAAAGAAAATGGCTTGAGTTTGGATTGTCGACGCTGATTGTCACGGCGCTGGGCGGATTGTTCTGGTATCAGTTGCAAAATCACCCCAATTTTTATAACAGCGGTTTTCACGAAATGATGGGGACATTTGCGCAAATTACCGTCGCGGCTCACGATGAACAGCAGGCACAACAATGGATTGACACGGCGTTTGAGCAAATGAAAAAAATCAATCGCGAAATGAACGACCACGACCCCAATTCGCCCATTTCACAATTGAGTCTGACCGCTCATCTGCAGCCTGTTGCCGTCAGCCCGGAATTGTTTGAAGTGATTGAGGCGTCCATTCGGTACAGCCAACTCAGTGACGGCGCGTTTGATATTACCGTTGGGCCCGAGGTCCAGCTTTGGCGACAGATGCAAAAAACGGGTCAACAGCCCGACCCCAACGCACTTGCCGCAGCTAAAGCCAAAGTCGGCTATGAGAAACTAATCTTAGACAAAACAAATCGAACGGTGAAATTTGCCGTCGAAGGGATGAAATTAGATGTCGGCGCAATTGCCAAAGGCTACGCGGTGGATTTGGCGGTCAAGACCTTACAGCAAAAAGGCGTTGTCGGCGGAATGGTGGATATCGGGGGCAATATTCGTTGTTTTGGCACAGGGCCGGGCAAAGGCGGACAATGGCTTATTGGTCTGCAGGACCCGCGAAAAGACAATTCAATTCTGCTGAAGCTGCGGCTCAATGATATGGCGGTCGCCACCAGCGGCGATTACCGGCGTTTCGCCGTAGTCGGCGGGCAATCGTATAGTCATATTCTTAATCCCCGCAGCGCGGAGTCCGTCAAAGAACTGGCCAGCGTGAGTGTTATCGCGCCGAGGGCAGTAGATGCCGACGCCCTTTCGACGACGGTCAGCGTGCTGGGCAAAGATAAAGGACTGGCGTTAATTGAACGACTGGAAAATACCGCGGCGATTATAATGACATCACAGGAGCCGGATAAGGTCATTCAAACTCCCGGTATGCAACGGTTTGTGAAAAAAGAATAACTCGGGCCGGTGTTATTTCAGATTTTGGATGCACCAGTCGGCGAATTTGGTTTGGTGTTTGTTCTGTGAATCGAGGGTCTGGCGGAGTTGTTTGAGGGTCTCGGCCAGGAATGGATTTTTCAGGATGCCGGCCAGACGCACGAGCGTTTTAGCCGCGGCCGTGTGAACCGGCGCGACGTCTGAACCCATCGCTCCAATCAGTGCGGCAATCGCCTGCTCGTTGGACAGGCCGTATTTTAATACCGCATCGCCGATCTCGCTGTCGTCGGTATAGCGGGTTTCCTCAATCAGCCGCAGGGCGTCGAGATGCTCCGGCGGGCGCGTCCCCTGTACTTTCGTGTACATTTCAATATAATCCCGCAACGGCTTAATCCAGCGGTGGTCGCGGGTAAAGGCATTGAACACGAGGTCGTCGTAATCGAGCTGTTTCGGTTTTCCGTGGTCATCCTTGTACAGTATTCTTCGGCCATAGAAATAAATCTCCATCGCGTCGAGCATCGCCTCAAGCAATCCCTCGCCTGTAAAACCGGTGAACTTGACGCCGTTGGCGGGGTAATCGGTGTCGCCGAAGTCATTGTCGGAGACGGTATGCTGCAGGCCGTCCTGATGATGAGCGATGACGGGGGTTCCGCCGGCGTGGGCTTCCTGCTGGCTGATGCCGCACGGTTCGCCGACTTCGCCACCGGAGGGCATTACGAAATACTGACTGCCGACGTAAAGATTGCGATACAAATCGGGGTCGAGATTGCCCTGCGGATAGTACGCGAATCGGCCGGCCAAGTCGGACCGGCCCGCAATGCGGCGCAGGTGCATATCGAACCGCCTGGCGTCCATACTGTCTTCCACCCGTCCGCAAATGACAAACTGAATTCGCCGCTCGGCGGACAGAAAATATTCCAGTATGGTGTTGCCGTCCATATTCCACGGCTCCAGCCGAACATAGCGATTCGGTCCGTCGGTATAGACCTTCCAGTCCACCAGCAGCTCAAAGCCCTTTTGTTTGCAGATGCGGTGCAGCATTGCGAAAATGATATGGTCAACGTTTTCACTGTCGGGCGTCAGGCGGATATGCGGGTCGTTTTGCAGATTGAGTTTGGCGGTTTTTTTGGCTGCGTAGTATTTATAAAACAGCCGTTTGCGGACCGACGGCTGCCAGGTCTCGACGAGACTTTTTTTCGTGCCGAACCAGAATCGCTGCCGGGCGGCCATATTAAAGCCGTTGCCCCGCGCAAAGAACATTCCCGTCCGTTCCTTCTCGGCGAATTCCCAGGCGTGACTGAACAGCCATGTTTCGCGAAGCATTCGCTCCTTCATCGCCTTGCTGACGGTGCCGATGAAATGCGAACTTCGCAGCATCGTGTGCATCAGGTCGATTTCATGGCCGCGGGGACTGTAGCGGTTGACGGCCAAGTCGTAATAAAATCTCGGGTCCAGCCCCAGGACGTTGCAGTAATAATTGCGTTTGGCCGGGTTGGCTTCCGTCAGAACAATGCCGTAGGATGGGTGCGGATTATGCATCATACTGCCGACCTTGGTATGCGCAAAGTGCGGGTCGTCGCGAAATTCTTTCCAGGTAGTCAGAAACGCGGCGACCAGCCAGGCGGGCCATTCGTTGGCCTGAATGATAGACGGATAATAATTATACGCCCGCAGCGCCTCCAGCGCGCCCTGGGCCAGGACGCGGGCGCGGCGGACTTTGTCCTCACTGGTCGCCCCGCTATAAGGCGCGTCCAGATAAACGGCATTCTCAAGATAAAGCACTTCGATCCGAGCGCGTTTGCCGTGACGGCGGCGAACCAGGTTGGCTCGCAAGATATTCACCACGTCAGTTGTGGAGCCCGGAACGGCTGTCTGTGTTTGTTCGTTGAAGTCGGGGAAACGAATGGTAAATTGGTGTCCCTCAAACTTCGGGGCGAAATGCGAGATAATGGCGTTGCGGTTTCGTTCATACAGCGGCGTGACCAGCACGACGTGAAACCCCAGCTCACTGAGGACGTCGGCGATGTCGGTGGTGTAGATGCCGACGCCGCCGGATTCGCCGCTGAAGCGCGATTCGGGCGACACCAGCACAATCGTGCCTAATTGAATAGACCCCAGTACATCGATGGCGGCCCGGCATACGTCGCGGTCGAAATGGTTCTGTTCGTTGACGGCGATGCGCATCAGAAAATCCGTAACAACCGGTCGTGCGCCGGAATGGTAACTGCAAATGTCCCGCAGCAAAAGTCCCACCGACGCAGCGCCGTAATCAACCTGTTCTCCAACCCAGTCAATCAACAGACTAAACAGCTCACAGAATCGCTCATAAGAAGGTTTGTGCGGGTCGCAGCATTCGAGAAATACTCTGGCGACGTAGCAGTGCCGGATGCGTTCGCTGCGTCCGTACCGGAAAAACCGTCTGAACGAGTCAAACAGCACCTGTTTTTCCGGGATGAGCCGTTCTTTGGAAACGATTTCATAGACGCTGCTGGACACCGGTTCGAGAACCCCGCCGAATCCGAGTTCCAGCAGTTCGTGCCCCGACCAGTATTCTTTGCGTCCCCATCGCATTTTGCCTTCGACGTTGTTGTAGCGTTCCCGCATCTCGTAAAAATCTTCGAAGTTGATGCCTTCCACGGGCTGACCGGTCTCGGCGCTGCGCAGACGAAAACAGAAGGTTCGCGCCAGCGCCTGCTGACCTTCGAGGTAAGGATTGGGAAAGTTGAATACGCACAGCATTTTTTGTTTCTGGCACGACCGAATAAACGCGGCGATGCGTCCGTTGCCGGTGGCAATTGACGTAATTGTTCCTTTGGTCAGGGCCGGGTTCTCATCCGCAAAGGCGAACAATCCCCGCAGATAGCTTCCGAATCCCCGCAGATAAGGATAATGGCGCAGGATGTCCTGGCGGGCGATTTCTTCTTCCTGCCAGGGATGCGCGAACCGGTTGTTGACCCAGTGTTTCCAGCATTCGGTGTAGGCCATATCGAATCGCCTGGCAAACGACCCCGCCTCCGGACCGGGCAGACGGCTGATGTGATACATCAGAGGCCCATAACTGCTGAAGACCAGCAGCGCCGCAGTCGGCCAAATCATATTTTGATAATTGCTGGCCGGGGCTTCTTCATCGTGGCTGTTAAACAACGACAGCGTTTGTCCGCCGTAGCGGCCCAGTACCCGCTGCAGATATTCGAGATTGTTGTTAAGTCCCAGCGGACTGTCAACGGCCTGACCGCTGCGGATGTTTTCGAGATTTTTGATAATGGCGTTGTAGGGAACCGTGGCGGATTTGATCATTCGCACTTCGTTGGCGTGCCACTGTTCGCTATAGACAACCAACGCCCCCGGCACCGCTTTCTGCGCACGGTAGCTGAGATACAAGATGGGAATACTGGGTTCATTGGTGCCGCGCAGGTCAATCGGCTCAAAACCTTTGACGGTGACTTCCCCGAACAGCTTTGGCGTCTCAGCCAGGTCGGATCGCACCGGGAAAACAGTGTCAAATCCGTGGCCCACGTCAATCCGCAGGCCAAAACCCAGCTCGGTCAATTCGCGGCAGATTTCGGCCAGATACTCGACATTGTCGAGGTCTCGCATATTGACCATAAAGCTGTCGAGCCATTCGTCCCATTCGCCGTCCCAGCCGGCGCGGCGGGCCAGTTTACCGTCAGGCCCGGCGATATAGACCGGCAGGGAATACGGCCAGCTATGATAGGCGCGTGAAAAATGGCTCAGGACGCACAGCAGAATTTTCATTTCCAGTTCGTCGGCCTTTTCCTTCAGGCGCAGCAGACCTTCCAGCCCGCCAAGGTCCCGGCGAATGGTACGGCCGTCCCAAATAGAGAAAACCGACGGGTCCGGCCCCGCTTCGCCGGCCCAGCCCAGTTCCAGCGCACCGAGCGGATAAACCCGTGTGTAACCTTCCTGTTTAATGGCGGGCAATTGCTCGGCCATGTCGTCAAACGTGCCATAGACAAAGGCGCCGGTCTCGTCCCGGACCGGATGCAGACTTCCATCAAGTTTCAGATTGAATGCGTCGGCGTAGAGGCTGAGCACCCGCTGGCCGCGTTCGTCGGCGACACGTTTGAACAGGCCATGCGAGTTTTCGTCGAATTTCTCAAACTGCCAGGTCTTGCCCGCGTCGGTGGAAATCTGCGCGGAATAATGAATCCAGCCGTTCTGTCCCGGCAGATGGGTTTCAAACACCAGCGTTTCGGTCTCTGAAGCGGTTTTGTCCAACTGCATCGCCACCGGAGATTTTCTGCGGCCGTTCACCGACCACTGGACCCGCGCAAGAATATTTTTGATTCCGATACGTGCGGGTTTATGAATCTGAATCCGGATCACCGGCGATTCGCCGCGAAAATAGCTGCAGTTGATGCGTCCGGGAGGAAAGAACGCCGGCCGTTCCGTCAGCAGGTCTTCCAGAATTTTGCTGACCCGCAGGCAAACGGAACGGCTGATGCCTTTGTTGGGGTTGTGCCAGTAGTACAACGCCGCATACAGCAGACGCATCGACTCATAAGCGTTTTGTTTGTGTCGAATCCGCCGCACCAGTTCATCCATTGCGGCGTTGACGTTATGAATGTGGTCGGAGACCAGCATTTGCGCCAGTTCGCTCAGTGCCGGGTCGGCGGCCCAGATTTTGAGCCGTTCAATCCAGGGATGAATGAAAGGTCCGCAGTCGTGAAAAATTTCCGTGCGAACGCCGTAAGCGCAGATGCTCCGGCAGGCCGCCTCGTGGCTCATCGCGTCGAAAAAACCCGCCGGCGCAACGCGGATAACCTGTGCGACGTCGTGATGAAGTTGATAGACAATGACAACCGTACCGGACTCGGAAAAAAGGTGCGAAAAACCAACGATTTGTTTTTTAATCGCGTCGAAAGGTATTTTTTTTTGCTCGGCGAATCGCGCCGCCTCGTGCGTCAGGATACTGCGGAAAAAACTTCGCTGTCTGTCCAAATGCGCGCCGCAGACCTCCAGGAGTTTTTTTGCGGATGTGGTTTTGCCGGACTGTTCCCAAAAATCCTCCAGCAACAGCAATGTATCCAGCCGCTGCAAGGCGTGCTGCTGATGCGAGGGGCGAATTGTTTCCGGCAGCGTTTCAATCCGGCGAATGGTCGCTTCGAGAATGGATGGATTCGCCTGAAAGAATCGCAGACTGTACCGGCCAACCTGACTGATATGAAGGTCGGCGTGGCAGAAATGATAGAATACCATCGCCAGGCATCCGATCAGAAACGCTTCCCGCTCTGCTCGGTTCTTGACGTCAAAGTCCAGCACGGTCTCGTGGAGAAGGATTTCGTGCGGCATCAGTACCGCCGGCTGACTGGCGGCGGGGCTGACGCGAAGACGAATTTTGCAACCGGACAGATGGAGATAATCCTGTGGATTGAATTTCTGCACTGTCTGCCAAGTTAACTCCAGGCAGCGGTGAAGAAACAGGGCCTTGTCCCTGCTGATTCCATCCAGCACGGAAATATCGTTGTGGATTTCGCATTGTCCTTCGGAAGTGAAAGTAAAAACCGCGACAGTGTCCAATCCTTTGACCTGTGTTTTTTCCTGGCTCATAACATCCTTATCGGGACAGTATTTATCGGACCTGCCGAACGAGCCGATAGTTTTGATTCCCTTGGCATCGTATCATCATTGCTTGTTCCGATTTTGTCAAGCCCTTCATTTTGGCGCAGCGAGACTGCAATTGTTTTGTCTGCCGAACTGGTGGATGAATGATTTGTTGAGAGCGGATATTTTTGTCGGCTGAGTTATGAGGTTCCATCGACCAGTCTGCGGATGGCCAGCATACTGGTGTCGTCGAGCTGGCTGGCGAGTCCGACAAACCGCCGGCGAAAACCGAGAATCGTATGTACCATCTGCGAGGCGGAATAGCCGCGGGACTGATACAAAATCTCCATCAGGCGTTCTTTGCCCCACATTTGCCCCTCGAAGTTGACTGCGTCAATCAGGCCGTCGGTGTAGAGCAACAGCGTGTCTTCATTTCGGAAAGGTATGGTGTCGGTCTCATACGGCGTATTTTCTATCAGGCCCATCACGAGTCCGCCTTTTTCGAGCGAATCGACCTGTCCTTCGGAATGGATGAGCAGGCCGGGTTCGTGGCCGCAGTTGCAGTAGGTCAGCGTATTTTCGCGCGTGTCGATTTTGGCCAGAAACAGCGTGATGAATTCGCCGTTGCGGCATTCGCGGCAGGCGACGAGATTGAGTTTGCGGATGATTTCCTGCAGCGCGTGTCTTTCATAACCGCCGTCGGCGTAAGCCCGCATTGCGCCGCGAAACATACTCATCATAATCGCCGCGGGAATACCTTTGCCGATGACGTCGGCAATGGCGACGACAATAGTATGGTCGTCCACAGCGAAGAAGTCATACAGGTCGCCGCCGATCTGGAAACAGGGTTTATAGACCGCCGCGATGTCCAGACCACAGACGCAGGGAGCTTTGTCGGGAATCATCCGCCGTTGGATCGTCGCGGCTAAATTCATCTGCTGATTCATTTTTGCGCCTTCCAGCGCCTGAGCGTACAGTCGGGCATTGGTGATGGCGATGGCACATTGCGTGGCGACCAGCCGCGCAATACGGATTGCGTGGCGGTTGAAACGGTTCGGTTCAGGACTGTAGAGCCGCAGTACGCCCAGAGGCCTGCCCCGGAACATAATTGCGACGGTCAACTGGCTGATAAGCCCTTCTTTGATGGTGGCTTGGCGGTAGCGCACCCGCGGGTCAATTCGCATATCGTCGAGTACGACGGCTTTGCCGGAGAACGCTTCCTTAATGACCGGCTCATCGAGATTGACCGGCCCTTTGTTGCGGTATTCTTCGCTCAGGCCGTAGGTGCTGCGCATTTTCAGGTCGCCGGAGGCGTCGTCCAGCAGCCGGATGGAGCAGGCGGTGGTGTTGGTCACCAAAACCGCCGCCTCGGCCAGCCGGTCCAGCACTTCCTGCAGCTCAAATTTTCCCGCTACCAGCGTGGAAATCTGGTAAATCTTGTCGGAAAGTTTAACTTTTTTCTGTCCCTTAGCCATCCCTATAGTCGCCGCCCCTGTTACCTTGGGTTGTAGAATATGGACGTTTCCTGTTAGAGAATTATAACCGCTGTTAGAGAATTATAACCGTTTGATAAATCTTTTACAGGAATTTTAGGATAGAGGTTCTGTAAACAGCAAGAAATTTGGATTGCAGACCGTGCGGAACTGTGTACAATCCGGTGTTTTTATCGAGCAGGAAAAAACAAGGTGGAGAAACTATGATAAAACTATCGCGGTTTAAGTCGCCAAAGGCATTGTGTGTTATCGTTATTATACTGGAATTTGCTGTTTGTCTGGCTCTCGGTTTCGCCGTGCGGAGCAAACGGGAAATCCAAATCAGCAAGACGTACGGCATACGATTTATTACGAAAGAACAATGCCAGGAAATGCAGGATTTCCAGAATCAACTAAGCGTGTTAGCCGGACAGTATGAAACTCTCAGCAAGACGACCGTCCCGGCGGAAAAATATAATCGTCTGGTCGGTCTCATCCAGGCGCTCAAGCGGACCGTCATTGAAACAAAACAGGCTGGTCCCGAGGAGTTATGGGAACAACCGGAACAGATATGCGGCGTGATTGACCAGATACTTCATAAATCGAAGTCTGTTGTTTCTTCCGTGTCTTCGGCTGCGGAAATAGACTTTCTTGTGTCCGTGGTTGAAAAAGAAATCGCCGCCCAGGGCGTTGTGGATGCCAAACAGACCGATAAGTATGCCGTGTGTCTTTACCACATGCAGAAAGTATTGGATGCCGTCGGCTACGGAATCAGTAATACGATAACAGATACCAACCAGGCTGTCCTGAAATTTCAGAACGATAATCAGCTCAAAGCGGACGGCAAAGTCGGCGCCAAAACCTGGACCAAAGTGCGTGAGCTGTGGAACGCCAAAAAACCACGGAGCTAAAGCGCGCCAACGCCGCGATAAGACCTGCTTAGAGCCTCTAAATCTGTCGAGCTGTTTTTTATATTGCCATCTTCAGGGCTTCTATTGAAAATAACACGGTATTTACAGACCGAGAAATATCAGACACAGCAAAGGAGAACCGGCGATGGTTGTTACGACGACATTTACTGTTGAGGGTTTCGGGATTAAGGAGTACAAAGGTATTGTCCGTGGCATTATTGTTCGTGCCCCGACGATTCCGCAGGGCATTCTTGGCGGACTCAAATCCATCATTGGCGGACGGATTGGCGCCTACACCGAAATGTGTGAACAGGCCCGCGCCCAGGCATACGACCTTTTAATTCAGCACGCAACCCAAGTCGGGGCCAACGCCGTTGTCGGTCTTCGTTATGATGCGTCTGATGTGGCCCATCAGCACTCGGCGACCGAGGTGCTCTGCTACGGCACCGCCGTCGTCATCGAACGTGAAGCTTGATCTGCCTTCCTCCCGCTGAATGTAAATGTAAAAGCCGTGAATCGAGAAGAAGCGGGATTTTGGGGCGCGAGAACAGGCTCGTCTTTCGGACTTTTTTTCTGCAAGCTGTTTTCCGCCTTGACTTTACAGGATGGAGGATTATAATAAATTGAGTGCCGGGGCCGTAAAACCGGCAATATGGGAACTTAACTTATGGTATTATCAAGGCTTACAAGTCGTGATTGGGCATAGTAGTACAATTTGCTATGCCGAAGCGTTTTGGATACGCCAGCGACTTTTCGGGTATAAATTCTGTCTTCAGGGACCCGACGGAACAAATCCCGAGGCAGGGAGGATGGTATAATGGCTGACTGAACCGATGGCCGATTATCCCATCCGCTCTGCTGACCGGATGGTGCGTTCTGTGGTGATGGAAAGTGGCAACCTGAAGGTTTCCACTTTTTTGTTTTATTACAGGGAAAAGGACAAAATGAATCAGGAATTATTGCGAATCGTTGAGAATATCGCACGGGACAAGAACATCAAGAAGGAATCCATCTACTCGGATCTCGAATCGGCGATGATCTCCGCGGCCCGCAAGTACTTCAGTTCCAAAGGGATTGAGGCGGAAGTTGTGGTCCGCATCGACCGCAGCACCGGCGACATCAGCGCCTGGAAGGATAATGTGCAAATTGATATTCGCCAATTGGGTCGTATCCCGGCACAGACGGCCAAACAGGTGATGATTCAGAAAATTCGCGCCGACGAACGCGAAAGCATTTTCGCTGAGTATACGCAGCGCAGGGGCGAGATTTTTACGGGGGTTGCCGGCCGATATGAAGGAGGCGTTCTGGTTGTTAATCTTAACAATCGCGTCGAGGCGATTATGCCCAGATCCGAACAGATTACCGGTGAGACACACCATCCCGGCGATCGCATCCGCTGTATGATTCTCGATGTGCGGGAAGCGAATAATCAGGTCAAAATTATCCTGTCCCGCACGCATCCGGACTTCATCCGCCGGCTGTTTGAGCAGGAAGTGCCGGAAGTAGCTGAAAACATCATCGAAATCAAGGCGCTGGCTCGAGAGGCGGGCTACCGGACGAAGATCGCCGTAGAGTCCACCGACAACAAGGTCGATCCGGTCGGTGCCTGTGTGGGGATTCGCGGAAGCCGGATACGCAATATCGTCGATGAACTGAGCGGGGAGAAAATCGACATTGTCAAGTGGAGTGATTCCTCACAGGTTCTGATTTCCAATGCCCTGATGCCGGCCAAGGTCAGCGAGATTGCCATTTGTTTCGAACTGGCCAAGGCCACCGTGGTGGTTGCCGAAGACCAGCTTAGTCTGGCCATCGGCAAACATGGCCAAAACGTGCGTCTGGCGGCCCGGCTGACCGGCTGGGATATTGATATTCTGACTCCAGAGGAATACAACCGCGAAGTGGAGCAGATGGCGGCGTGCCTGAAAGATATTCCGGGAGTGGACGATCGATTTGTGGATAAACTGCTGGCGCTGGGGATTGTTTCGGTTCTGGACCTCGAAGAGGTCGGCCCGGAACCGCTGGTCAAGGAGCTGGGCATTAACAAACCGTTGGCTGAGCAGGTTGCCGCCGCGGCGACCGAAGCGGCTAAAAAAGCCGCTGCTGAAGAACAGGTCACCCAGGCAGAAAACCTGATCAAGGAACAACGAAAAAAGAGTTCCCGATAGTTCGTTCGGGGTTTTGCGGCCGGAGCAGACGGCGGCGTATGGATATCAGGAGAACATAGTTTGGCAAAAACGGTCACGAGAGTATATTTGTTGGCCAGGGAATTGGGTGTTGCCAGTAAGGCCATCCTCGACAAGTGCAAAGCCGAAGGAATGGAGTTAAAAGGCGGCCACATGACTCCGCTGACGGCGGGACAGGCCGCGACCGTTCGAGAATGGTTCAGCGAAGGCAAACATGCCACGGCGGTGGAAACGTCTAAGCCGGTCGAACTCGAAAAAGTCCGCGTTCGCAAAAAAAAGACAACTCCGGCCGTTAAGACGGCCAAAGGGGCGCCGCAGCGAACCGCCGTTGTTGAAAAACAGGTCGCCAAAGAACAACTACCGCAGGCAACAGGAGTTCTGCAGTCGGAATTTTCCGTTGTTGTAGAGCCGCAGGCGTCAAAAACAGTTTCCTCCGAGGTCCAAGCGGCCTCTCCTCAGATTTCGTCTGAGTCCGACCAGACCGCGGCTGCTGTGTGTAAAGTTCCAACCGAGCCGCAGAAGCCCGTCATCAAACCACCACCCTATCCTCCGCCGGTGATGCATATTCCACCTAAACCCAAGGACGTCAAGCCGGCAGGCCCAAAGCTGCATAAACCCAAACCAGCCAAATTGAGTGGTCCGATGGTGGTTCGAGTCGAATCGGTCGAGCAGGATGCGCTTCGTCCGCCTAAAAAGGGTAAACCTGTTCGTGAAAAACCAAAAAAACTGGCTGGCGAATCCCTGATGCTGGGTAAAGTCGAACCTCCGGTTCCGACTAAGGGCAAAAAGATCGGCAAAGACAAGGGCAAAAAAGACAGAGAATTCGGTTTTGAAGACGAAGTGCGTCAGGGCAGGGGCGGTAAACGAATGCGGGCCAAGGACAGGGAGGAGCGTCAGGCCCGCCTGGCGGCGGCCAGCGGAGAGTCGCTGCGATTCCGACCGATTCGGCGGATTGAAACCAGGGCCGCCGAGGAAGCCGCCGCCGTAATGGAGCGGCCCGAAAAGACGGTTGTCTCCGAGCCGATTATGGTCAAAGATTTGGCCGCTGCGCTGCATGTCAAGATTGGCGGCATCATTGGGCGGTTGATGAAACAAGGCGTGCTGGCCACGGCCAATCAGATACTGGCGACGGAGACGGCCGAACTGATTGCGATGGAATTCGGTACGGAGCTGGTCGTCCAGAAGAAACAAACCCTAATAGAACAGATTCACCGCCAGTTTGAGCAGCGGGAAAAAACGAATCTCCAGAAACGGTCTCCGATTGTTACGATGTTGGGTCATGTGGACCACGGCAAGACCAGTCTGCTGGACCGCATCCGTCAGGCTGATGTAGCCAAAGGCGAAGCCGGCGGTATTACTCAGCATATCGGCGCTTATCAGGCCGAACTGAATGGAAAGAAAGTGACGTTTCTCGATACGCCCGGCCACGAGGCGTTCACGGCCTTGCGCGCCCGCGGGGCGAATATAACCGACATCGTGGTGCTGGTGGTGGCCGCCGACGACGGGGTGATGCCGCAGACAATTGAAGCCATCCGCCACGCCAAGGCTGCCGGGGTACAAATTATTGTCGCCCTGAATAAAATTGATTTGCCGGGTACGGACCTGCATCGGGTCTATGGTCAGCTTGCCGAGTATGAATTGACGCCCACCGAATGGGGCGGCAATACCGAAATCGTCAAGACCAGCGCCGTAACCGGCGAGGGAATTGAGAGCCTGCTGGAGCATTTGGACTATATTGCGGAACTGAAGGATTACAAAGCCGACCCGACGATTCCTGCCATCGGCTGGGTGATTGAGGCGAAGATGACGCAGAGCCGCGGTGCGGTGGCGACATTGCTGCTTCAGGAAGGCAATTTTGAAAAAGGCGACATTATTCTGGCCGGCAGCGCCTACGGCCGCGTCCGCACTTTGCTCGACAGTCGCGGACGCAACGTTCAAAAGGCCGCCCCGACGATGCCGGTGGAAATTTCGGGGCTGGACGAGGTTCCGCAGGCCGGCGACCGGTTTTATAAGCTTGACGATATTAACCTGGCCAAGCAGGCCGCCGACGAAAATAAGCACCTGTCCCGCGAAGAATCGCTGGCCAAACGGTCGCAGATTACGCTGGACAATTTGTTCAGCCAGATTGAGGCCGGCAACATCAAGGAACTGAATCTGATTGTCAAGGCCGATGTGCAGGGGTCGGTGGAAGTGCTGACGAAGTATCTGGCCGACCTGAGTACGCCCAAAGTCAAGGTCAGGATTCTGCACGCCGCCGTCGGCGGCATTACCGAAGGCGACGTGGTTCTGGCCGAGGCGTCGCGGGCGATTATTATCGGTTTCAACGCTGTCCCCGACGAGCATGTGCGGCAATTGGCTGACGGCAGAGGCGTCGATATCCGTCTGTACAACATTATCTATCGCATTACCGAAGATGTCCGCGCCGCGATGGTCGGCCTGCTGGAACCGGAGTATCAGGAAAAGACGCTCGGTCGGCTGACGGTGCGGAGTACGTTTAAGGTTTCGAGTGTCGGAACCGTTGCCGGTTGCTATGTGACCAGCGGCCTGGTGACCAAAAACGCCAGACTGCGGCTGATTCGCGACAACATCGTCATCCGCGACAAATGCTCCATCGAGTCGCTGCGGCACTTCAAGGACGACATGCGCGAAGTCAAGATGGGTTTTGAATGCGGCGTCAAAATCGCCGGCTTTGACGACGTCAAAACGGACGACATTCTGGAAGCCTACGAAATCATGGAGGTGGCCGGAACGCTGTAAAAAAGTGCGAAAGAATCGCCAATGGCAAACCGAAGACTGCAAAAAATGGCGCGCGTAATTATGGAGTCGGTCAGCCGGACGATTTCCCGACGGCTCAGCGACCCGCGAATTACCGGACTGGTGAGTGTGACCGAGGTGGAGGTTACGCCGGATACCAAGAATGCAACGGTATATCTGAGCATTCTGGCCGCCAGCGACAAGGCCAAATCGCTCACCTTTCAGGGCATCCGCAGCGCCGCCGGCGTCATCCAGTACCACCTGGGACGGGAACTGGTCAGCCGATTTTGCCCGCACCTGCGGTTTGAACTGGATACCAAAATGCAGCAGACATTGCGTACGCTAAAACTGATTGAACAAACGTCTAAAGAATACAGGGAACACAACGAAGATGAGCACTACGGAGACGGAAACGGAAACAGCCCTCCGCAAAACCCCTGAAGCCCCGCAGGAGACAGGGAGTATGAAAAACAGTAAAGAATACGGCGTCAAAATAGACAGGTTCTTCCGCTCGGTCAAAAGCGGCCGGAAGGTCAAACCCGCTGATTTTGCCGATCCGCTCGGTGCGTTGATTTATGGTTTGGTCAGCGAATCGATGACGGAACGACAGGCCAAAAAGATTTTCAAAAATCTTCAAAGCCACTTCATCGGCTACAATGATTTGCGGGTATCGCGCAGCGAGGAAATACAGGAAATTCTGGAGGATAT
>Ga0315277_10005608_pt1 | contig 16521 bp, 17 predicted proteins | sample YL17G05_15_MG_FD_203695 | JGI IMG/M metagenome (GOLD analysis project Ga0315277, IMG submission 203695) | Sediment microbial communities from Yellowstone Lake, YNP, Wyoming, USA - YL17G05_15 | ecosystem: Environmental > Aquatic > Freshwater > Lake > Sediment | place: USA: Wyoming | collected... | reverse complement strand
TCTCGTATGTCAATTCCAAGGGAAAGTGGGGGAGGAGTGCTTCCAGGAAGCCGGTGACGGGGTTCGTGTCGAGTTCCTTCTTCGGCCAGGCCCGGATGACGATTTCCTTGCCCCGCATCCCGAAGAGCTTCGTCTTCTCGGTGACGATCTCGTAGGTGAACTTATCCCGCGGTATCTTGAGCACATGCTCGGCGTGCCCCAGGGCCTCATCTAGGTTTTTGCCCTTGAATTCCTGCGTCGGCTCACTTATTTCGTTTTCCATGAGATTCTCTCTTTTTCTTGGCCATCATCCGGTTCATGATGTACTGCTGGCCGATCTGGAGGCAGTTGTTGGTCAGCCAGTACAGGACCAGGCCGCTCTGGAAATTCATGAAGAAGACGGTCATGACGACGGGCATGATGAGCATCATCCTGGCCTGGGCGGGATCGGCCGACGTCGGCGTCATCTTCTGACTGATGAACTGGGTGGCGCCCATCAGGAGCGGTGTCACATAATAGGGATCGTGGACGGACAGGTCCTTGATCCAGAGGATAAACGGGCTCTGCCGGAATTCGATGGCCACCACCAGCATCCGGAAGAACCCCCAGAAAACAGGGATCTGGACCAGGATGGGGAGGCAGCCCCCGGCCGGGTTGATGCCGTGCTCCTTATAGAGCTTCATCATCTCCTCGTTCATCTGGCGGCGCTGGTTGATGTCCTGCTTGGCTTTCTTGTACTTGGCCCGGAGGGCCTTGATCTTCGGCTGGAGTTCTTGCATTTTCGACATCGACTTGGTGCTGCTGTAGGTCAGCGGGAAGAAGATGATTTTGATGAGGAAGGTCAGGATGATGATGCCGAAACCCCAGTTGGGGATATATCTATGGATGAACTTGATCGAGATGAGGAGGACCTCGGTGATCGTGCCGAAGAAGCCGAAGTTCATGACTTTTTTAGCCTCATGTCCGAAGGCGCGCAGACGGTCGAAGTCCTTGGGGCCAAGATAGGCTTTTTGCGGGACGCTCACGGAGAGAAAGAAATCCGCCGTACTTTCGTCTTTGGGCACTTTCAATAATTGGGCCGTTCCCTGTTGCGGCGGGGTGATGAACAAGGCGGCCATGTAGTTGTCCTCATAGGCGGCCCAGTTGGCGAAGTTGAAAGCGCTGGCTTCCGGCCGGTATCTTCTGTCGTTTACCCGGTACACCCGGTTGGCCACCAGGACGGCCACCCCGCTCCCGGTGCCGAACTGCTGCCTCTTTGTGGCGATGACCGGGTTTCCAATCCCCGGACCCCAGATGACCCGGGGGTCCACCTTGCGGCCGTCTTTCCAGACGCTGATCCGAACATCGAAGTCGTAGGCGCCCCCAGTGAAGAGAAAGACTTTCTCTATTTTTACACTATTTCCATCGGAATAGTAAAATTTAAGCTCCCCCGTCTGGCCGTCTTTGAGGTTGAGGCGAGTGACCGAGGGAAGGAACAGGCCGCTGTTGGCCGTTTGGTCCAGCGCGACGTCCTGGGTCTCCAAGGAAAAGGGGAATTTCCCGACCTCGCCCGCCCGCCGGGAAACGAGCTCCAGCCCGTCCTTGTTCTCGTCCAGGTGCGACTTCAGCTTCCAGCTCCGGAGCGATGCCCCCCGGTTGCTCCAGACGGCCTGGTAGAGCGACGTTTCCACGAGGACCTGCGCCTCCGCCCCGGCCTTGGCTTCCTCCAGGGCCTGCGCCGCTGCCGGAGGGGTCTCTGCCGGGGCGGGCGATTCGGCGGGCTTTAGCGCGGGAGCAGCCGCCTGGACCGGGACCTGCGTCTGGGCCTGGGGGTTGATCTGGCGCTTGTTTTTCAGGAAGACCATCTGGTAGAGCGCGAGGACCAAGAAAGAAAGGACGATGGCCAGGATCAGTCTTTTTTCCATTATACAGACCTCTTAGGGAACGTGATCGACTCCACCCGGATGGAAGGGGTGACACCTCAGGAGCCGTCTGCCGCCGAGCGATAAGCCCTTGAGCAGGCCGTATTTATCGATCGCCTCCCGCGTGTAGACCGAACAGCTGGGGTGAAACCGGCACTGCCCCGCGACCAATGGCGACAGGACCAGCTGGTACAGCCGGATGGCCAGCAACGCCGCCTGTTTCATCGCACCCGCTTTTTCTCGACGATCTTCCCGACGGCCTGGAGATAGTGCTCCACAAGCTCCGTCCAGGTGGCCTCCTTCATCGCCGCCGAGGCCACGATGAGAAGGTCGATAGGATATTCGAGCAAACACTTGTTCCTCCGGAACAGCTCTCTCATCCAGCGCTTGGCTCTATTCCGGGCGACGGCATTCCCGACCTTCCTGGAGGCGACAACACCCACCCGGGAATACGTCAAGGCATTAGAAAGCCCGATGAGGTTAAAATACTTGCTCTTGTATCGGTAACCTTTTTTATAGAGGACTAAAAAATCTTTCTTCTTTCTGATCCTCTCTCGAGGAGCAAGGCTTTCCGCCATCAAACGGCAAGTCTTTTTCTGCCCTTCTGCCGGCGGCTCTTGATGACTTTCTGGCCGCCCTTGGTTTTCATCCGGACGCGAAAACCGTGGGTCTTCTTTCGTCTTCTGACGTTGGGCTTGAACGTTGGCTTCATGGCTTCAGCTCACTTCAGGAGAACAATCTTAAACGAGCGCGTGCCTTCTGTCAAGATGAAGTTGACTCCCAGGGGGGATTCGGCTATAATCTAGGCAATGGATTCATTCAAGATTGGCGATAGGATCATCTATCCCAATCAAGGCTTAGCCGTCATCGAGGGCATTCAGCAGCAGCACCTTTACGGGGAAGATTTCAATTTCTACCGAGTCAGGATCCTGTCCAACAAGACGCTCGTCCTGGTCCCTTCCGGAAACACCGAAGAGATGGGAATCCGCAAGCTGATGTCCGAGGACGCCGTCGAAGAGATCTTCCGATACCTGAAGAAACACCAGGTGGATGTCTCCGCGGACTGGAAGGGAAGGTACAAAGAGCATATCAACCTGATGCGCTCCGGGACGATCTTCGACCTGGCCTGCGTCCTAAAAAGCCTTCATTATCTGAGCCTTACCAAGACCCTCTCGTTCCGAGAGAAAAAGATGCTGGAGAAGGTTAAAGAGCTGCTCATCGCCGAGATCTCCGAGGTCTCCGAACTCTCCCTGCGTGAGATTGAGCAGAGGATCGCCCATATCCTAACCCTCTGCTTCAAGAGCCTCAAGCAGAACGTCGAGATCTGACCCCTCCGATGATACTCACGTCCATCCTGTTGTTCTTTGTATTTCTGCTGTTGAGCGCCTTTTTCTCCGCCTCCGAGACCGCCCTGCTGTCCTTGAACCCCTACACCCTCGACCTCATGGAACAGAAAGGCTCCCGGACGGCCAAGTTGATCAAGCGGATACTCTCCCGGATCGACCAACTGCTGGCCACCATCCTCCTCGGCAACACTCTCGTCAACATCGCAGCCGCTTCAGTGGCCACCCTCTTTTTTCTATCCCTTATGCCCGACGACCGGAACAAGGCTGCCCTGCTGGCCACGCTGGCCACGACACTGTTCATCCTGATATTCGGTGAGATCAACCCCAAGACTTTTGCCGCCTATTACCCCCTGAAGGTCTCGAGATTCCTTATCCAGCCTCTCCGGCTGTTCGTCATCCTGTCCTTTCCCTTCGTTAAGGCCTTCACCTTCATCCCCCGGCTCCTCTTCAAAGCCCCCCAGGACGAGCGCGGCCGCAAGTCGAGCGCTCTGAACGAAGAGGAGATCAAGCTGCTCCTGACCAAAGGAGTCAAGGGAATGTCCTCGCTCCGCCGGCGGATGATCGGGGGGGTGCTGGACATCGGCGAGCGGCCGGTCAAGGAGATCATGGTCCCGCGGCCGGAGCTTCGGGCGGTCGAAATCAGCGCCCCTTTCTCCCAGATCATGGAGACGGTCCTGACGACCGAATACTCGCGGCTGCCGGTCTACCGGGGCCGGATGGACAACATCGAGGGTCTCATCCACAGCAAGGATATTATTCCATATCTTGTTGATAAAAAAGAGTTTAACATTAAAGAAGTGCTGCGGCCGCCTTTCTTCGTCCCGGAGTCGGCCTCGATCGAGAAGGTCCTCATCCAGATGCAGGACAAGGCCGTGCACCTGGCCTTCGTCGTCGACGAATTCGGCACGCTGGAGGGTATCGTCACGCTGGAGGACATCATCGAGGAGATCGTCGGCGAGATCCAGGACGAGACCGACGAGAAGGCCGAAGAATGGTTCCAGCCCCAGGGAAAAAATGCCTACCTCGTCAAGGGCAACGCCTCGATCAAGGAACTCTGCCAGAGGCTTCCTCTGTGCCTCCCGCAGACGGGCGAATTCACAACCCTGGCCGGGTTTCTCCTCTTTCGCTTCGGGAAGATCCCCCATGAAAAGGACGCCCTGGAGTTCGAGGGGAACCGGTTTCTCGTCGAAAAGATGAACAAGCGCCACATCAGCCTGGTTCGGATCACCCTTCATCCGGCGGACCTCGAGCGGCGGCCATGAAGATCGTTGCCTCGAACAAGAAGGCCTACTTCAACTACGAGATCATCGAGAGCCTGGAAGCGGGCATCGCCCTTCTCGGGAGCGAGGTCAAGTCCATCCGTGAAGGCCGGGTCAGCCTCAAGGACAGCTACGCCGAGATCAAGAACGGCGAGGTCTTTCTTCTCCACATGAACATCAGTCCATACGAGCAGGCCAACATCTTCAACCACGAACCGCTGCGGGATAAGAAGCTCTTCCTCCACCGCCAGGAGATCAAGCGGCTCATCGGGAAGATCCGGGAAAAAGGCTACACCCTAATCCCCACCAAGGTGATTCTCAACGAGAGGGGGAAGGTCAAAGTCGAGGTCTCCCTGGCCAAAGGGAAGAGGACCTATGAGAAGAAGCGGGCCATCAAAGAAAGGGAACTAGAGCGCGAGGTCCGGGCCGAGCTCAAGAAGCGGCTGCGATAGAAAAGAGTCTGGCCGAGCGTACCGAGCTGTAATTCGTTGAAATCAAAAGAGTTAGTCTCACTAACGCTGAGAGGAGAGCCGACCCCGCGGACGGCCACGGGCCCGCTGGCCGTGCACTATTGCGCCCAAGTCACGGGGAGGTCCATCCAAGAGTACACGGACAACCCGGTCGTCCTCGCCGATTCTGTCATCCGCTATTGGGAGAGGTTCCGGCCCGATGCGGTCTGGCTTTCGGCCGATACTTGGGTCAGCGCTCAGGCCATGGGAGCAAAGGTCGGCGCGCCGGGTGAAAACCAGCCCTGGAGCGGGCTCGGCCCGCCCCTTATCACGACGGCCCGGGAAATCGACCTGATTCCCAAGCCAGACCCCTCCGCCCAAGGCCGGTATCCTTTGATGCTCGAGGCGCTCCGCCTCATGCTCAAAGCTCTGGGCGATGAGGTCTTTGTAGTCGCCTGCTTCGACCAATTTCCTTTCTCTCTGGCCTCGCAGCTCCTCGGCATCAATGAGACTATGCTGAAGCTCCTCGACGACCGGCCCCTGGTCGAGGCGCTTATGGAGCGATGCCTGGAATACGGGTTGGCCTATGGCCGGGCGTTGGGAGAGGCAGGCGCTCACCTGCTCAGCGGCGGCGATTCTCCGGCCGGGCTCATCGGGCCGCAGTCGTACCGCGAAATCGCCTATCCCTATGAGAAGCGGCTTATTGCCGGGCTTAAAGAAGCCACGGGAAAGCCGGTCTCGCTTCATATCTGCGGCGATTCCACGTCCATCCTCGCAGACATGGCCGGTTCTGGCGCCAACGTCCTGGAGGTCGACAACAAGGTGGACATTGCCCGGGCCTGCCGGATCGTCGGCCCGGAGATCACACTATGGGGGAACCTCGACCCGGTCGGAACTCTCGCTCGGGGCAGCCCGGCCCAGGTCCGGGAGGAAGCCCGCCGGGTTCTGGATTCTGTTCGGAAAGCGGGGCATCCCCGTTTCGTCCTCAGTTCCGGCTGCACCTTGGCGCTTGAAACTCCGGCCGCCAACCTGGAGGCGCTGCTCCGCGCCCCCGCACAGCTCCCTTGACAGGGGTTCGCAGGCGGTGATACTTACCTCACCGAATCCAAAGACTTTTCACGATCTGTTGAAGGAGCCTCTGCCATGCTGTTAAAAATTTTCATCCTGTTCAGCCGGGTGGCGCTCTTTTCCTGGGGAGGGGGCCCGGCTTCGCTGGCCCTGATGCAGCGGGAGACAACCGCAGCCGGCTGGGTCAACTCAGCCGAATTCGCCGACGCCGTGGCGGCGGGAAATGCCCTTCCGGGACCGACCGCCCCCCAGGTCTCGGCCTTCGTTGGCTATAAACTGGCCGGGATCCCGGGCGCCATCGCGGCCGTCGCCGGCACCGTGCTTCCGACCACACTCCTGATGCTCCTGATGGTCGTCTATTTCTTCGGCGTCAAAGACAGCCCGGCAGTCAAGGCCATGCTCCAGGCCGTGCGGCCGGTCGTGGTCGGCCTCCTGCTCTGGACTGCCTATGACATGGCCTATAGTGTTTTTTCGGCCAGGAAACTCGGATGGAGCAGCGCGCTCCTCGGCGGCTGGGACAAGGTGCTCATCGTCATCGCCGCCTTTGCCGTGCTCACCATGACCAGGATCAACCCGGCGCTGGTCATCCTCGGCTCGGCCGCCCTTGGGATCATCATCTATCGCTAAGCCCGCGGCTTGATGTCCGGACGGCGATTGAGTTATCCTGTGGTTAAAAGGAGGGAATCATGAAACCTCAAAATACTTCTGTCTCGATCCTAGGGATCTTCATTTTTCTCTGGACCCTGCCCGCGCCGGCTCTTTCCCAGGAACTGAAACCTCAGCTCCATCTCGTGGGCGATTTTCTCGTGGACACCTCCCGGGTCGGCGAGTACGAAGCGGCCATTAAGGACCTCCTGGCCAACCTGGAAAAACACGGCTTCCCCTTTGCTCTCGATATTTTCAGCACAGACGACAATCATTATTACTTGCTCTTTCCTCTGAAAAACTATGCCGACGCAGATCTGTGGATTAAAGCCTGGGGAGAGTTGAGACAGAAAATGGGACCCGAAAACCTGCAAGCGCTCCACGGCCGCATCGTAGCCGCCGAGATCGAACGGGTTTATCAGTTCTGGTACTACCGTCCGGATATCTCTTTTCTCCCGGAAAAAGAACGGTTGAAACCGGAAGAAATGGGCTACTACACCTGGGATTTCGTCTCAGTGATCCCTGGTAAAGAGGGGGAATTCGAAGCCGTCAACAAGGAGTGGATCGCCCTCAGCAAGGCCAAGAACGCCAGGGATCCCTTCCACACCTGGGCCGGCGACCTGGGCACGAAAATGCCGGTCTATGTCTGGGTCGAGTACGGCAAGAGCGCGGCGGACTATGCCGTCGCTGAAGAAAAATTCTGGAAAGCGATGGGGGAGGAGGGCGCCGCGTTGTCGAAAAGGACCCGGGCGTTGATCAAAAAGATGGAGTCGAAAACCGGGCGCTACCGCCCCGACCTCTCCTACGAGCCCAAGAGCCAATAGAGAGTTCCAAGCGGCGCTATCGTTTTTTGACGGAGTAGCGGATGATTGTCCAGTAGTCCGACGGACTGGCGGCCATGCCCGGGCCCTTCAGGTATTCTTCCTCGTGCGGGCCGGCGATCTCATGGCCGCTCTCCCGGATGAACTCGTGAAGCTTCGAGATCGTCGAAGCCTCCTCAGCATAAGAGCCGACATGGAGGATCTCCGCCACCTCACCGTAATCCCAGTCTTCGACGCGCACGCCCTGGATGCCATCGGGCAACTGAGTGATGGAATCGGGGATGGGCAGCCCATAGAGTCCGACCCATTGATCCTTGGGGTCGGTCGACATGTTCACCCAGCGGGCCCGGGGAGCCGCCAAGCGGACACCCTTCAGGCTGAAGAACGTTTTGTAGAGGAGCCCAAAGGCGTCCTTGCTGACGACATTGGGATCGCCCTTGGCCTCGACCACGATCATCTTCTGCCGGGCCATCGTCGTAAGCCGCGGCGTCTTCAGGGATTCATAAGAACTCAGGTCTTGAGACGTGGCCAGCGCAGGCATAAAAAGCCACCCTTGGATCGCCCAAAGGATAAACGTCTTCCTTATCACGCCCACCTCCTTATTACTTAAGCCCATGCCATATATGGATTATTCCCCGCCGATCTGGAGAAATTTGATCCGAAAAGTCGGCGTCGTCATCCTTCGGCTCAGGTCGAGGTTATCTGCCACCATTTCGATCCCGTTAAGCATCTCGTCCGCCGTCCCGGCGATGGTCAGCCCCTTCACCGGGAAGGCGATTTTGCCGTCCTCGATCCAGAACCCGGACGCGCCGCCGCTGAAATTGCCATTGACCGGGTTGATGCCGTAGCCGGTCACCTCTTTGACCAGGAGTCCTATCTTAGTCGCCTTGATGATTTCCACCGGCTTGGCCTGGCCGGCGGCCATGTAGAACTGGTGGGGGCCGATTCCGGGCAGGCTGGTGAACCCGCCCCTCGACGCATTGCCGGTCGTCTTGACTCCCGCCCGCTTAGCGACGATCGTGTTATACATGAAGCTCTTAAGTACGCCTTTTTCGACGATGAGCCTCTTTTGGGTCGAAACCCCCTCGCCGTCGAACGGCTCGCTGGCCACGCCCTTCTCGAGCGTCCCGTCGTCTATCAAAGTGACCAGCTCAGAGCCGATCTTCTGGCCGAGCCGGTTTCCGAGGAAGCTCGCGCCCTGCAGAACCCGCTCTCCGTTGATCGCTCCCAGGATCCCGCCTAGAAGTGCATAGCCCACATCGGCATCGAAGATGACGGCCCCCTTCTGCGTCTTGACCGGTTTGGGATCCAGCATCTCGTAGGCGTCCCGCGCCGCCTTGGCCGCCACCTCCTCGGCCGGCTTGAGGTCCTTGTAGGAGCGCGCCCCGCAGAACTCGCCGCCCGAAGATTTTTGGTCTCCTTTCTCCGCCACCACCGAAACACCCATGGAGCAGGCCGAAGACCGGTAGCTCTTGGCCAGGCCGTTAGAATTGGCGATGACGACCTCGCCCTCGGCCTCCCCGTATCTTGCCCCGTCGCTCTTAGTGATCCGGGAATCTTTCATGGCCAGCTGTTCAATTTTCTTGGCGAGCTCGATCTTTTGCTCCATCGGTATTTGGGCGATCTGGGGATCATAAAGACCCCCGATTTCGGTCATCCCCTTGTCGTCCGGGAGCACATTATTCGGGTCGGGTGTAGTGATCTTGGCGAACTCGATGGCCCGGCCGATGGCGTCTTCGAGGGCTTTCTCTCCGAGGTCGTTGGAGCTCGAAAAGGCCATCCTCCCCTTGACGAAGACCCGGAACCCGGCGCCATAGGAGGCCGCTTCCTCCACAGTCTCGACTTCGCCCTTGCGAACCTGGAGGCTAAGATTCCGGCCGTTTTCAATATAGACCTCGGCCGCATCAGCCCCTTTTTTCAGGCACTTCTTGACCAACTGTTCGGCTAATCCCTTGTAGTCCATCGTTTTCTCCATCTTTCGCCCTTATCTCGCCCTCGACCCGCCAACGTTGATGCCCCTGATACGGACCGTGGGCTGGCCCGCCGCGACTTCCGCCGCCTGGCCCTTGCCGCAGATCCCGGGGCCGAAATCCAGATCGTCTCCGACGGCGTCGATGCCCTGGATGACATCAAGGCAGCTTCCGATGAGGGTGGCGCCCTTGACCGGGGTCGTCTTCCTGCCGTTCTCGATGAGGTAGACTTCCCGGCAGGTGAAGTTGAACACACCCGTCGTCGGGTTGACGCTCCCTCCGCTCAGGCTCTGAACATAGATTCCGCTCTTGGTCGAGGCCAGGATGTCGTCCGGCTTGTCCTTGCCGCGGTCGATGAACGTGTTGGTCATGCGGACGATCGGGATGTTGCGGAAACTTTCCCGGCGGCCGTTTCCGGTCCGCTCCATTTTGAGCTGCTTGGCCGAGAGGATATCGGTCATGAACTTGACGAGGACCCCGTCCTGGATCAGGACGTTGCGCTTCATCTGAGTCCCTTCATCGTCGTAGTTGGTCGTGCCGCGGAAGCAGGGGAGGGTGCCGTCGTCCACCATAGTGAACTTAGCGCTGGCGACCTTCTTCCCGAGTTTGCCGACGAAGACGCCGGTTTCCCGGGCGATGTTGTCTCCCTCGAGAGGATGGCCAACGGCCTCGTGGACGAGGACGCCGCCCCAGCCGTTCTGCATGACCACGTCCATCTTCCCGGCCGGGGCATCCTTGGCCTCGAGCATGACCATGGATTCCCGGGCGCAGGTCCGGGCCGCTTCTTCGGGCTTGAGTTCGTCGAACATCTCGATCCCGGAGTGCCGGCTCAGCCGCTCGCGTCCCATGTGGGAGGTGTTGTTGCCGACGCCGAGTGTCTGGACTATGAAGAAGAGAAGCGGCAGCTCGTCACTCAGGTAGAGGCCCTCGCTGTTGGCGACGACGCGGCTGCGCACTTCGTCATAATAATTGATCGAGGCCATCTTGATCCGGGCGTCATAAGCCAGCGCGGCGTCGTGGGCGCGCTTCATGATCTCCAGTCGCTTTTCATCGGCGATCGTCTGGATCGGGACCTTGACGGTGATATAGGACGGCCGGCTTTCCTCTTTGATATCCACCGGCTTGACGGTCTTCGCTCCCCGGGCCACAAAGGAAGCCACCTCGGCGGCCCGGATGAGTTTTTCCTGGGTGATTTCATCCGTGTAGGCGTAGCCGGTTTTGTCCCCTGAGATGACGCGCACGCCGGCGCCCTGACTGATCCCGAAGACGGCGCTCTTGAACTTCCCCTCCTCGAGCAGGATGCTGCGCGAGATTCGGTGCTCGACATAGACCTCACCGAACTCTCCGCCCTGGTTCAGAGCGTGGCGGATGACCCGGTTCAGGTCGTCGAGGTCGACTGCCGGCTTGGCCGCTGTGTCTCCGGCCAAGAGACTCCGGAGCAGAGCGGGCATAGCCGCCATGGCCAGCCCTCCCTTCAGGCTCAGCTCGAGGAACTTGCGCCGAGGGACGTCCTCGACAAAATAGCCCTGGAATTTCATGATTATTCCCCTCGTGGATGGATTTGAGATACCCGTAACATGAAGTGGGATTATACCGGATCTCCAGCAGGAAATCTAAAATCAACCGATTGAGGTAGGCACCGCCTTCTCAGTGATGACATGGCGAGCGCTTCGCGATAAGATGGTTGAACGAAGGGAGAATCAATCCATGGTTGAGAAAAAATGGATTCGGGTCTTGCTTCTTTCGATAATCCCTTGCGCTTCTCTCTCTCTCGGCGAGCATAAACCCATTCCCGCCAAGGCCGATCTCGAAATCGAGGGCCTGATCCGGCCGGTGGAGATAATCAAAGACAGGTGGGGAATTTCCCATATTTTTGCCCAGAACCAGGACGACCTCTTTTTTGCCCAGGGCTTTAATGTCGCTTCCGATCGCTTGTTCCAGCTTGAGCTCTGGCGGCGTCAGGCCACGGGAACGGCCGCCGAGATCCTAGGAAAGAAAGCGGTCCAGCGCGATATCGGGGCGCGACTTCTAAAATTCCGGGGGGACCTCCGGAAGGAGCTGAATTTCTACCATACCCGGGGAGAGGAAATCGTCTCCGCCTTCGTCAAGGGTATCAACGCCTATGTGGATCGAGTGTTGAGCCAACCGGACCTTCTGCCGATCGAATTCCGGCTCCTCGGAATCACCCCCGGCCACTGGACGCCCGAGGTCGTCGTTTCACGGCACAATGGTCTTTTCGGGAATGCGACCTCTGAGATCTGGTTGGCCCAAGGGGTTCGGGCAATCGGCCCGGAAAAGCTCGGGGAATTCCTTGACCTCCATCCCGGAAAACCTGATCTCAGGCCAGCAGACGGATTGGACCTCACGCTCATAACCGGACGAGTGCTCGCGCTTTATGAGGAAGCTAGGTCAGCGCTCCGGTTCGCTCCAGAGGATATCTGCGATTCCTCAGCCCGAGCGTCCGCCCTGGATCCGAGAAGCCCGGCCGCCTCTGGCCCTTTTTTCTTTGAGCCGGTCCCGTCACTATCACTGGGGAGCAACAACTGGGCGGTCTGCGGCCGGCTCACCCGGAGCGGTTTCCCTTTCCTGGCCAACGACCCCCATCGCGCGCTCCAGATTCCTTCGCTCCGCTATTGGGTCCACCTGGTGGCGCCCGGCTGGAACGTCATCGGCGGCGGCGAGCCGGTCCTGCCGGGTATTTCCATCGGACATAACAGCTTCGGCGCCTGGGGTTTGACAATTTTTTCAACCGATCAGGAAGACCTCTACGTCTATGACATCGACCCTGAAAACTCCGATCGCTACCGATACTCGGACCGATGGGAAGAGATGACGGTCGTCTCCGAGAAAATCCCGGTCAAAGGCGCCGCGCCTTTCGAGGCGGCACTCAAGTTTACGCGGCACGGACCGGTCATTCATGAAGACAAAGAAAATCACAAGGCCGTCGCCTTGCGGGCCGCCTGGCTGGAGACCGGATGCGCCCCCTACTTGGCCAGCCTGCAAATGGACCAGGCCGGGAGTTGGCCGGAATTCCAGGAAGCCTGCTTCAAGAACCGGACACCCTCTCTGAATATGCTCTGGGCGGACCAAAAGGGAAATATCGGCTGGCAGACGACCGGCCTCGTCCCCATCAGAAAGAACTGGCCGGGGCTGCTTCCGGTGCCGGGCGATGGGAAGTTCGAGTGGTCGGGCACCATCCCGGCTTCAGAGCTCCCTTCACTCCTGAACCCCGAGTCCGGCTTTATTGCGACGGCCAACCAGGACAACATACCGGAAGGCTATCCGCACCGGGTGGGTTTTCTTTGGTCCGACCCTTTCCGTTTTCTCAGGATCTCCGAGGTTTTAGGCTCGGGCCGGGCGACGAGTCTCAGCGAGATGATGAACTTGCAGCAGGACGTACTCTCACTGCCCGCCCGCCGCCTGGTCCCGCTTCTCAAAGACATCCCTGTTTCAACTCCCCTTATCCAAAAAGCTATGGAATTGCTGAAGGCCTGGGATTTCGTCTTGTCGCCGGAGTCGGGAGCCGCAGCCATCTATGTCGCCTGGGAGAGGGCCGTCCTGGACAACCTGAAAAACGTCCTTCTTCCCGAAGCGGTCCGCCCGGTCCTTAGGCAGCTTCCTCTCCTCAAAGCCATCCGCTGGCTCGAGGCCCCCGACAGCCGCCTGGGACCCATTCCTGAAGCCGAACGGGACCGGCTGCTCATCCATTCCCTGGAGCAGGCGGTTGAACTCCTAGTCAAGACGTTCGGCCCGGAGCCGGTGCGATGGCGCTACGGAGATTCCAGGTTCCATCATGTCCGGATTTTCCATCCACTGAGCGATGCACTCCAGGAAGGTCTCCGCCAGCAATTCGACCTGGGTCCTCTTCCTCGCGGCGGCAACGGCAAGACCGTCAACAACACAGCCGACACCGACAATCAGACCTCTGGCGCAACGTTCCGCATCATCGCGGACCTCGCGGATTGGGATCTATCGGTGGGGACCAACGCTCCCGGCCAGTCGGGCGATCCGAAGGATCCTCATTATTCTGACCTGCTGAATCCATGGGCTGAGGGAAAGTATTTCCCGGTTTATTTTTCCCGGGCGAAAATCCAGTCGGCCGCGGAAAAAACCATCCGGCTTGTGCCCATCAAACGCCATAAATGACGCCCTACATAGCCCGTCCGTTTGAAATCGCCTGGGGAACGGCTGGCCCCGCGGGGGGTCAAATCGACCGGGAAAGAGTGGCGGCCAACCTGATGGCTTCGACCAGGCTCCGCGGATTCGCCCGGTTTTTCCCGGCGATATCGAAGGCCGTGCCGTGGTCGGGAGAGGTTCGCACGAAGGGCAGACCCAGGCTCACGTTGACGCCGCTGTCGAAGGCCACAAGCTTAAAGGGAATCAGCCCCTGGTCGTGGTAAAGGGCGATGGCGATTTTGTCCGGCTGGCCGAGGGCCCTCCGGAAAACGACGTCGGGCGGATAAGGACCGCTTATCTTGATCCCCTGCCGGAGTGCCTCCTTGATGGCAGGAGAAATCTCCTCGGTCTCTTCGCGGCCCAGGAGGCCGCCCTCTCCGGCGTGGGGGTTGAGTCCGGAGACCAGAAATGCGAATCCCCCCGGCCGAACCCCCTTCAGGCTCCTGTGGAGGGACAGTAAAAAACCCAGCAGGCTTTCCCGGTTGACTTTTTTCAGGGCATTTTTCAAAGAGACGTGATGGCTTAAGAGGGCAACTTTGAGCGTCTCCGACCAGAAGGCCATGATGGCCCCCGGGTAAAAGTGGTTCAAGTAGTCGGTATGGCCCTTCCAGGGGATGCCGGCCAGCGCCCAGGAGGACTTGGAAATCGGAGCCGTGACGATGGCTTGTAGACTTTCCTTCCTGGCTTCGGCGACGGCGGCCTTGAAATAGCGGAACGAGTCCAGCCCGTTTTTCGCCGAGGGCACGCCCCTCTTAACTGTCCTCAACGAGCTTGGGACTTCATGGAAGGTCAGGGTCCCTGGCGAAGCGGATGTCTCTGACTTCAACGAGTCAAAATCAAAATGAATGCCGAGAGCCTTCTCCTCAGCCCGGAGGACGCGCGCGGAACCGAAAAGTACATAGTCGGCTTCAGGCAGCTCATAATCCCCCGCCAAGGTCTTGAGGACGATCTCCGGGCCTATGCCCCCCGGGTCGCCGAGCGTAATCCCGATCCTCCGAAGAGTCATCGGCTCTTTTTCTTTTCCTCTTCCTCTTCCTTGATGTCCTCCGTTTTGTAGAGGTACTTGATGTTGGCCTTGTAAACCAACAGGTTGGGCGCGTCGTCGCGGTTGAGCTTGAAGCAGTTCCGGTCGTACCACTCGATGTATCCCTCGATGACCTGGCCGTCGACGAAGGCCACAGCCATCTTGGTCTTCTTGTTCATCTGCTTGAGGTAGTAGTAGTTCTCGGCGTGAGTATCATAAGGCGGGTGCATTTTCCGTTTTTCAGATTCGTGGCGCTCTTTTTCTCGTTCCCGGCTGTCCCGGATCTCGGCCAGGTTGGGTCTGATGAGCCTTCTGTTCATAAAAATTCTCCACCTGTTGGATTGAAATAAGATCTTCGCTTGTTCCATATTTTATCATTTTTTCGGACTGACTTCAATGCCCGGGAGGAGCGGCTTCAGGGCGCCGTACCAATTCCGGGCCAGGAGCCGATAGCCCGCGCTCGATGGATGGACATCCGGGAGAAGCTCCGGCGACCTCAGAAAAAGCCCGTAGTTATCGACCAGGGCTAACTGCTCTTCGGCGGCAATCTTCTGAATCAGCGGGTTAATTTCCCAGACCACCCTGCCGGCCGACTCCGGCCCGAAGGGGAAAGAATACCGCTCAGGAAGGGGAGGGATAGTGGCCAGGAGAATTCTGGCCCTTTCTCCCCGGCGGTCGGTGAACTCCCGGAAAAGGCCGATGATCTTCCTCATGTTGTTTGCGAAGGTGTCGGCCGGCGTGTGATCGCCGTCCACCCGGACGTCGTTCGTGCCCAACTGGAGCAGCACAAAATCCGGATGTTCCCGCGCAAGCGCCGGTCCCCTCTGCTTCAGATAGCGCCAGAATTCACCCGATGTGTTCCCCTTGCGGCCGCAGTTGAGGACTCGCGTTCGCCAGCCCTCCCCGGCGAGCAGACGCTGAAGGTGACGCGGGTATTCGGAGTCCGTCAGGCTGTCTCCGGCGCAGAGGATGATGAGACCGTGAGGAGGAGAGGAACAGGCGGTCAAAAAAACAATGATCAGGGCCAGGAGGCCGGCCAGGCAGGTCTCCCGCTGGCGCCGTGACCGAACTCCTTCGTTTCGAGAATATTTCGTTTTAAACCCTCCACCAGTAGGAGAACTTGATGAAATAGTAGCGGCTGGTGCCCCGGAAGAATCCCTGAATATCCCTTTCCCGGTTGTCATCCACCCCGAGATAAAAAACTGTGCCCGGCCGGTATTCATAGCTAAGCAGGGCGCTCATATAAATCGTCCTGTAATAATCGTTGTAGTCGGTGATCAGCCTCACCGAGAGCGGGCGCGAAACCTGATAACTGATGCGCTGGGAGATGACGTTGACCTTGTAGACGGCTTCCCCGCCCCTGCTCTTAAAAAACCTGTCGTTTCCCAGGCTGTAGGATACGTTCAAGTTGGAGAACGGCTTCAGGATAAGCCACATCTCCAGGCCTGTCTTGTAGCCTAGATAAGGGTTAACGTCGTAGTAAATGCCGTCTCCGAAGTTATACCGGATCTCCGCGCCGAGCCAGGACAGCGGCTCGGAGCCGAGGCCCATCATTAAGCCCTTTTGATAAAAATCAACACCTTCATAGCGCTCCAAACCCGAAGAATACCACGCCCACATGTACGTCTGCCGCCAGCCGGTCAAGAAGCAAGAAACAGAGTATTCGTCGTCCGTCAGAGTCCCTTTGAAATCATAGATCCTCCGGTATTCGACCGACGGCCGGATGGAGACGATCCATTCGTTCTGAGGAAGGAAAGCGTAGCCAGCCCGGGCGCTGAAGGACTGGACGTCTTTCCTCCGGAAAAAACCCAGCGACGCCTCGAAATCCGGGGGGATACTGCTGTAGTCGGCCGAGATCTGGAGATGCCGGGAATTGTGGCTGA
>Ga0315277_10005606_pt1 | contig 16524 bp, 11 predicted proteins | sample YL17G05_15_MG_FD_203695 | JGI IMG/M metagenome (GOLD analysis project Ga0315277, IMG submission 203695) | Sediment microbial communities from Yellowstone Lake, YNP, Wyoming, USA - YL17G05_15 | ecosystem: Environmental > Aquatic > Freshwater > Lake > Sediment | place: USA: Wyoming | collected... | reverse complement strand
AGGGTGCAGCACTCGCTGCCCTTGGCAACAACGAACAATCACTCGCGGCAATTGACCATGCACTCATGCTCGAACCGGATCATGCAGCGGTCTGGAACCTGCGGGGAACCGTTCTTGCAAGACTGGGAAAGGCAGAGGATGCAATTGAGTCGTTTGAAAAATCCACCCGCATCGACCCAGACAACCCGGTAATCTGGCGACGCAGAGGAGAACTCCTGTACGATTTGCACCTGTACGGCGACGCGCTGAAATCCTTTGAGAACGCGATCGGCCTTGAACCTGATAACGCCGAACTATGGAATAAAAAAGGAGATGTGCTTTTAAACCTCAGGCGTGTTGATGGGGCGCTGGAGGCATTTGACCGGGTAATAACGCTCGATCCCGGTTCTTCTGCCGCGTGGGTGGGAAGGGCAGAGGCATTCGCTGCAAAAGGGAAGAACGAGCAGGCTGTGGAGTCGTTTGCACATGCACTCTCCATCAACGACCAGGACAGCGGGGTCTGGTGCCGGAAAGGTGAGATCCACCTTGCATCCGGGCATGACCGTGAAGCGGTTGCCGCGTTTGAGCGGGCGATCGCACTTGATCCTTCGGATACGGCTGCGTGGGCAGGCAAGGGTGCAGCCCACGGTAATCTCGCGGAGTATGAACTGGCATTAACAGCGCTCGATACCGCGCTCTCCTCACTTCAGGACGATTCCGGCCTGTGGACGCAGAAAGGGATCGCGCTTTTCTCTCTCGGGCGGTGGGATGATTCCCTCGCTGCATTTGAGCGGGGCATCGCCCTGCAGCCTGACAATGCTGCCGCATGGTCCGGCAAGGGAAAGGCACTTGCCTCGCTCGGGCACGCACAGGAAGCATGTGACGCTTTTGATAAGGCGCTGGAACTGGACCCGGGTTCACCAGATACATGGACCAAAAAGGGTGATGTGCTCATCACCCTCGGGCACATGGAGGATGGCATCGCGGCATATGACCATGCGATCACGCTCCTGCCCGATCACGTGGCTGCATGGTACGGCAAGGGAGGGGCGCTTGCATCTCTGGGATGGTATGAGGACGCCCTCGAAGCGTTCGGGAGGGCAATTGACCTCGTACCTGATGATGCCGCGTTATGGGCAGCGAAGGGGAATGCCCTGTTAAGCCTCACCCGGTACGACGAATCCATCGCAGCATTTGATCATGCACTTGCCCTGCAACCGGATAATGCGGCTGCACTCTACCAGACCGGAAGGGCACTCCATGCGCTGGGGAAGTACCGCGATGCGCTGGAGGCATTTGAACGTTCACTAGCACTGGACGCGGGAAGTCCCGGCGTGTGGGCGGCGAAGGGTAACACCCTGAGCAGCACGGGGCGCTATGACGAAGCTGTCCGTGCCTATACAAGTGCACTCACTCTCGATCCGTCTGACCGCGTTGTCTGGAACAACAAGGGATCGGCATTGAACGAACTCGGGCACTACAATGAGGCAATAGAAGCATATGACAGGGCGCTGGCACTCAATCCCGATGACGCCATCATCTGGAACAACAGGGGCTCTACCCTCATGAATACCGGCAATTTCGGCGAGGCGGTCAGTGCATACAACACGGCAATAGGACTGGCCCCGTCGTATCCTCAACCATGGTACAATAAGGGGCACGCGCTCAGTTCCCTCGGCCAATTTGAGGACGCACTCGCGGCATATGAAACGGCGCTGACGATTCTCCCCACATATGCCGATGCATGGTTCAGCAAGGGACAGGTCCTGAGGTCCCTTGACCGCTCTGACGAGGCGATTGCAGCATACCGGAAGGCGATCGAGATCCGCCCGTCCTATGCGGATGCATGGTCGGGTCTGGGCACTGCGCTTGAAGAACACCAGCAGTTCGACGAAGCGATCGCCGCTTTTGACCATTCACTCTCCACAGATCCTGACAACGCGCGGCTCTGGTTTACAAAGGCACAGGCGTTGACTTCACTCAACCGTCACACAGAGGCACTCGGAGCGTATGAGCGGGCTCTCAAGCTCGAGCCGGATGAAGTGGCGTTCTGGCTTGCGAAGGGTAATTCCCTGAATGTCATGGGCAGACTCGAGAACGCTGTCGATGCCTATGACCGTGCCGCCGCGATTGATTCAAAGTCTGCCGAAGCATGGATCGCCAAGGGCACAATCCTGTATAATCTCGGGAGGTATCGTGAAGCGGTCCTGTCTCTCGACCGCGGCCTTGTCATCGACCCTGACAATGCAGACGCCCGGACGGTCAAAGGGCAGGCACTTGAGAGTATTGGACGGGGTGAGGAGGCAATTAAGGAATATGATCAGGCACTGGCATCGCGTCCGGATAATGCACACCTGTGGAACCTGAGGGGCAACGCCCTTTCCGGGTTCGGGCGGTATGACGATGCGCTGGAGTCATTCGACCGGGCAATTGCACATGATCCCGATGACGCAGTGATCTGGAACAGCCGGGGGAATGCCCTGTCGGCGCTCGGTCGGTACTCCGAATCGATCGATGCATATGACAAAGGGATCGCACTTGCACCTGACGATCCGATACTCTGGTTCAACCGGGGGCTCGCCCTCACCGGACTTGACAGGAACAAGGATGCGCTGGAATCCTATAACCGCGCACTTGCAATTGCACCCGATGACGCCGATATATGGAATAACTGCGGCAATGCACTCGATCAGATCGGGCGGTACGATGAAGCGATTACCGCATACGACCGGTCAATCGCGCTCTCCCCCGATGATGCTATGGTCTGGTACAACAGGGGAAATGCGCTGCGCAAACGTGAACGGATAAAAGATGCTGTTGAGTCATACGACCGTGCGCTTGCAATCGATCCTACAGATGCAGATGCATGGCTCAGCAAAGGATCGGCGCTTCATGACCTGGGTGCATATGCGGAAGCAGCCCAAGCGCTCGACCATACCCTCTCGCTTGCCCCTGACCATGACGGTGCATGGTACTGGAAAGGGCGGACACTGACCAGCATGGGACACAGCGAGGAGGCAGTGGCGGCCTTTGACCGTTCACTTGCCATCGAACCCCGGTCTGCTGACGCGTGGTATGGCAAGGGAAGGGCGTTTTGTCTGTTGAAAAAGTACGAGGACGCCGTGACAGCCTACAACGCCTCGCTTGCCATTGATGACCGTTCTGCCCCGGCATGGTTCGGCAGAGGGGATGCACTTTTACACCTCGGCCGCGCCAAAGACGCGGTCGCCTCGTATGAGAACGGGCTTTCTATCGATTATGGAAATGCCACTGCATGGTATAGCAAAGGCAATGCTCTCTGCGATCTCGGCCAGTATCAGGAATCACTCACAGCATATGAACGGGCACTCGCGATCGACCCCGAGAAGATAACCTTCTGGAACGGGGAGGGAACGGCACTCATCGGGCTCGGACACTTTGTTGAGGCAATCGCCGCGTTTGACCGCGCCCTGGCAATCGACCCTGACGACCCAGTGGTCCTCTACAACAGGGGAACGGCACTGGAAGGATCAGGAGAGTACGAAGAGGCGGCAGCTGTCTATGACAAGGCACTCGAACGTCTGCCGGAAGACCCGGATCTCTGGTACCGCAGAGGGCTTGTTCTCCTGAGGCAGGACAAGGCAGAAAAGGCCATTGCATCATTTGACCGGGCGCTTGCAGTAAAACCTGATGATGCTGATATCCTCCACAACAAAGGGCTCGCACTGTTCCGTCTTGCCAGATTACAGGACGCGATCATCACGTTTGATAAGGCACTTGCTCTCAACCCGGACGATGCCGCGGTATGGAACAGCAGGGGAACGGCACTGAATATGACCGGGAGAGATGAGGAGGCGGTTGCTGCATACGACCGTTCTCTTGCCTTCAATCCCGATAACCCTGATGTATGGTTCAACAAAGGCAACGTTCTTTCGGATCTGGAACGGCATCAGGAAGCCGTATCTGCATACGACCGTGCGCTTGCAATCAGACCGGATGATGGTGAAGCATGGGAGAACAAGGCGCTCACCCTGACCGCACTGGGCAGGTCTGCTGATGCCCTCGCCGCACTTGATCGCACCCTTGCCATCAACCCGGATAATGCGGATGCCTGGAACAACAAGGGTACAATCCTTGACAGGCTCGGCAGGCACGGCGAAGCAGTGCTGGCATTTGAGCAGGTTCTAGCGATCAACCCGACCCATACGGACGGCTGGAAGAACAAGGGGCTTTCGCTCAACAAGATGGAGCGGTACGAGGAAGCGGTCGAAGCGTACGACCACGCGCTTACCCTTGACCCTGACCACGCAATCGGCTGGAACAACAAGGGAAACGCACTCCACCGGCTCGGGCGGCACGAGGAGGCGATTGCCGCATATGACGAGGCGCTTGCCCGTCACCCGAACCACCCGGTGGGCTGGAAGAACAAGGGGCTTGCCCTCCACAAACTCGGGCGGTATGAAGAGGCGATTGCGGCATACGACCGTGCGCTTGCCATAAAACCCGAGGATGCCGACCTCTGGTACAACAAAGGCAATGCCCTCAACCGTCTCGGGCGGTTCCGTGAGGCTCTCGCAGCCCTTGATAAGGCGATTGCCATCAGGCCTGATGATGCAGGGTCATGGAATAACAGGGGGTCAGCCCTGAACCGGCTCAACAGGCATAGCGAAGCAATCCTCGCCTACGACAAGGCACTGGCAATTAACCCGGATGACGCTGATGCGTATTTCAACAAAGCGAATGCACTGACCAAAACCGGGAAAATACAGGAGGCGATCGAGACGTACGACCGCGCCCTTGCTCTCAATCCCGATGATGCCAGCGCATGGAACAACAAGGGGTCTGCACTGGACAGGCTTGGTATGCATACCGAAGCGGTGGAAGCGTATGACCGCGCCCTTGCCCTCGACCCGGACCACGCGGTCGGATGGATCAACCGGGGGACTGCACTCAAGAAGCTTTCGCGGTTTGATGAAGCGATTGCATCCTATGACAGGGGGCTTTCCATTGAACCCAGGTATGAAAAGGGGTGGTTCTCCAAGGGCACGGTCCTTGGAGAACTTCAGCGACATACCGAAGCACTGGCGGCATTTGACCGCGCGCTTGCACTCGACCCGAACGATTCTCTTGCATGGTTCAATAAGGGAGCCGCCCTCCAGATGCTCGGGAAGCACCGCGAAGCACTCGCTGCCTACAACCGGGCTCTCTCCCTCAACCCCCACGACGAGCGTGTGCAGCGGGTGAAAAATGACCTCATCAAGCTCCTGAAGCAGCCCTGATTGGCCACCTCCGGGACAGGTTTCGCTTGTTATTCAGGCAGCGACAACCGGATTCCCGGCCGAAATTCCATTTTTGGAATGGCATCAGACCAAGGTTTTGTAGCAGACCTGGTGATCCCCTTTTGAGATATTCGCGTACATCAAACGAATCAGATGATAGAACTGCTGGTCCGGTTCACGTAACTAGGTTCCCGTCTCATGATGCGCCCTGTCCTTTTCATCCATTACCCCGACCAGCATAAGGATCGCCGGCATGACGATGATTGCCCCGGCGAGCGCAAAAAAGACGGATATCACCGTCACGGTACCGAAATTGCTGATGATACCAAAGGTCGAGATCATCAGTGCAGCAAAACCAAATACCGTTGTCATCCCCGAGACGGTTATTGCAGTCCCGATCTGCTGGATACTGTGCCTGATTGCAGAAAGAAGCGCCATACCGTTTTCACGCTCTTCATAGCACCGCTCCATAATCAGGATCGTATATTCTGACGCGACCCCGACTGACATCGAACCGAGCGTCGCCGTGAGCGGGGTGTAGTCGATGGCAAGAAGGTACATGATGAGCCCGTTCCAGCCCACAATAAGCACGATGGGGACAAGCGGGGTCGCCGCCTTTACGAATTTCCGGTAGATAACATAAAGGAACAGAAGGATCATCACAAATCCAAGAATGGTCATCTGCGTCTTGCCCGCCCGGATTTCCCTGATCAGGTTGGTAAACATCTCGCCCATGCCGGTGAATGAAGCAGAGATCCCGGGAGGCGGAGACTTCCATTCCAAATCCTTTTGCATCTGTTCGATCATCGACATCGCCACGTCGTTAGGCATGTCGACCGTCGAGAACTCGATGACCACTTCGGTGTTCCCGTTCACGTACCGCGACCGGATTTCTTTTGGGATTTCATCCAGAACCTCACCGATACGCTGATTCGTTGTCGGCAGGACACCCCCGTTGTACTGAATAAGGTAGGTAACAATACTGCGCGAACCGGTGATCTTGCTGTTGTGCGTTTCCTCATACTGCTGGAATTCGTACATCCAACGGATCGTATCAAGTGAAAGGACGTTATCCCCCCGTACAAGCACCGGCGTCGTGGACGTCTCTCCCATTGTGCGCTTAACCTTGTCAAGGTTCACCTTTGCCGGCATGTTGGCAGGGACAAACGTCTTCTCATCAGTGTTGACGATGATCTCGTTGTCCATCTGGAACCCGATAAACGCGATCAGGATGCAGAGGATCAAAACCGGCACCGGATTTTTTGCCACCTTTTCGACAATAGTCCCCACAATTTCGTTGTACCGGTCGACATTTGATCTCTCTGCATTTTTTTGTTCCCGCCCCGTTTCAATGACAGGACGATACGATGTGAGGATACCAAACGTCGGTACTATCACAATTGCAGCCACGTAGCAGCATGCAAGCCCAATCACACAGACAAGCCCGAAGCTCCGTATCATGGGGAGCGGAGAGATCCAGAGTGCAAGAAAACCCATCGCGGTTGCGAGCATTGCGTAGAGTACGGAGGGACCGGTCCGTATGATCGTCGTTTTCACAGCTAGGGGGAGCGGGGATTTGCGTGCCTCCTCATCGAACCGTGAGTGGAACTGGATAGCATAATCGATCCCGATCCCGATCATGACCGGAAAAGCGCCGATCGTGACCATGGTTATCGGCATGCCCGCAAGACCAATAAATCCAAATGTGAGGATGAGCCCGGTGCCGACAACAAAGACCGAAAGGAGCCGGTAACGGACATGCCCGAACAGGAGCCCGACAGCAATCACCATCAGGACCATTGCAGCAAGGATGAGGGTACCCATCGAATTACCCATCTCGGCAGACATCTCCTTTGAGAACGCCGGGTTTCCCGTGACAACCACACTGACCCCCGGTGGACAGTCAGAGAGGCTCACCCGTTTATTGATATTATCGATGAGTGTGAACTGTTGTGAGCTTTCAAGTCCCGGTTCAAGGGTCACGACCGCGATCGCAATCATGCCGGACGGGACGTACCGCACAAGGATTTCCTGCGGGATCTGCTCTTTGATACGCTGGATTTCAGCCTTGTTTTTTGGCAGGACACCTCCATTTAGATTTTTCACCATGGTGGCGATGCCCGATACTCCCGTCACATAGCGCTCACGCACAAGATTGTCCTGCAGCCGCTCCATGTATGCGAGCACATCGGGATCCAGCACATTATCTGCTTCGATGAGGATCATCACGCTGTCAGACTGGAACGCTTTTATGTACCGTTCAAGGAGCATCCCTCGCTGCGTGTCCTTGTCAAGGTACGTTTCACGTCCTGTCTCCATCGTAATCAGTGTGGTGCCATAGAGAGCAATTCCGATCAGGGCCAGAAAAATGATGGCGACCAGTTTCGGGCGTGACAGGATGATAAAAGAGAGGGATTCAAACGGGGAGTGCATGAAACATCCTTGCAAACAGGAATTTTAGCATATCCATGTGATAATAGTTCGTAGTGAATGCAACAAAAGCAGGATCATTGCATAATCAACGGATGCCCGACCATTAGAGGGAGTGAGGAGATGGGTCGAGAGGAGGCCCAGATCCATGGAAAGGGATCGGAAAATAAACAGAAGCAAACACAACGGAAAACAAGGATATCCCGTGGTTTAGAGTGCAAGCATCCGCTCAATCGCACGGTGTGCCCGCCGTGCAACATCTTCAGGCACGGTAACACGCGGGCGCATGGTGCTGAGTGCATCGAGCACCTTTGCAAGATCCGTTTTTTTCATGTTCCGGCAGACCGCTGATTCGGACAGCGGATAGCAGTTCTTTGCCGGGCACTCTTTTTTGATCCGGTGCAGGATCCCCACTTCCGTCCCGATGATGAATGATGTACCGGGTGAGGTGCAGACATACCGGATCATCCCGGAGGTGCTTGCGACATGATCCGAACGATCGATCACTTCAGGCCTGCATTCAGGGTGCACGACGACCTTTGCCTCCGGGTACCGCTTCCGTGCAGCCTCTACATGCTCTGGAGTGATCTGGTCATGGACAATACAGAACCCGTCCCAGGGCAGGATCTCCTTTTTGGTAAACCGTGCCGCATACCGTGCCAGGTTGCGGTCAGGGACAAAGATGACCTGATCCTCTTGAAGCGAGTTGACGACTTTTACCGCGTTTGATGACGTGCAGCAGATGTCGCTCTCTGCTTTTACCTCTGCGGTCGTATTGACGTAGCAGACAACAGCAGCACCAGGGTTCCGGGATTTTAAGAGCCTCAGTTCCCCTGCCGTGATCATCTCTGCCATCGGGCAGCAGGCATCGGCAGCCGGCAGCAGGACCGTTTTTTTGGGGGACAGGATCGCAGCCGTCTCCGCCATAAAATCCACGCCGCAAAAGACAATGACATCCCCTTCCATGGTCGCGGCAGCGCGGGATAACTCGAGGGAATCCCCGGTACGATCGGCGATGTCCTGGACCGCCGGAACCTGGTAGTTGTGCGCAAGGATGATCGCATTCCTCTCTTTTTTCAACTGGAGGATCTCGGTTATGAGTGAGGAATCGGCCTGCACCTTCACACCCTCTTGTATTGTATTCATCGTTCTTTTTCATCAAATGTCCGGTGGCAATTCATTAATACAGGGAGCTCTGCACACATCATACAATCGGTATGGCTATTCCCTCACCGGGACGTTTAAGGGTTGTGCTCCCCAACCTACTATTCAGCCCATGAAAATAATCCTGCCGGATCAGGAAATCCGGAATATTGAACGAAGCCCTGCACCAGTTGAAAACATCCTGCTTGAACTCGGGATCAATCCCCTTGAGGTGATCGTATCACGCAACGGAGCCCTCGTACCAGAGGATACCATGGTGGGGGCCGATGAAGAGATCCGGATTATCAGGATCTCCCATGGGGGGTGATACATGGGTGAAAAAAACCGCCCGCACGGTCCCCCGCCATGCACCTGCTGCGCCGAGCCTTCCGTGATATACCAGCAGCATTCCCACCGCCACCTGTGCAGCACCCATTTTATCCATGATGTTGAGGGACGCGTCTTTTTGGCCATCGAAAAAAATACCATGATCCGGTCTGGGGACCGGATCGCGGTTGCGCTCAGCGGGGGCAAGGACAGTACTGCGCTCCTTCTTCTGCTGGCCCGTCACCTCCAGAGAAGGCAGGACGCCAGCATCGTCGCCATCACGGTCGACGAAGGGATTGAAGGCTACCGGCATGAGACGATCGGCGCAGCGCAGCGGCTTACAGAAAAACTGGGAGTGGAGCACCGGATTATTTCGTTTCAGGATCTCTTTGGAGATCATCTGGATGCCCTTCTGAAAGGCCGGGAGGAACAGGCATGCACGGTCTGCGGCATCCTGCGGAAAAAGGCCCTTGTCGAAGGGGCAAGAAAAGTCGGGGCTACAAAGATTGCAACAGGGCACAACCTGGACGATGAGGCGCAGTCGGTCCTGATGAACGCGCTGAGAGGTGACCTTCCGCGGCTTGTCAGAAATTCCCGTTCTGATTCATCCGGCACATTCATTCCAAGAATCAAACCGCTCTCGCGCATTTCGGAGAAAGAGATCGCGGTATACCTTGTGCTCAATGATGCGTGGACCGCGCTTCCGGAGTGTCCGTACACCCGTCATGCGCTGAGACAGGAGGTCAGGACCATGCTCACAACGCTTGAGAACCGCCATCCGGGTACCATACTCAACCTGACGGAGAGCAAAAGGAAGATCGAACACTATTGTGCGGGAGCCATGGTAGGTGAACCGATTCAGAAGTGTGTTTTATGCGGGGATCCCTCCAGCGGTGACCTGTGCCAGGTGTGCCTGCTCAGGCACTCACTCGGACGATGATCCGGCGCGCGCTCCTTTTGCACCGACGATGCGCTCCGGGTGTGTGTACACATTCATCTTTGCCCCACGCGCAAACCCGATCACGGTGAGATTGGTCTTCTGCGCAATCTCCACGGCCAGTGTTGTCGTGGCGCTGCGTGAGATGATCACCGGGATCTGTGCAATCAGGCATTTGCGTACCATTTCAGAGGAGATGCGCCCTGATGATACAACGAATGTCTGTGAGAAGTCAATGCTGTTACGCAACCCGTACCCGATCACCCGGTCCAGCGCATTGTGCCGCCCGATGTCCTCAGATAAAAAGAGCACCTTTTCTTTATCCAGCAGGGCGACGACGTGGATCCCGCCGGTCGTCCGGTGAAGCTCGGAATCCAGTACAATCCTGACGGATTCCCGGATGTTTCTTGTGCTGATGACAAAACCGGAAGTGATTTTCGGGAGTTTTTCAGGATCGATATAGGAGGAACTGCCCCCGCACCCTGACAGGATCGTCTTTTTTGGCCCGAGCACTTTGAACAGGTTCTTTGTTATGACACTGATGCGGTTTTTCTCGATTTTGACAGACTCAATCTCATCCGGGTTCCTGATGATCTGTTCGGTAAAGAGGTAGCCGGTGACAAACTCTTCGAGATATTGTGGGCTCATCATCGCGGTCATCGCATGCCTCCCGTTGATAAAGAAGGCCATGGGTATTTCTTCAACAACCTCGTGGGTCGTAGATTCTGCCTGTTCGCCGTCAACCCGTATGCAGGGCAGTTTCCGGTACATCTGGACATCCTTTGTGAAGGGAAACAGACTGGATCTCATTTCCCATTAACCATATGCGATTCAGAGCACTTCATCCATGCTCCCGCTGCGGTACCCTTCAAGATCGAGCGTGACGTAGGAAAAGCCGATCTGTTTGAACACTCTCATCAGTTCTTTTCTGACAGTAAAAATCCTTGCCATATCCGTTTTATTGACCTCAATGCGCGCGATGGCTCCATGCACCCGTACCCTGACATTTGCAAACCCATGCTCCCCCAGATATGTTTCTGCCCACTCGATCATTCCGAGTTTGTCAACGGTAATTTCTTCCCCATAGGGAATGCGGGAAGCAAGACATGAGGCAGACGGCTTATCCCAGAATGGATACCCGGATTCGCGTGCAAGATTCCTGATATCCTGTTTTGTCATTCCTGCCTCAATGAACGGGTGAACGATCCCCGCGTTTGTCATTGCCCTGATGCCAGGGCGGTATTCTTCCAGATCCGACATATTACTCCCGTCCGCAACACAGGCAAAGCCAAGCTCGCCAGCTCGGTGTGTCAAAATTCCTGCTATCAATTTTTTGCATAGGTAGCAGCGGTTCTTCGGATTTTTCCTGAATTTTTCGTTCTGGAGAATCGGAACCGTATTGATCTGAACGGAAAGATTAAGATCTCGCGCTACCCGTTCTGCCTCGTCCCGTGCAGATCGGGACATGAGTGGGCTGTCAATGAAGACACAAAAACTCTTGTCACCAAGGATGTCGCTGGCGAGCGCAGCGAGAAGCGTACTGTCAACGCCACCGGAGAAGCCAACCAGCATTGACTCTTTATCAGCGATCTTTTTTCGCAATAATTCTTCTTTTCCTGAACTTTTCAATCCCGGCTCCACACAAACCAGCCATAAATGACGGACTATTCCCGTAATTACCTTAATTACCTGTGATAAGGTCAATGGGTGCGAGAGCTGAAATAATTTTACGTCCATGATTGGGGTGTTTATTCGAGGCGGATGCACAGGGAGTTTCATTCTTCACCGCTGAAGATGAACTCCCTGACCTTCTTAATCTGGGATTGTTACAGCTGAAGAGTCTTTTTTCACAACAACGTTGAGATAGAGAAAAGAGCATAATGCACAGGTGAGATATTGATACTGAGCATAAGAACAGGTCAGATAGACGATGCCCGCTCAAATCACCAGAGTTCAGACAGCACCTTAATTTGAGGCATACAATGTTTTTGGAAAGGGAACTCGAACGGTACAAAAGACAGATGATGCTCTTTGGAGAGGAGGGGCAGGAGCAGTTAAAAAAATCAACCATTGTCATTGCTGGTGCCGGAGGCCTTGGGTCACCTGTCGCTCTCTATCTTGCCGTTGCCGGGGTCGGGACGATCAAAATTGTGGATAATGATACGGTGGAACAGAGCAACCTGAACCGCCAGATCCTCCATAATGACGGTGATATCGGGAAAAAGAAAGTCGATTCGGCTGCAGAAACACTGCAAGCGATCAATCCCGATATTACGGTATGGGCTATCCATACAACCATTGACAGAAAAAATGTAAAATCTCTGGTAGGGAACGCTCATGGCATTGTGGATGCGATGGACAACTTCCCGACAAGGTACCTGCTGAACGATGTCGCGATCACAAAAAAGATCCCCCTCTTCCATGGAGCCGTTCGCGGGTTCTACGGTCAGGCAATCACTATCCTTCCCAAAAAATCTGCATGCCTCCGCTGTATCTTCCCAAAGGCCCCGCCAAAGGAAGTGTTCCCGGTGGTCGGTGTTACTCCAGGGGTCATCGGGGCAGTCCAGGCGACCGAAGTGATCAAGTATCTCCTGAACAAAGGCGATCTTTTAACAAACCGGCTCTTCATCTGGGATGGTATGCAGGCGCACGCAGACGAGATTGCAGTCGTGAGAAATCATCTCTGCGTTTCATGCGGAGAGCACAAAAAACCAAAGAGGAAGAAGACATGAAAGTCAAAGTCCGTTTTTTTGCCCAGTTCGGAGAGCTGCTCGGGAGTGAAACCGTTGTTGAACCGGCATCCGGGAGTATCCTTACCAACCTGATTAATGAGATTGCATCGAAAAACAAGGAAGGTTATGACGCTATATTCGATGAGAAGGGGACGTTCCGGGAGTTCGTCATCCTGATGAGGAACGGAAAGCGGATCGATATTTCCGATGCTATGACAACAAAAGTATCAGATGGCGATGAGATTGCGGTTTTCCCGCCGGTTGCCGGTGGCTGAGCCTGACGGGGCACGTGGGTTATGATCACCATCCAGAAAGGGGATATCGATATCGGGGAGCTGGTCAGCGATGCCAAGCGACGGGGTACGGGCGCGATTGTCATATTTGACGGTGTCGTTCGGGATGACGACATCACGGAGATGGACCTCGAAGCATACGAGAAAGTCGCGGTAAACGAGCTTGAGAACATCGCACGGGAAGCAACGGAAAAGTTCCAGCTTCTTCATGTCGATATCATCCACCGGATCGGGCGGCTTTCTGTTGGCGAGAACATCCTTGTGATCGTTGTATCCGCAGGGCACCGGAATGAGGCATACGAGGGATCCCGGTTTATCATCGAGGCGATCAAGGCCGGTGTCCCGATCTGGAAAAAGGAGCTCACCAAGGATGGCGGGCGATGGGTACATGGCGAGCATAAACACGGGCGCGGGACCGAGAGGCACTCATAAAATATACTCCAAGCGGATGTCCCATGCCCAACCGGCGTACCGGATGAAGATCAACCACATCGCCGACACCCACCTTGGCCTCTCATACCGGAAAGGGATGATTACTTCCCCTAGCAGAACAATACTATATAGTCATTTGTTTGCAGGATGAAGCATGAGAATCAAAGGTTTATTCCTCGATACAAAGGTGTATGTGCCTGATGCTACCCAGATCCGGATCCTCAGGGCAGTCGCCGATAAACAGGCCTGTCATATCAGTCATGTTGTGCACCAGTTGCTGCCTGACCACAGCGAGAGCAGTATCCGCTCCGGCGTTCATAAGCTACTTGCGAAGAGATATCTGGACGGGGGGAAGGCAAACAACGAGATCCTTCTGAGGATCACCTCAGGCGGCCGTATAGCCCTCCAGAACGCAGCGGCCTGACCGTTGTCAAATGTCAGGATCCTTTTTTAAGCGTATTTTGGTTCAGCACGCAAACACCTGAAAAAACAAACGATAAAGGATCGTGCAGAATCTCTGCCGGATTGAAACCTATCTGGTTGAACCCAAAAGAGGATAACCTCAAACACGGGCAATTCAGAATACGCGGGAACCAGAAAATACAGACCCGCTTCGCAGCGGGAAAATAAAAGATTTAAAACCGGGGTTTCCGGTGCTTCGGAAGGCAGTCCTGGCAATAGACAGGTCTTCCCTCGGTTGGCTTAAATGGTACTTCGCAATCTTTACCGCAGTCTGAACAGACTACCTTTGTCATTTCACGGGGGCCGAAGTTTCTCGGGCCGCCAAAATTTGATCCATACATAATGTTTCTCAAACAGCCTTTTATTAGAAAACTGCATAATAAAGAGAACGGCTGAGCTTAAGAAGCTCTCTATCACTGCAGGAGAAAACCTTCTTTGAGCAATTCCCTCGTCCCTGCACGTGGGGGTTCTCGCTCATTCCCGCCGCAATCGTTTCTCTTATCTCCTGAACCACCCCATCGGTGAGTGTGATGCGCGAGCCACCGGTCAAAAAGATCCTTTACTGGTGTGATCACTGCAACGTCCCGCTGATCGGACAGGGTTGTGCGTGCGGTCAGGACGGAAGGAAGATCCGGCTGCTCCAGCCATACGATGTCCGCCCGGCACTTGCAGCAGATACCGCGCTCATTAACAAGCTAATCCATGAACGGTTCGGCAGTGTCCCGCTTCCCAAGATACTATTGCTGAACAAGACCGGGGGGACTGACCGCGCCGATCTCGTAATCATCAACGGGGACCGGTTCGGCTGGCTCACCTTTGATCCGGTGGCGCGAAAGTTCAGCCTTGATCTTGCACCGGAGGCACTGCCGTACGTGATACCTTATGCGACGAGGAGCATCATCGATTTGGAAAATCATACCACCATCAGCAAGATTCCGGGTAGGATCGGGGGAAAGCGGCTCCCGCTGAAAAAAAAGGTACAGGATGGCATGGTGATTGTGGCATACCGGAATAAGTATGGCACCGGTATGGTGAGGGACGGATATATCAAAATCAAAGAGCTCGTTGCGGTTGAACATAAAACGCCCCCCGATCCGGACTGGGATGTGGCAATCGAAAAGAACCGGTATCACCTGAAAAATCTTGAACGCAATGCGATCCGTACCGTCCGCCACCACTTGCACGACCGCCCGACCATCAATGTCTCGTTCTCCGGGGGCAAGGACAGCACCGCTGTCCTGCACCTTGCACGAAAGGCAGGCGTCACAAAGGCATTTTTCATCGACACCGGCATCGAGTTTCCAGAGACAATAGAGTTTGTAAAAACACAGGGAGTCGAGAACATCCCCCCGGTCGCGGATTTCTGGCAGGCGGTGGAAAAAGCCGGACCGCCCGGCAAGGACCACCGCTGGTGCTGCAAACTGCTGAAACTACGGCCCCTCAAACTGTACCTGGCAACAATCGGCCCGTGCGTGACCGTGCAGGGCAACCGCTGGTATGAATCTTGGAACCGCGCCGATCTGGAAGAGACCAGCCAGAATCCCGATAACCCTCTCCAGTTAAACATCTCGCCCATCCGGAACTGGCGCGCCCTGGAAGTATTTCTGTACATCTGGTGGCAGAAACTCCCGCTAAACCCGCTCTATGACAAGGGGATCGAACGCATCGGCTGCTACCCCTGCCCGTCCATGCTGGAGAGCGAGTATGAGGTTTTGAAGTTTCTTCACCCCGAATTTGTCCGCCGATGGAACGGGGTGCTTGAACGGTGGGCAACAGAGAAAGGGTTGCCGGAAGAATACTGCTCATGGGGGCTCTGGCGCTGGAAAGGACTCCCCCCAAAGATGCGGGAGCTGTGCAGTTCAAAAGGGATTGCACTCAACGATAATTTTACCGTAAAGCCTGTTTTCAGAGAGAAAACCAGAATTATACCGGATGCAAAAAAAGGTGAAACGATCATGATAAATACGGATGAACGGACCACTGGAACATTTGATGCGGAGAAGATCCGCAGGGATTTTCCCATTCTTTCGGACCTTATTTATTTCGACAATGCAGCAACGAGCTTTTCACCGGAACCGGTCGTTCAGGCAGTTGTCGATTTCGAGCACCAGTACCGTGCAAACGTGGGAAGAGGCGTGCACCGGCTGACACAGATCACCTCACAGCGCTACTGGCATGCTCACGAGAAGGTCGCGCGGTTCATCGGTGGAGAGAAGGGCATGACCGTCTTTACCAAGAATACCACTGAGTCGATCAACATGGTGGCACAGGGGTTATCGTGGAAACGGGGCGACCGTGTTGTCACCACAATTCTTGAACACCACTCGAACATTTTGCCGTGGAGAGCTCTTGCAAGACAGGGCGTCAGTGTCGATGTCATCGGCATCACAGCAGATTATTCCCTCGATCTTTCCGCACTGGAAAACGCACTCACGACTACAACAAAGCTGGTCGCGGTCACCCATGCCTCAAATGTGCTCGGTGTGATCACACCAATAGAGAAGATTGCCGGTATCTGCCATGACCGTGGG
>Ga0315277_10005605_pt1 | contig 16526 bp, 20 predicted proteins | sample YL17G05_15_MG_FD_203695 | JGI IMG/M metagenome (GOLD analysis project Ga0315277, IMG submission 203695) | Sediment microbial communities from Yellowstone Lake, YNP, Wyoming, USA - YL17G05_15 | ecosystem: Environmental > Aquatic > Freshwater > Lake > Sediment | place: USA: Wyoming | collected... | reverse complement strand
TTTCCTAGTTGCCCGCTATCTGGATACCATCACTGCTCGTCCATTGATAAATACTTTTACCGCTCACCCATCCCTTTCAACTCGGGAAGGTGATGGTGCGATCTCTGGCCGTGCTCAGGCCGCCTCCTCAGATCCCGAAGGATGGTGGAGAGCTGGTCGATCAGCTCAACGCGCCGGATAACCTCAGCTTTGACCTCTTTGGCCGAGAAGAATCTCCGGCAGGTCTTCATCCGACTCGGGCACGGGCAGGTCATGCTGCTGTTGATGTACACGATCAGGGTACGCACTGCGGCTGCCGTCTGGCTTGCAGGGCCGCTAGGAGCGAGCAGTGCGTTTTTTTGATGGCGTTTGCGCGTATGCTTTGCGGGCACGAGCCACCACGAAGATGCTGGTGCCGTCCGGGCCATTCGCGCCTCGCGCGAGCCTTCGCACGCTCATGGCTTTTCGGCCTTTGCAGATTGCCGAGCGTTGAGAGCGGCGGCAACGGTACGAATCACATCGACGAATCCGGATTTCCAAAACAAGGGAAGCATTCTGTAGGAGTTAAACGGCAGTATTGTGGGCGTCTCGGAAAGGCGGAGATTCCTGAAGAATCAGCTTTCTAACGCGTCTCAATATACGGATTTCCAAAAGTTGGCCAAGATGTCATGTAGCTGGTACTGGATCGAGAGAGCATTGGAGGACGCAAAAGGCATCGCAGACTTTGATGGTTCATCTTACGATGAATATCGAATTGGGAAGGAAAGCTGATTTCTTGACGCTCCAGGATGTCAAAGAGATATTGGTGGTCATAATGCCAAATGGTAAGTTATGCACGCCTACGTGGGAATGGTGAGCTTGTTGCTCGTTGTTTTGGCACCCATGGCAGGATACATGCAGTTCAAGCTGAAGGATATGAGAGTTCACGCCATTCATAAACTGTTCGGCCGCCTTCCCCAACATCTCCAAGAAGATACTTATAGAAGAAACAGCAAAAATATGCATCGGGAGATTGGATAGGCTGGCATTTTCCCGTGATGTGTTCCAAAAGCAGATCGAATACTCTGGAAAATGAGGAGGGTTTGAGAATGGATGATAACTTAACTCCTGACGCTGAACTGGACTGCGTGGGCCTCTTTTGCCCGCTGCCCATCGCCAGGACCAAGGAGGAGATCGAGAATATCGAGGTAGGGCAGGTTCTTAAGGTGGAAGCGGATGATCCAGCCGCAAAAGAGGATATCGCCCGCTGGGCGAAGCGAGCCGGCCACGAGGTGGTCCGGCTCGAGGAGTCCGGAAACATAATCACCTTCTGGATAAGAAGAAAGAAGTGAAAGAGAGAATGGACGGAATTGGCATGAGCAGGATACTTTATATTCAGACCAGCGGCCTGGACACGCCAGAGCGGCTCTACGCGCCCTTCGTCCTGGGCATGACGGCCAGGGCTATGGATGTTGAGGCTTCGATCTTTTTCATGATCAAGGGCGTTACGGTAGTCAAGAAGGGCGAGGCGGAGAAGGTCAGGATCGGAAGCTTCCCCAGCCTCAAAGAGGTCCTCGACCAGGCCCTGAAGGCGGGCGTGAAGATGTACATCTGCGAGCAGAGCACCCAGCTCCTGGGCATTCCCAGGGGCGATTTCATCCCTGGGGCCAAGATCGCTGGTGCGGGGACCTTGAACGACCTGGCCCTGGATGCTGACTCGACTCTCAGCTTCTGAAGTGGCGCTTATGTACGGGATTTATCTGGACTACCAGTCAGCCTCCCCCGTGGACCCCAGAGTTCGTGAGTTTGCAGAGCACTACCTGACGAAGGAGTTCGGGAATCCATCCGCCCTTCACTCTTGCGGCCTCGCGGCCAGGGCCGCCCTGGAAGAGGCGCGCTCAAAGGTGGCGGAGCTGATAGGCGCGGAAGGCCCGGAGACGATCGTCTTTACGGCAGGCGCAACCGAGGCCAACAACCTGGCCATCCGCGGCCTGGCGAAGAGGAACGCTGCAAGGGGCAAAAAGCTCCTGGCCAGCAGCATCGAGCACATTTCCGTCCTCAATCCGATGAAGGATCTGAAGAAGGGCGGCTTCGATCTCTCTCTCGTGCCTGTGGACGGAGCGGGTGTCGTCGATCTGGCGGCGCTGGAGGGGATGCTCTCCAAAGAGACCATCCTGACCTCGGTGATGTACGCCAACAGCGAGATTGGGACGATCCAGCCCATCCGGAAAGTGAGCGATCTGGTGCACGAAAAGGGGCTTTTCCTGCACGTGGATGCCACTGCCGCCTGTGGAAAGATCCCGGTGGATGTGCAAAAGGACGAGATCGACCTGCTCACCATCTCCTCCAACGACCTCTATGGACCGCAGGGAGCAGGCGCGCTCTACGTTCGCCCTGGCGTTCGCATTCAGCCGGTGCTCTTCGGCGGCGGCCAGGAGAGTGGCCTGCTTCCTGGGACGGAGAACCTCTTCGCGCTGGCGGGATTTGGCGAGGCCGCCCGGCTGGCAAAGTTTGAGATGGCCGACGAGGGCCAGCGGCTTTCAGCCATAAGGGACGGCCTGATCAAAGAGATCCTGAAGATCGAAGAGGCCCACCTCACCGGCCACCCGACGAAGCGGCTGCCGGGCCACGCCAGCTTCCGCTTCAGCAGAATCGAGGGCGAGAGCATTCTCTTAACTTTGGACGCCATGTTCAACATCCAGGTATCCACCGGCTCGGCCTGCTCCTCCCGCACCCTGGAGCCGTCGCATGTCCTGCTGGCCATAGGCTTAAAGCATGAGGAGGCCCACGGGTCGATGGTCATGACCTTAGGAAAGTATAACAACCCGGATCAGATACCGGTAGTCGTCCAGGCGGTCAGTCAGACCGTGCAGAGGCTGAGAGCCATTTCCGCGTTGTAAAGGTGAAATCAAAATGGCACAGATAGGTTACTCCAAGAAAGTTATGGAACACTTCATGAATCCCAGGAACGTGGGGGTGATCGAGAACCCGGACGGATACGGCAAGGTGGGCAACCCGGTCTGCGGCGATCTCATGGAGATCTTCATCAAGGTTAAGGACGACAGGATCGACGAAATCAAGTTCAGAACCTTCGGCTGCGGCTCGGCCATTGCCGTTTCCAGCATGGTCACGGAGATGGCCAAAGGAAAGACTCTGGACGAGGCTATGTTGATCACCCGTAAAGACGTGGCCGACGAGCTGGAGGGCCTGCCGCCCCAGAAGATGCACTGCTCAAACCTGGGCGCTGATGCGCTGCATGCGGCCATCAAGGACTACTGGGTGAAGATCGGGAAGATCAAGCCGGAGGAAGCGAAGGCGGAGGGAGAGGAGGGGGAGGCGTGCGGGACGTGAGTGACGATGCCGCAGAGCTTTCTCTTTTCAGGATGGGGGTCTATAGGATTGAAACCAACAATTTAATAAGCAACTGAGCCAAGAATTAGAAGTAATGAGCTTGTTGCACCAGCGAGGAGGCGAAATTCAAGCCCAAAGAATAAAAGAAGCGATAGACGAGGGTCGAAATATTGATCTATATCGCGTCAGGATCTTAGGCAATCTAGAGCTATCGAATAAGCAGGCTACGAGAGATTCCAATTCGTCTGAAGTTGAAGTTTTATTTGAAGAACAGAAGGGCATTGCTTCTATAATCAGATTCAATCATTGTATTTTCGAAGGATCTGTGGATTTTCCCAACACAGTCTTTTTCCAGGAAGTCAGTTTCGTAGGCTCTCACTTTGAAAAAGGTGCTGTTTTTTGGCCAGGATCTACTGAGTTTCAAAGGGAAGCTGATTTTTCTCACACTAACTTTTGTGGGAGGGCTGATTTCAGTTATGTAAAATTTAAGGACAATGTAACTTTCCAAGAAGCAGTATTTCGCAAAGATGGGCATCTCCAAGCAGAATTTAATCACACGACATTTGACAGAGACGTTGATTTTATTGGTACTATTTTCGGTAGGAAAGCTATCTTCCTCGGTTCTCGTTTTAGGGATAGCGCTGATTTTTCATCAAATACAATATTCTATGAAGATGCTCAATTTGATGATGCGAGATTCTACGAGACGCCTTGGTTTTATGATTGCAAATTTCAGGCAAATGCAGAATTCAATCATGTTACATTTTATAGAGACGTAATTTTCAGCCATTCCACATTTGATAAAGATTTTAGGATGAACGGATCGCGAGCAGGTATCATATATTTTGAAGGATTTGAAAATAGATCACTATTGAAAAGCGAATCGAGAATTGGAATATCGGACCTCAGAAAAATAAACGAACTAATCAACAGACTACGTGATGGACAAGATCCAATTTCCCTATATATCAAGAATAAATTTTCCAGCGAGATGAAGACGCTAATAAGTACTTTTGATACTACCGATCAATTGGACTCCACTAATCGAGTAAAATTTCTTAATGAATTTAATGAGACAATTTTTAGTAAATCTTTTTTGGCAGAAAATTCTTTTCGGAGCGTAAAACTCTCAGAAATAACAAAGATATTAAAGGAACAAGGAGATGACGACCCTCGTCTTAATCGTTTAATCGTAGAGGATGCATACTCGGATTTAATAATAAAAAATGAATCACTTTTTGGTGTCAAACTGCGTTCTGAATCTCGTATTTTACTTGAAGGGTCATATTTTAGTTTGCTGAAAATTCATTGGCATATTCTTAAAAAATATCTGGATAAGGATACCACGCCATCAGTTTATATCTCTTTAATCCGAGGTTACCGGGAACTAGGATGGACCAAAGATGAAGATGATTGCTACTTTTATTATCGATCATTACGAGATAAAAATAAAGTATCTAGAGCAGCTGATAAATTATATAATAAAATACTAAATCATTTACATTTGTCTAAATATCTTGATCCAATTGCATCCATTTCTTGTGGATATGGCGTCCGCCCCACACGCACGTTATCACTTAGCTTAGCTGTGATCCTAGCTTATGCATCTCTTTTTTGGGCAAAATGCACATTTTGGCTAAGTCTAGGGGGCGATGGTCTAGTAGACCGTACTTATTTGCCAGCAAATGTTACGGTAATGCAATTGAGCGACGGAGTTTTCCAGACTACATATACTCCTAATAATCAAGTGGCAGGCCCATCATTGTTGGATGCTATTCATTTTATACCCAATTCTTTATACCTCAGCGCAATGATATTCATATCGCAGGTACCGAGCAATTGGTACATTAATGGCTATTGGAAATATATGGTTATGTCCGAACGTGTTTTAGGGTGGCTGCTCATGGCACTATTCATTGTTGTTTTAACTAAGAAGCTAATCAGATAACCATAATATGGAGCCTTTAGCTAGGATAAGCATATGTACCCCAAGTCCGGATGCATCCATTACTTAGTTGAAAATCTGAACATCAACAGGCTCATTCCTCTCGACTTGGAGGCGATCGTCGATCCACAGAATCACGCCCACACTCGGCTGCGGAGTTGATGGCCAGCTGCTCCTGGCCTCCAATGGAGGATGCGCACGCCCGAAGCCTAATGGCCAGGCTCCACCACCGGAAACGCTGCCTCCGCCCGCAGGCTCCGCGCACCCATGCACACGCATTCCCGTGGCCGCTCGGGCGGGCCCGCAAGCGCGGGAAGTGGCGCCAGAGCTGCAGAGTTGTGTAGGGCTTGCATCAAAGGGGCTGTAGGTACGGTCTTTAATAAGAATGAAGATCCATAGTTGATAGAAAATACATGCAGACATTTACAGCCGTCATCCACCGAGAAGAGGACATGTTTGTTGCGGAGTGTCCCGAAGTAGGAACTGCGAGCCAGGGGGCAACTATCGAGGAAGCGGTTGCGAACCTTAAAGAGGCTACACAGCTTTATCTGGAAGAGTTCCCTATTGATTCGGAGCCGATGCGTTCTTTTGTTACCACCTTTGAGGTGGCCGAAATTGCCGGGACTTAGGAACGTTTCGGGCGAGGAAACGGTTAAGATACTCTGCAACAAATTCGGATTTCACATTTCGGGCCAGTCTGGGAGCCATGTCAGGCTCTCGAAAACGACGCCACAGGGCAAAGTGGGTACTGTAGTGCCAATGCATCCGGAGCTGAAGATTGGGACTCTCAAGAGCGTTTTGAAGCTTGCCAGAATTTCTTCAGGAGAGTTCGCAGAATATCTCTAGCGAAATTCCTTTGTTCGGTCCTAGCTATTTGGTTTTGGTAAAACTGTTCATCAGAAAACCTGCGTGTCTTAATATCGTCGAGGCCAGAAAACGACTTCGACAAATTGTCAGATTCAGCTTTGCGATCCTGGCTAAAGGATAGCTAGGATGCCCACCCCGCAGTCTCCCGCGCGCTCGGGCATGCGGGCGCGTGGCCGCTCGGGCGGGGCCGCAAGCGCCGGAGAGCCGGGCTAGAGATTCTCGGGTCAAAAATGAGCAGAATACGGTAAAGTCTCTCGATGGATACCTCTGCCGTTTCTCCATCCCTAAGGTATACCAGGTCCATTTCATCCATCATTTTGCTTTTAGCTGGAATACATAAGCAAGCCTCATCTTCTCAGCAGGTAGCATGAATTTTAGAATTCGTTCAACCTCTTCGCGCGTCCTTCCGCTGGCAATGATTATCCCATCTATCAAGGCAAACCAGCCTTCAACCACACCTATGGTCTTCAGCCTTTTTCTATGGGCTCTGGCATCAACTTTTCCCATCTCCTCATAATATACGGTCGCTAGATCCGGATTTTTGTTGACCAGTTCTTGTATTTCTTCATGGTGGATATCGCGACTGTATTCCGTTTTTAAATAAGATTTCAGGATCTCGGAATCGCTAGGCTTGACCTTCTCAGGAGAGAGTGGAAGCGTGGTTATTATTCCAAAGGTCGTTTTGGCCTGTTTATAACGGTCGTTGATACTCCTGCGCATGTTACTGCCAAAGATTACGTTGTAAGGCAACATGGTTCCATCGTATACGATCTTATTCTCAAACGGCAGAAGGATAGCTTCAACCATTACCGGTAAGTATGAGCCTATCATCTCCTCAAGAGGCGTGCTGAGCCCCAAGACTCCGTAAGCCTTTGGCGGTTCGTCTGGGTCGAGAAATACGGTATAGTTTTTCAAATGGCGGACGATATAGAACCTGCCTTTGATGAAATTTCTCCAGTCGGCTACAATCATCAGGTCCTCAGATGAGAGGTCCATAGGGTTGTCCTTGACAAAAGAGTCGATTAACTGAGGAACCTCGTACAATTTATCTTTGAGCTCGCCGAGATTTTTAAGGTCGGATTTATGGAGTTCTTCGGGAGATCCCAATTCTTTAAATATGTTAAACTTTTTATTCGCGTTAAATAATAAGGAGTGATACAGCCTGTAAAAATGTTTGACATCCTTTTCTGGCAGATTCATCATCCACACCAGCAGAATACTCACATTCGAACCCATATATAGTCTTCATCGCGACCTTGTAAAGACCATCGACTCTGCCTCCGATGCGAGCTAGCTCAATGCAAGGTTTGATCCTTAGCATCTGCAGGCGAGCCATCAGCCAGATCGAACGATATTCGAAATCCTCTCTATACATAATGGATTTTGGGTCAGGTTTGTCCTGACCGCAATTTTTCGAGGTCTCTTCGCAGATCTTCGCTTATCTTTGCCCCTTCAAGCCTGGACATTGCAAGAAATGGAAGAGTAATCGCATCGCACTTGATTCCCTGGAGATTAGCGCCTGTAAAATCAGTGTTCCTTAAGCCCGTGGTGTCAAAGATGGCGCCGCTCAGATCCGCGCCTGAAAAGTTTGTGTTATTTATAAATGTCTGGGAAATCCTTGCATTCCTTAGATCTGCACCGGAGAAATCCGCATCCAAGATGTTTAGCAAGATTAAGCTGGATGATCTCAGCACGGCCTTGCGCCAAATAGTCCCCATAAAGGTCATGGAATCGAAATAAGATCCACTGAGGTCCGCGCCTGACAAGTCTGCGTCATTCATATGGAAGTTCACCAGTCTGATGTTGCCAAGATAGGCGTTTCTCAGATTGACGCTGGTAAGATCTGCGTAATCCAATTTGGTGTCTTTAAGAGTGCAACCTGATAAATTGGATCTCACCAGATAAGCCCGGGTGAAGTCTGAGCCGGTCAAGTCGGAATTGCTCAAGTTTGCTCCAAAGAGCTCCGCCCTGGAAAACTGGCAATTGGTGAGGCTGCTTCCGCTTAGATCAGCCCAGTTCATCTTGGCACCTATCATATTGGCTCCGGTCAAATAGGCATCGTCCAGGATGGTTAGGCTGAGATCCGTTCCAACGAGTCTGGCTCCTCTTAGCGTTGCGCGAGTCAGGTTGCACCCGCTGAGCAAGGCACCGGTCAGATCAGCATCTTCGAGATTGGAATTCGATAGATCAGAGTCTTCCAGATGCCCTCCATTCAATTTGGAATTCGATAAATTAGCCTCATTAAGATTAGCTCGTTGCATCAAGACGATTTCCAGGTTCGCACCGGAAAGATCCGCCTTCGAGAGATCGGAATCGACTAGATCCGAAGCCACAAGATATGATCCAGAGAGATTCGCGAAGCTGAGGTTGGTGCTGGTCAAGTTAGTAAAGCCCAAGTAGGATTTGACAATTCGAGCGCCAACAAAATTTGCGCCATGACAGCGGGCCTCCGAGATATCCACTCCTGTAAGATCTGCATGGTTTAAATTTGCATCAATTAGGTTAGCACCAACCAGGCTGGCTTTGGTCAGGTTAGCTCCTGCCAGGATCGAATTGCAAAGAGCGGCACGCCTCAATTGAGCTTTGACAAGACTGGCCTCGGTTAGATCGGAGTTGGAGAGGTCAGTAGCGGTTAGGTTGGCATTATCCAGCCTGGCACCCACAAACCTTGTTCTACTGAGCATTGATTGCTGCAGGTCTGCTCCACTCAGGTCTGCGCCAGTCAGATTCGAGCCGGCAAGGTCAGTTACTACAAGGGTGGCCCTCTTAAGATTGGCAAAAGATAAATCAGCGTCTGCTATATTGCATTCATCCAGAATTGCCCCTTGAAGGTCTGCTCTGCCCAGCCGGGCATTGTCCAAATCAGACCCCTCAAGATTCGAGCTGCTGAGGTTCGCCTTTTCCAGGCTGCAATCTCGTAACTGCGAGCGGGCCAGATCAACCCCTGACAGATCCAGGCCGCTCAGGTTCATGCCACTGAAATTAGAATGGGGTTGGAATGGTTGATTGATGATTATGCTCCCTGGCGGCAGAGAGGAGAGACTTATATTGAAGTGGCGCAGTTCCAGCATATCGAACATGTAGTTGTTGGGGCATTTTTTAATTACCTGTATTTTAGCCGCTGGTTCTCCCTGGAGGATGCGAATGGCCAGGTCTGCGGCCAGGCCACCCTGGACAGGCCCGGTTGTTATCACTCCTCCCAGAACTCCATAGCCCATGTAGACATCCCGTGTACCATAAATCGGGACGCTGCTGGCGCTTTTGAGAACCCACGCGCTCTCCTCGTGCGTCAGGACTTTGCCTTCCCGATCGCGATTGTAATTCAAGAGGAGGATCAAGCTGTCCTTGGGAAGAGCCGAAACATTCCTTTGCAGTTCCTTCACGGTCATGTTATCCCAGATCTCGAAGCTGACATCCAGGCTGAAGTTGGCCAGGGTCTGGTTCAGGACTTCTCTGTTGGCCTTGCCTGTGGTTGTCCGGTCGTTAACGACGGCGATTAGCCCTGTTTGGGGGTGCAAGCCGAGCATCAGAGAAAGGGTGCCTGGCAGATCAAAAGCCTCCACCACTCCCGTAAAGCCCTTCTTGCCTGCCAGCATCTTGTCTTCGAAGTAGTTCACTCCGCAGAATACAACGGAACTGCCTGGAAAGATATCATCTCTGTTGTCCAGCAGAAAATTGAAGGCATCATCATCCGAGCAGATGATCACGTCGAAATGGCGACCGTTATATTTATTTCGATACATCTCCTTCAATTCAGCCAGGCGGGATTGGGTGGGTGCCTGCTTCTTGGTATCCATATACTCGAAAGAAAGATCTGCTGTGGGATAGTAGATGGATAATTGCTTCACGATCTCGTTTCCGATGGAATCAGTCCATTTCAGGCCGGGATTGTAAGAGGCGAGAATTAGAATTTGCTTTGAGGGCATTTCTTCGATTGCAGATGAACTCGCAGTGAGGATTGTCACAAATATGAATCCTATTATCATTCTTACTATAAATGCACGCAAAGGCATTTTCTTATCCCCCATATCAATTTAAACCATGACTCTCGTTCAAACTGGCCAGTCCAGGCTGATTGCCATTGGGAACCAACCTGTAGATAGTATCCTCAATATGGACTTCAACATAATATTCTTTGGGATAGGCATCAAAATTGTGAGTGATCAAGAAGAATGCGAGATCCCTTACGGTCATCATGGGATCTTCATATTGAGAGAGCAATTTCATGAGCGATGAGCTATCCGCCTCAGCGGATGACAAAGGAGCAATGAAGAGCAATATGATGAAGATAACGACCAGAGAAAAAGCCTCAACATAATTGATGTCACCTTTTCTGGTCATTAATCTCAAATCCTTATCTTTATCCCAAACAGCTTCTCGAATTTCTCATACTTGGCCCTGGCCCGATAGAGGTTCTGCCGGGTGTAGGGCTGATTTCGCTCGCAGGCCATCATGTCCCTGATCTCGGCGGGCGTGAAGACCGCCTCCAGCTTCTCCCTGAGAAGAGAGGAGACGCTCTCCTCCTTCACAGTCATCTGCAGCTCCAGGTCGCCTAGCCAGTTCCACTGCAGGTCATAGCGCATCAGGACGAGATGCTCTTCCTTGCAGCGAGCAGAGACGAGCCACCCGGATTCGGCTCGATGGTAAGCCAGGCTCTCCAGGTCCGATTGGCACTGCTCGCAAAAGCCCACCTGGTTTCTCTCCAGGGATACCGGCTCCAGCCTCTTCCCCTCGATGAGGAGCGCGTAGCATCCCTCTTCCAGCCTGTTCATCACGATCTCAAGACATCCGTCATGCTGTAGATTCCGGGCTCTTTATCGACCACCCATCGGGCCGCCCGCACTGCGCCAGAGGCAAAGGCTGTACGGCTGTGTGCCTGATGCTTGATCTCCAGCCGCTCGCCAGGTCCGGCAAAGAGCACAGTATGATCTCCCACGATGTCCCCCGCCCGGACGGCATGCACCCCGATCTCTCTGCCTCGAAGCCTTATCCCTTCCCGGCCGTAAACGACCTCTGCATCACCCAGGGCCTTCTTGATCACCTCAACCGTAGCCAGGGCCGTGCCACTGGGGGCATCTTTCTTTTGATTATGATGGGCCTCGATGACCTCGATGTCGTAGTCCTGCAGGGCTTCTGCGGCGACGGCTATGAGCTTCCAGAACAGGTTTACTCCCACGCTGAAGTTGGGGGATATCACCGCTGCCACCTTTCCGTCGATGGCCGCTCTCATCCTGGAGAGCTGATCCTGGGAGACGCCCGTGGTTCCCACTACCAGGTTTGCTCCCATCTCGGCAGCTGTGCACACGTTCTCGACCGCAGCCGCAGCTACAGTAAAATCGATGAGCACATCCGGTTTGGTCGAGGCGAGGACCTCCTTTAGCTTTGAGGCATCGCATACAGTCACGCCACCTGGCAGCGGCTTGCCGGCCCCGACAGCGTCGAAGCCCGCCACGAGCTGCATGTCACCGGCCTTGTCCAGCTCCTGTATGACCAGGGTGCCCATGCGCCCCAGGGCACCGGTTACGGCAACCTTGGTCATGCTCTTCATGCTCTTTCGCCCAGCCTGTCGAGAATTTCTTTCAGTATCTTCTCCTTCTCTGGAGCCATGGCCGCCAGGGGAAGCCGCAGGGGGCCAGCTGCCATATCCAAGAACCTTTGGGCGGTCTTGACGGGGATGGGGTTGGTCTCCAGGAACATGGCCCTGACCAGGGGCGCGAGCTCGTAGTGCAGCGATCTTGCCTTCTCCAGGTCGCCTTTGGCCATGGCCTCCACCATGGCCACCGTCCTCTTGGGAGCTACGTTGGCCACCACAGAGACCACGCCTGTGGCCCCCAGAGCCATGATGGGCAAGGTTAAGTCGTCGTCTCCCGATAGAACGGAAAAGCTGCTACCTCTGGTCTGCTCGATGATCTGAGAGACCTGGGAAGGGCTTCCGCTGGCCTCCTTTATGGCCACGATGTTCTTTACTTTGGACAGTTTCGCGACCATTTCCGGCTTGAGGTCGATTCCAGTTCTCTTGGGAACGTTGTAGAGTACTATGGGGATGTTGCACTTCTCGGCTATGATCTTGAAATGCTCAAACATGCCGCGGTCGTTGGGCTTGTTGTAGTAAGGCGTGATCAATAGTGCAGCGTCCGCTCCAGCGTCTGCCGCATGACACGTCAGCTCCAAAGCCTCTCGGGTGTTATTTGAGCCCGTACCTGCTATGACCGGCACTTTCGAGCAATCCACAGCAATCTCCACCACTCTCTTATGCTCCTCGAAGGACAGGGTGGCAGACTCGCCTGTGGTGCCGCAGGGAACAATGCCTGCGATGCCCGTTTTACTCAGGTACTCGATGTTCCTCTTTAGTCCCTCCTCATCCAGGCTGTAGTCTTCTTTGAATGGCGTGATTATCGCGGGAAACACGCCTTTAAACATCAACCTCGACCTCTCCTCTGCGAGTGCTCTTCTGTCTCAGCACGCGAGTTATGTAGCCTGCCACGCGGTTGCGGATGGTCTTATTCTTGATGTCCGTGTACTCAGATACCTTCAGCTTGTTCTGCTCGAAGTCCGGGCTAAAAGAGCTCTCGTAAGTCCTTAGCAGATCCATCGCGAAATTCTTAATATAACTAGGTTTTACGCATCCCATAATCAACACTCCAGATAGAGCGATCCTTTGTGCTTCCTTCTGCCCTCAATTTATATCTTCCCATCCCCCAGGAGTCTGGCGAGCCTTAGGGCCTTGCGGGCTACCTCTGTGCTGCTCGTTCCCAGCAGCCTGAGCATGGGCTCCTTGCCAGGAGCGCCTTTATCCCAGATCACATCCGGCAGGCGGCCTGCCTCTTCTATGGCTCGCAGCGTTCCCCAGCGCATGGTGTCCCCGCCGGAAGGCTCCTCTTGCCGATCGAATTGCGCCGTCTCCATGCCTAGAGCCTCGCAGGCCGGCAGAGCCTTCAGGCTCAGGTTCATGGCCGCCCTGGCCCGGGGGTCAAAGCTCATGGCTGCCAGGATGATCCTGGCGATGTGGCTGCTGGCCCCAAACTTTACACAACCAGATGGATGCACCTTTCTTCCTGCCCGGACCAGCCTGCCCTCCACTGCGGCCACATCCTCCCTGGATAGCGCTCCCGTGATGGCCATGCCCAGGTTTGATCCCACCTCTGGAATCAGCCCAAGGATCTTCGGCTCATCCAGGAGAAGATCCACTGCCTTCTGCACATCGCATAAAACCCTGAACCTGTCCGCCTCCTTTTGAAGGGCCGCCGCCTGGTTCACAGGCCCGACTCCGCGGCCTACATTCATGCTGTGGGCGACGGCCAAAGCCGCGAACTCCTTGGCCTTGAGGGCCGCCTCTCGCAGAGGGCAGCCTTGGGCAAGAAAAGAGGCCAAGGCCGCAGAAAAGGTGCATCCTACACCGTGGTTGCCGCCAGTCATCCTTTTTCCGGGCAGAAGATGAACCACTCCACCATGCCTCAGCAGATCGGTGCAGTCCAGGTGCCCTCCCTTGACGATGACCGCTTCAGTTCCGAAGGAGATGATCTTTTGGGCAGCAAGATCGGCACTGGCGGTATCTTGCACAGGGATGCCGGTCAGGGCCTCGGCCTCGAAGATGTTGGGGGTCACCACCCTAGCCAAGGGAATGAGATACTCCTTTACGGCTTTCACCGCCTCAGGCCGAAGCAGCCGGCCGCCGGCCTCGGCCTCGATCACCGGGTCCAGGACGAAGGGAATCTTTGTCTCTCGAAGGTGCTCTGCAACTACTACTACAATCTCTGCCGAGAAGAGCATGCCCGTCTTGGCGAAGGCCACGGAAAAATCATCCGTTATGGATTTGAGCTGCGCTGCGACCAATTCGGGATCCAGGCCAAAGACCTTCTGCACGCCAAGCGTATTTTGGGCGGTCACTGCCGTAAGGGCGGAGGTGCCGTGCAGCCCCAGGATGGAGAAGGTCTTGAGGTCGGCCTGGATTCCGGCTCCGCCCCCTGAGTCCGAGCCTCCAATGGTGAGCACTACTTCTGGCATGCTCTCCTTCTTGACTTCGGGCTTTAAGATATCTTCTTCTCTGCTTCCTGGACCAGCTTCTCTGGAAGATTGTACTTCCGAGCGATCTTCAGGGCCTTGTGGTAGAGCCCGGCCTGCATGTGCTGCTCAAAGGACTTCATAGCCGCTTCCTGCTTCATCTTCGGGGGAAGTTCGAAATCCTCGGCTATTTCAGCGGCGTTCTTGACCAGGCCGAAGCTCATGCTCTTGTTGAAGGCCTGAATGGCGGCTTCCCGGATCGTCTCCTCGGGCAGCCCGAACTCCTTGGCATAGTCCGCCGCAGCCCGGAAGAATTCGCTGTCGATCTTTCTATGGAAGGACCGCAGAGCAGCCTCATTCCGGAGATCGGCGGGAAGGTCGTACTGCTTGGCCAGATCGGCCGCTAGGGAGAAGTCCCCTTTCTTCATGCTGGCCTCATAGGCCTGCCGCACTGCATCCTGAAGCATCTCACTGGGAAGGCCGAAGTCAGACTTGATCCTGGCCGCCTCCTTATAAGCACCCAGGTTCATCTTTACGGCAAACTGCCGAAGGCCTTCGGCCAAATTGCTATCGGGCATGGTATCCTCCATACTACTATTACTCTCAAGAGATAAAAAGTTATCACCTTGCAGTAATCCGCAAGATAGGCATGCTTGCCAGATCGAGAAGCGCATCTGTCTCTTCGATCCTATGAGCCAGCGCCTCCAGCGCCTCGAAAACCTCTGACTCATCTATACCCTTGGTCCGACACACCTCGGATAACATTTCCTTGGGAGCTCTCTGTTGGGATGTGGCCAGGACCATGGTCGCCCAGCAAATCTTCGCGTATTTGCGGGGAAGCCGTTGCGCCCGTGATCTTTTTTAAAATATGTGCCCGTACTGCCTTCAGGACTTCAATCCTTTTGTGCGGCAGGCACGACTTCATCCACCGCACACGCTGCAATCTTCTCCGCCAGCCTAGCTAGGACCTCTTTTCGCATGCCTCCCACGAACTTGATGGAGCCGACCACCAGGTGCCCGCCGCCGGAGACGCCGCCGTTGGGAATCTCCTCCATCAGCTCCTTGACCATCTGGGGGATGTTCATCCGGACTGCCCGAGAGCGCAGCACGGCGAAGTCCGGGCCGTAGCCGATCGTGACCACGGGCTTTCCCGCGAACTTCTGGCAGAGCCGGTCGTGCACCTCGCCGGAGGTCTTGCCGGGCGGAGGGAAGGTGAACTTGTGGGCGAAGTTCTCCACGTCCAGGACATTCATGATCACGCCATTCGGGAGTCGCGTGCTCTTCACGTTTCCCATGCTGGCACGCAGCTGCTCGTCTATCGCCGCGTTCGCCTGCTCGCAGAGCAACTCCACAATTCGCTGATGCCGGTCCAGTCTGCCCAGGCAGAGGATGTCGTTTATGAGTCCCCGCCCTTCGTTGAACCGCAGCCAGAAGGCCTCGTAGTCCAGGGCGAGGGCGATCTTCTTGAGATCGTCTTTGCGGTATTTGTCCTCCACCAGTTTGAGGTATCTTTCTGCCTCCGGGGCCTCGCTGCGGTCGCCCACGGCCGAAACCGCCGGGAAATGCCTGATCTTGTTCTCGACCTGGGGATAGATCATGCGGGCAATCTCCGTGGCCAGCATTCCCGTGGTCAGGCCGAAGTCGCCTCCGGCGTGGGCGGGGTTGACGTGAGCGATAAGGAACTGGTCCACTATCTTGTGAGGATGATGGTGATCCACGACCAGCATCTCCAGGCCGTAGACCTGGGCCTGCCGCATGGCCGGAACGTCCTCCTCCGTGGAGCCGTTGTCCATTAAAACTATCAAGGGCATCTTCTGGCCGTGACGGGCGCTGTCCTCCAGGGCGTAGCTCAGATCCTTGGTCACGTCCTCTAATTCGTAGAACGGGGCCTTGCTCGGGGCCCGGCGGTAGTTGTGGTACTCGGCATCGGGGCCGCCCACCTCTTTTATGAGCGGAAGTATGGCCGTCTCGATGGCCACGGCGGCAGTGATGCCGTCCGCGTCGGCGTGGTGGCGAACCACGATGGGCTTGGACTTGAGGACCGCCCGGCGAATCTCCTTGGCCACCGCCTTCATGGCCGGACGGAGCCTGGTCATGATCTCGCTCTCCACCAGAAACTGCGTATCGAAGGGCTCGGCGCGGCGGTCTATCGCCTGCTCAATCAGGTCCTTGACCTGGGAGGCCTCGCCGCCCCAGAGCCGTTTCATGGACTTGATCTCGACCTGAACCTGGTTGTTGCGCAGCGTGACCTCGCCGATGACGCGCACTATCATCTCACTGTCGATGTCCGCGTACGCGCGCACGCCGGCGCGCTCGAAGGCAGCGCAGAACACGAGGCTGCTGTCGTCGGCGACGGTGAAGATGGTCGGCCCTCCGGTCTGCTTGACCTGGATGACCTCTCCCT
>Ga0315277_10005603_pt1 | contig 16534 bp, 16 predicted proteins | sample YL17G05_15_MG_FD_203695 | JGI IMG/M metagenome (GOLD analysis project Ga0315277, IMG submission 203695) | Sediment microbial communities from Yellowstone Lake, YNP, Wyoming, USA - YL17G05_15 | ecosystem: Environmental > Aquatic > Freshwater > Lake > Sediment | place: USA: Wyoming | collected... | reverse complement strand
TGACGAAGAGATATCTTATCCCTACATTGATAACCCATCAGTGCTGGCGGTGATGTCCCAGGGGGCTTATGACAAAGGTTCTCCTAATATGCGGCCAGACACTGTATTACTTATTGACGAAGACCTGGTCAAACCGAAGAGGGCAAAACATAAAAAGCTTTTCGCTATTCCGGCAACGCGTATCGCACAGGAACTGGGCAGGGCAGCGGTGGCCAATATCGTGATGCTGGGGTTTGTTGCTGCAATCACCAAGGTAGGTTCAGTGGAGGCAATAAAAAGGGCTGTAACCGAATCAGTACCAAAAGGTACCGAGGAGTTGAACATAAAGGCTTTTGACCGTGGCTACTCCTATGGCCTGGATAAACTAAAAAGCGTCTAGGGAAGGATAAATGAGTAGGGGAGCGCTGGTAATCGGTGGCGATATCCGGGGCGTTCAAACTGCTTTAGACCTGGCTGATTGCGGGATAAAGGTCACTCTGGTAGAAGAGGCGCCTTGTCTCCAGGCCAATAATGCCGGGTCACCAGTTGAAGTCAAGCCGAATGGCGATAATGGGTCACTCAGGCTCATGCCGAAACTCCTGAGGGCTGCCAATCATCCCAATATCGATATTCTGACCAATGCCAGTGTGCAGAAGATTGATGGTGCTAAGGGTGACTTCCGGGTGACAGTAGTCCAGCATCCCAGATATGTAGACCCGGATATTTGCACTGGTTGTGGCCGCTGTGAGGCTGAGTGTCCGTCGATGATAATCGTTGATAAGCTCCACAATGGACATAAGGCGATTCACCGTCCCGATTACGGCATAAAGTCAGTTCCTGCGACTTATGTCATAGATAAAAAGGGGGTGCCCCCCTGTACCGCCGCCTGTCCCGCCGGAGTCAATGTCCAGGGTTATGTTTCGTTGATTTCTAAGGGCAAGGTTAATGAGGCGCTTAACCTGATAACCGAGTCTGTCGCTTTCCCTCGTGTGCTGGGACGGGTCTGCACTCATCCCTGTGAAAGCGAGTGTACACGTGGCAGGGTAGACCAGCCCGTATCAATTTGTGCCCTGAAGAGGTTTGCTGCGGATAATGGTTCTCCCAGGTCTTCTCTAAGCCGGACGCATACATCGGGGAACGGGGCGGAGTCCAGCAGTCGCGCTCGTGTCGCCATTATCGGTGCCGGACCAGCCGGACTGACGGCAGCCCGCGATTTAGCGCGGCTTGGCCACAAGGCAACGGTCTTTGAAGCTCTGCCAGTCCCGGGCGGCATGGTAACTGTTGGCATGCCTCGGTTCCGTCTGCCTCGTGAGATACGTCAGGCGGATATTGAGGATATTACGTGCCTCGGTATCGAAATCATAACGTCTACCCCCATTGGTAAGGAACTGACACTTCAGGACCTGCAAAAGAGCTATGAGGCGATACTTATTGCCGTTGGAGCTCATAAAAATCAGAAGCTGGGTGTACCGGGTGAAGGTCTTTCGGGAGTTATCAATAGCATCACTTTTCTTCAGGCATTAAACTTGAAAGAGCCGGTTAGTGTGGGTAAGAAAGTTGTGGTCATCGGCGGTGGATACACGGGAATTGACTCAGCGCGCACTGCTGTTCGTCTTCATTGCGAGCAGGTGCTGATTGTTGATAGGTGCGCTAAAGAAGAGCTGGCAGCCAACCGGGAAGAAGTTGCTGAAACAATGGAAGAGGGAGTAGAGTTTGAATATCTGGTGGCACCGGTCAGGATTGTGGGACTAGATGGTAAAGTAGCCGGAGTTGATTTCCGCTATCTAAAACCGGGGAAGCGTGATTTGCTCGCACGCTGTCATACTACGAGAATATCAGAGTCGGAATTCTTTGTTGAGGCAGACACTGTCATTGTGGCCGTGGGACAAAGACCGGACCTGTCTTTTCTTGGTGGAGACCCCGCTTTAACTGATGGGGGAAAGCACGTAATTGTCGACCCCCTTACTATGGCGACCAAAGTCCCGGGGATATTCGCTGCTGGCGATGCTGCCAGGCCATCCGCTCCAGTAATATATGCCATCGCCGACGGACGCCGGGCGGCAGTCTCCATTGACAGACTTCTTAGAGGTGAAGACATTAAAAAAGGGCGAACTCTAGGAAAAATCGTGCCCGTTACGGTTGATTTGGATGCGATAAACGTTACGCGGGAAGTGCGCCAGCCGATGCCGCGCATGCTACATGAGTACCGGCTAGGCAACTTTGAGGAGGTTGACCTGGGGTTCACCGCCGAGATGGCGCTCAAAGAAGCAAAGCGGTGCCTGAGCTGTGCCGGTTGCAGCGAGTGTCTGGAATGCGAACGGGCATGCGAGCTTAAAGCCATAGAGCATAATGCAACTCCAAAACAGATTGACATTGAAGTCGGTGCTATTGCCGTCGGTGGCAAGCAGGGTATGCAGCAAGTTGAAGTGCTGGAGGGCATAGACATTACTGACGAACATTCCGGCATATATTTGGTCCGTACTTCAGCAGATGAGCAACTGTCTCCAGCCTCAGCCGCCGCTGGCATTATAATGGCTGACCTGGCGCAGTATCCAGAGTTTAGCCTGAGCACCGAAAAGATAAGTAAGACCGATGCCCTTCGGCAAACAAGTGGCGAAATCGGTAACGTGGAGCCGAGAGTTGGTATTTTTGTCTGTAGTTGTGGAAACAGTATCAGCGATGTAATCGATATACCGGGCGTGGTGCAGTACTGCCGTAAACTGGATAGCGCTGTCTTCAGCCAGCAGATTGAATATGCCTGTACCGCCGATGCCGCCGAGGAAATAAAAGGTCTAGCCAGGCGGCACAGTCTGACTCATATCGTACTGGCTGCCTGCTCTTGCTGTAACCTCGGGCAAATCTGCTTCAGCTGCTCCGACCGCCGTGTTCAGTGTAAATCAAATCTGGTTGATAGCAGTTTCCAGAATAATGTCTACTACGAGTTTGTCAACATTAGGGAACACTGTGCCTGGGTACACAAGAGCCAGCCGGCGGCAGCAACTGCCAAAGCCAAGAGACTTATCAGGGCCGGCCTGGCCCGTGCTAAGGCGGGTCAGTTGCAGGCGAAGAAGAATTGCGATGTTGCCAAGGGTGTTTTAGTGGTGGGGGGGGGGTTGGGCGGAATGCAGGCGGCGGCTAACCTGGCGGCGCAGGGCTTCTACACAGTACTGATAGACAATGGTGAAGAGAAAGATAATAATTTAGCTGAACATAATAGTCTGTCCGAGCAGGTCCGCTCTGTGAGACGGCGACTGGAAGAGGAACTGACTAGAAGCAGGGCTATCGTTCTCAGGGAGACGCATCCTGTCGGTCTTGATGGCACGGCGGGCAGATACCAGGTATCTGTCGTTCGGAATGGGAAATCGCTCCGGTTCGCAGTGGGGGCAATCGTTGTTGACCTGAGCTCCAGGCAAAATGGGCGCAGTGACGTTGTGGCAGAAACAGAGCTACTCTCACTGCTGGAGAAGGGCATCATCAGCGGAAATGGTCAGAAGAATGGACATCCCGTGCTGGAACCTGCGGTAAGCCGGCTGCCCGGGGTGTTCCTGTGTGGTACCGGACAGGCGGCGGATGTGACCGAAGCCTTGACCCAGGGGCTAGCTGCTGCCAGCAAGGCATCCGTGCTCATAAGTAAAGGCGTAATCGATATTGAGCAAACAGTTGCCATAGTTGACCGGGGGAGGTGCCGGGGTTGCGGCACTTGTGAGTCTGTTTGCCCATTTGGGGCTATCCGGCTTGAGAAGAGAGAAGCCATCAACGTCTATGCAGCTAGGGTTGAAGATGCACTGTGCCGCGGATGCGGGATATGCGTCGCTCGCTGCCCATCGGGGGCGTTGAGCCAGAACGGTTACAGCGATGGTCAACTCATAGCCTCGCTGGAGGCCATACTGACCCGACGATGATGGGAATTTCTCCATGACGACAAAGCTAAAGAAACATCAAGACACTGATTTTAGACCTCGTATCGTAGGTTTTATCTGTAATTGGGATGCCTACAGCGGTCTGGAAATGGCAGGGGTGAATAGAAAGGAGTATCCTGCCAGCGTAACTCTGGTCAGGGTGATGTGCCTCGGACGGATAAATATCGGCCTGATACTTAAGGCATTTGAGTTGGGAGCTGATGGCGTGATGCTGGTGGGCTGTCCACCAGAGGAATGCGGCTACGAGTCCGGTATGACCGGGGCAAAAGAGTTATTCGCTCAGGCAAGAAGGCTTTTAAACTTGCTGGGGATTGACCAGAGAAGACTGGCTTTGCTAGAAGTACCTCTGGGGAGAGATGACCTTTGGTGCCGGCAGATATCTGCTTTTGTGAAACGTGTCGGCAGGGTCGGCTCAAATGAGCTCAATAAAGTAAAAAGTGCACGTCCGGCATAAGAAAGGATTTGACTGGTTGCCAGAGATTAAGCAGATAATTAACGATACCAGAGCCTATTCATGTTTGGACTGTGGCAAGTGCACGGCAGCTTGCCCCATATCACAATACGACCCGGACTATTCCCCGAGGAGGGTAGTTAGTAACGCGCTCTATGGGGAAGAAGCCCAGCTATTGAGAAACGGTCAACTCTGGTCATGCCTCACCTGCTCGCAGTGCGAGGAAAGGTGCCAGTCCGGTGTCAAGTATACCGAACTTATCAAGTTGCTGAGGACGGAGGCTCACGGACTGGGAGAAACCGGCCAGTGCACGCATGGTGACGCGCTACAGTCTTTGATGCACATAATGACTGCTACCCATCTAAATCAGAACCGACTTGGTTGGGTAGACAGGAGCCTCAAAACTGCTGCTCAGGGTGAAACGCTGTACTTCGTTGGTTGTCAGCCCTACTTCGACGTTCTCTTCTCTGATATCGGTGTAAAGACTACTAGTATTGCCAGAGGGGCGGTGAAACTGCTTAATCATTTGGACATTGTGCCGGCATTGCTGCCCAATGAACGCTGCTGCGGACACGACTTGCTCTGGGCGGGAGATATGGAACACTTCATTAAGCTGGCGGAGCACAATATCAGGGAGATAAAGAGGGCCGGAGCTAAGCAAGTGGTTACAGCCTGCCCCGAGTGTTATTTAACTCTGAAGGTTGAATATCCGCGCTATATCGGAAGTCTGGGCTTTGACGTGGTCCACATATCTCAGCTTCTGGCAGAGAAAGTAGCCAGTGGCCAGCTCAGGTTCCGACGCCTGACACAGAAAGTTACCTATCACGACCCATGTCGATTGGGGAGAATGTCTGGTATTTTTGATGAGCCGCGTGCCATAATAGGTGCCGTCCCGGGACTGGAATTGGTAGAGATGTCCCGGAGCCGCAAGAGTGCCCTTTGTTGTGGCACTCAGGCCTGGATGAACTGCGGTGCGGTAAACAAGCAGATTCAGGCTGAGCGCCTGGGAGAAGCCAGAGCTACCAAAGCGGACATCCTGCTGACATTCTGTCCGAAGTGCCAGATTCACTTCAGGTGCGCCATGCATGATTCCAGGCTGGGAGATGAGCTGAAGGTGGAGATTGAGGACGTAACTAGTCTGGCCGCCAGAGCGCTGTCCGGCTAGGAGGTGTTTAACATGAACAATGATAAACTGAGGATAGGGGTGTTTGTCTGCGATTGCGGCACAAATATCGCCGGTTTCGTCAATTGTGAGAAGGTACGAGAATATGCCGGGGGGCTGGATGACGTGGTGGTGGCTGTACGGAACAGATATACCTGCTCTGATCCCGGGCAGGAAGAGATAAAGAAGCAAATTCGGGAGCATGCCCTTAACCGCATCATAGTTGCCTCCTGTTCGCCGCGTCTTCATGAACCGACCTTTCGTAATTGTCTAGCCGAGGCTGGTCTCAACCCCTACTTGCTTGAAATAGCCAATATCCGGGAGCACTGTAGCTGGGTACACTCAAGCGACCGTGAAGCGGCGACACGGAAGGCTAAGGACATCGTTAAGATGGCGGTTGCGCGAGCACGCTTACTCAATCCTCAGAAGGAGAGCGAAATACCGGTTACCGACGCCGTCCTGGTTATCGGGGGTGGTATCGCCGGGATACAGGCATCCCTGGACCTGGCTGACGCTGGCCATATGGTCTATCTTGTGGAGAAGCAACCAAGCATCGGCGGCATGATGGCCCAGCTTGACAAGACTTTTCCCACTATGGACTGCTCGATATGAATACTCGGTCCTAAGATGACGGATGTCGGTCGACATCCCCGAATCAAACTGATGACCCTGAGTGAAGTTGAGGACGTTGCCGGGTATATCGGTAACTTCAAGGTCAAGGTCCGCCGGAAAGCGCGCTACGTTAATGAAGGTGAATGCATCGCCTGCGGTGATTGTGTTGATGTGTGCCCGGTAATAAAACCTGACGAATATCAGGGGGGACTTTCCTCCAGGCGGGCGATTTATATTCCCTTTCCTCAGGCAGTCCCGTCCTCGTATGTGATAAATATGGACGAGTGCCTGGGTAATAATCCCATCGCCTGTGGTAAGTGCCTGGAGAAGTGCGATAAACATTGTATTGATTTTGATATGCAGGACGAGATTGTTGAACTCGATGTCGGTGCTATCGTAGTGGCTACCGGCATCGATACTTTTGACCCCACCTGTCTTGATGAATATGGCTACACCAGGTTTGAGAATGTAATTACCACACTGGAATTTGAACGCCTGATATGCGCCGGCGGGCCCAGTGAGGGTCACCTGGTAAGGCCCGGCGATGGCAGAACGCCGAAGCGTATCGGGTTCATTCAGTGCATCGGCTCTCGCGCCCAAAGGCGCGGGCATCCTTACTGCAGCAATGTGTGCTGCATGAATACGGTCAAGGATAGTCTGCTGTTGAAGGAGCATTATCCTGACACCGAAATCTCCGTTTTCTATATTGACATCCGTGCTTCTGGCAAGGGCTTTGAGGAACTGTTCAACCGGAGCAAGAAGATGGGAGTCAGGTACGTAAGGGGCTTGCCCGACCAGATTGTGGGAGACCCTGATACCGGGAACCTCAGGCTTAAGGTTGAAAACACTACCGCGGGCCGTATTGAGGAGTTTGAGTTTGACATGGTGGTGCTTTCTGTCGGGCTGGAGCCCCGGCAGGATGGGGAGCAACTCAGGCATATTCTGTCTCTCTCTAAGACGAGCGACGGTTTTCTTGCCGAGTGCCACCCCAAGCTAATGCCAGTCGATACCCCGACACGGGGCGTGTTTCTGGCGGGCTGTGTTGAAGCCCCTAAAGATATCAAGGACAGCGTGACTCAGGCGAGCGCCGCCGCAGCACGAGCCGGGGTCATTTTAAGTGCCGGCAAGATTAGACTGGATGCAGTGAAGGCAGTTGTTGATAAAGATAAATGTACCTGCTGCGAAGTCTGCGTGCAGGTGTGCCCGTACGGAGCGATTACCGCCAGCCGTAGCGGGAAAATCACTGCCGTAGTTGCTGGGGCGAAATGTACCGGTTGCGGTACCTGTGCCGCAGAGTGTCAGTTCGGCGCCATAACTATTCGCCATTTTGATGATGAACAGTATATGGCCCAGATAGAAGCGGCACTGGCCGAGGACCCTCAGGACAAGGTAATCGTCTTCGCCTGCAACTGGTGTTCATATGGTGCCGGTGACCTGGCGGGCACATCCCGGTTCCAGTATCCACCAAGTGTCCGTGTTATTCGCACTATGTGTAGTGGGAGAGTGTCCGAGAAGTTCATCCTGGATGCATTCAAGCTTGGTGCGCCCATAGTCCTGGTGTCCGGTTGCCATCTCGCTGACTGCCATTACAATGGTGCCAACCGCTGGACACAGCGCCGCATTGACCGTTTGTGGAACCGGCTAGAGCGGCTTGGTATCCGTCCGGAGAGGCTGCAACTGGAATGGATGAGCGCTGCTGAAGGGCAGAGATTTGCCCGGGTAATGGCTGAGATTGAGGCAATGAGAGCCAAGGTCAGCCGTAAAGAAATCAAAAAAACCAGAAATATCCTTAAAAATAAGGAAAGCAAAAAGAAAGGACCGGCGCAGCCCAAGAAAACTCAGCCGTCTGCGGTTTGAATTACGACTGAACAGGTATTAGAATGGCAAAAGAAGCGAAACTAAAGTGCCTGCGCTGTGGTTGTGAATATACTTTAGCTGTCTCTGAGGAGACGGATGAGAGGACGTGTCCCCGGTGCCGCAGCAATAGCGTGCGGCAGATCAAGGAAGAGAAGGACGGGCCCCGGCATAATTCATTAGAAAGCAGGTAGTTGTCTACGAAAAACCCAGACCATGTTGAGGCAGTTTCCTCCACGGGACAGAGCGCTGTTTCCATACAAAAAGTCTTTCCTATTCTGGCACTTTCGGTATTTACCTCTCTAATAGGCATGGGCATCATCGTTCCTCTTATTCCGGTTTATATCGAAAAGATGAATGTGACCGGCATCTGGGTGGGCATTCTGTTTGCGGTATATTCCGGAACAAGGGTGCTAATGGCACCCTTTATCGGCAGGCTATCCGATAGAAGAGGGCGAAAGCCTTGCTTATGTGCCGGCCTGATTTTCAGTGTTGTGGCGTCACTTGGATATATATGGGCGGCTAATGGCTGGCAACTGGTGCTGGTGCGTATCTTCCATGGAGCCGCGGGCGGCATGGTTTACCCCATAGCTATGAGCTATATCGGCGACCTGTCACCCGAGGGGAAGGAAGGCACATGGATGGGCTATTTCAGTGCCGTTGTTTTCACCGCGTTTGGTATTGGCCCATTGCTGAGCGGGGTTCTTACTGAGAATTTCGGTATGACCGTCACTTTTGCCAGTATGAGCGGCGTCGGCCTTTTGTCTTTCTTAATAGCTTTAGTATGGCTCCCGGAATCGCAACCCAAACAGGCCGCAAAGAAGGCACGGGCCTCTTTCCGTGCCATGGCGTCCAGTAAGATGATTCAAGGTCTATTTGTTTACCGGCTGACTCTTGAGGGGGGATGGGGTGCCTATATTGGTTTTCTTTCAGTCCTGGCTGGTGTTGTACTGGGCATGAGTCCTACAGAGATCGGAGTATTGATCACGGCTAACGTATTAATATCATCGTTTGCCATGATTCCCTTTGGCAAAGTCTCCGATAGGGTCAATAAGAAGGGGATGATAATAGTCAGCGGCGTGCTTACTGCCGCCTCCCTTACAGTTATGCCTTTCTCCGGCGGCTTCTGGCCCCTTTTAGCTTTGAACATTTTTGCCGGCATTGTTGGCGCCGCCGAATTTCCAGCGTCTTCAGCTTTGACGATTACTGAAGGTAGACGGTTTGGGATGGGCAGTACCGTAGCCGTAATGACCATGTCAACGAGCGCTGGAATGGTAGTTGGGCCGCTTCTGGGTGGAGTGATATTGGAAGTTGCCAATATTAACTCTGTGTTCTATTTCGCCGGTGGTATTATGGTACTTGGTCTGGCATTATTCACCTGGCTGTCACAGCCGGCTCGCGTCCGCCAGGATGTGCCTGTACAGAATGTAAGTAAAATGTAAGTAATTAGAAGCAGGGCAATGCCGCAACCAAGGTTAGGGGTCCTGCCTGTTGAACCGCTCCTGCGACTCCCTGATGACTTTGATAGCCGAGTCCAGGTCGTGCCAGCCCTCAATCCCTGTCTTCTTCCACTCCAGCTCTTTGTAGATAGAGAAGAAGTGTTGTATTTCTTTGAGCAGATGCGGCGGGACGTCTGTCAGATTGTTAATATAATTCCAGTTAGGGTCGGCGCAAGGGACGCAAAGGATTTTTTCGTCCGGCCGGTTTTCGTCCCACATCTTGAACAACCCCACTGGTTTGGCTTCAATAACGCAACCGGAAAAGGTTGGTTCCCAGACCAGCACTAGGGCGTCCAGAGCATCCCCATCCTCGGCCAGTGTATCTAATATGAACCCGTTAGTCACTGGGATAGTGGACGGCTGAAAAAAGCATCCGGTTGAACCGTAGTTTACCCAGTTCCTTGTCGTATTCATATTTGTTACGACTTCCCTTGGTATTTCAACCATGAATCTGCGGTTTGTGTGTGATATACATCACATACATATTATGTCTATTGAGCTAAACTAGAATCTATAATAGTCGCTAGTAGTAACCACACAGTTTTGGGGTTTTGGAGATATGAAAACAGTTTTGAAAATAAAGGGGGGGAAAGAAACCCCTCAAGAAGATACAGACTTAGAACCAGAAGAAAACGCAATTGAAAAAATCAGCGAAGAACAAGGTGCGGTTGAAGAAATCGGTGAGATGATTTCGGTTCCGGTGGATACTAGATTCGCGCTTGACCCGGTGTATTTGTATCTTTCCGAGGCTGGGCGCAACCGACTGCTTACTGCTGAACAGGAGAGGCTTATTGGCAGTCAGATGGAACTAGGGGGGCACCTTGCTAAGCTGGGACAGGAGTGGAACGCAGAGCATGGCCGGACACCTCGGGCATTTGACTTGTTGCTGATTCTGTTAGAGCGCTTTAGCCGGGCAGAATCATATTTTGAGGCGGTGTGCAAATACCTGAAAGTATCGCCGTCCCTGTCTATTGCTGAGAAGGTAATTGATTCTGGCTTGCATCGTGCCATTGACGGTTATCTGGAGCCGCGATTGATTAGTGATGTTGCGGAAATGACCGGGAACAGTCCGCCAGTCACTCAACAGGCTTTGATTGAGCTCTCACTGAACATCCGGTTGATAGCCTGGGGAGAAATAGGCAAGATGGCTGAGCTGACTTCGATGGCTGAGTTTAGGAAGGCGTGGCAATCGGCGGACTCAAGGCATTGGCTGGAAAAACATTGCCCTGAGTTAGAAGTGCACTTTACGGCGGTAAGAGATAGAGCGCTCCAGGCGAAGGAGCAACTGGTCAAAGCTAACCTGCGCCTCGTTATAAGTGTGGCTAAAAAATCCATGGGCCGGGGTTTGACCTTTCTGGACCTAATCCAGGAAGGGAACATCGGGCTGATGCGGGCAACGGAAAAGTTTGATTACCGCCGGGGTTTCAAATTCAGTACATACGCCACCTGGTGGGTTCGGCAGGCAATTAGCCGGGCCCTAGCTGACCAGTCGCGCACAGTACGTCTGCCAGTACATATGGTAGAAGCTTTGGCCAGGCTGAATAAATCGAAACAGCAGCTATCGCAGGAGGGTGACCGTAGCTTCAGCACTGAAGATTTGGCATCAGCATTGGGGGTTACTACAGAGAGGATTGACTGGCTAAACAAGGTCAGTGCTCTGGAACCGGTTTCGCTGGAGACGCCTATCGGGGATGAGGAGGAAGGCGGAGAGCTTAGCGACTTCATCGAAGACAGGACCTCACTAGCTCCGGAGGAAGGAGCGATAAATGAGCTGCTTAAGGAACAACTGCAATGCGCTCTAGATTCGCTAAGTGCCCGGGAACACCGCATAATTGAGCTGAGATTTGGCCTGGGCGGGCAGCCTAGCCGGACTCTGGCAGAGGTCGGCGAGGAGTTTGGTGTCAGCCGCGAGCGCATACGCCAGATTGAGCGTGAGGCGTTGAGTAAGCTACGCCACCCCAGAATCAGTCGTAAACTGAAGGACTTTCTCGACTAAGTCTCTACCGATAGGCAACTTGCCACTTGCCTGTTAGCCTTGCTAAGTTTTTCGTTCCGATATTCTTCCCTCGTGGTGGCCAATTCTACAATCTGACCCGGCGATAGAAAATCACTTTGGTTATTTCCGCCGCTATGACATAGATTGCCACGATTACTCCTGCCAGAACCGGGAAGTCTGCTTATGAGGGGATAGTCCGAGTAAGAGGTGTAAACATCTGTGTGCACCACGTTTAGAGACTTCATTTGGTGCGGCAATCTTGCGTAATCTGGCAGGCGGGGCTAGAATATTATTATGAGGTGTGAATCTTATAGACTATATCCCTGGAAGTGTCTGGCTGCGGCTATCTTTTTGATACTGACTCTTGGGACATTCGCAGCGTGTACCGGCGAGCCGGGCCCGCCGCCAGTTGTATATTCGGTGTACCAGCTGGAGTACCGTCTATTCTCGCGTTTTAGCAATGTGTTCTGGTGCGACCCCGATTTATACCCAATCGAGCGACCGGGGCAAGAACAAAAGAACGCACTGGAGCAGTTTCCCGTCATCCGCGCCAACGCAGCTGAATTTTCGGCAATCCTGGAACATCGTGGCTTGCCTGAAAAAGCTGAGTACTCTGATGGCGAGAAGCTTGAGATATATCGCGAGCACAAGAAGCTTACGCTTGCCGTGCAAATGACTGCCTGGACGGGGATATATTATTTCACTCTGCGGGTGCGCGAGGGCCAGGGAGAACGCATCGACGGGACTATTACGCCGTCAGGCGAGATAAAGGTTCTTAAGCGAGAGCCGAGCGTCAACACCTGTCCCATTTGCCTGGCGAAGGGGACTATCATAGACACGCCCAACGGACCCGTTCCGGTTGAGGAGTTGCGGAATGGGATAGCTGTCTGGACGGTGGATGACTCAGGAAAGCGGGTGGCGGCCGTGGTAATCGAAACTGCAATTACTCCGCTGCCGTCGAGCTTCCAACTGGTGAGAGTGAGTTTGGACAACGGCCGTACCGTGACCGCTTCGCCGGGGCACCCTGCGGCGGAGGGGCGAGCGCTGGTAGACTACAAGGTGGGCGACACTCTGGACGGAGGGTTGGTGGTTGCTGTGGAATACGTGCCCTACAATGGTTCGACCTATGACCTCTTGCCTTCTGGTACCACAGGTCTATATTGGGCCAATGGGATTCTATTGAAGAGTAGCATCAGATGACACCCTGAGCCGACTTCCGCTTGGCGGTCGCAACGCTCCTGGCTTCATGACTAAATCCCTTCGCTTTCCGCAGCACAAATCTCCATTAGACCTCCGATAAATTCGATTGGTGACGGTTCTCAAGGCTGGTATACTATTAATTGTGGGGATAAGATGAATCAAAAAGATTATTACAGTGTTCTGGGTGTGGATAGTAACAGCAGTCAGGAAGAAATCAAACAGGCTTACCGAAAGCTGGCTTTTAAATATCACCCGGACCGGAATAAAGACGATTCTACCGCCACTCAGAAGATGAAGGAAATTAACGAGGCTTACGCTGTGCTTTCCGACGCGTCGAAGAGAAGGGAATATGACCTTTTGCGTTCGCGATATGGGTCCTCGGCCTATGAGCGGTTCCGACAAACACATTCCTCCGAAGACATCTTTCGCGGCTCAGACATTGACCAGGTATTTGAAGAGTTCGCCCGAATGTTCGGGTTCAGAGGCTCCAGCGAGATTTTCAAGGAGTCCTACGGTCCGGAATATCAGTCCTACGAGGTTCGAAGGCCAGGTATGTCGGCTCGATTTGTCTTTTTCCGTCCATCACAGAGAAAAGCTGGCGGTCAACAGGCTTACCCTCCGCAGATGGATACGCCTGTGCCACCACTTTCTGGTATCTTGGGCAAGTCAATCAGGTTCTTGCTGAAGAGGGTGGCAGGCATAGAATTGCCAGAAAAAGGCAAGGACTGGAAGGATACTATTGTGGTGAGCCCTGAGCAGGCCCACCAGGGAGTGGAGATGGAGTACCCGTACCGGAAATGGGGCAAAACGAAGAACCTGATGGTCAGGGTCCCGGCGGATATAAGAGATGGCCAGAGAATAAGGTTGAAGGGGATGGGGGCTCCAGGAAAAGCCGGTGGGGCCCCTGGAGACCTGTACCTGCGTGTGCGAATCAAGGCGCCTCTGGCAGAGAGAGCGAAAGACCTGCTAAGGAGATAGAGATGCCCAATTTACTATTATTAGGCCGAAGCGAAATACTCGCTGTGCGCCGAATGTCATTCGAAGAACTTGAAATATCAGCTTTCTGGGTATAAAATTATCGCCAGGAGTTTGTTGTAAATCCAAATGGTTTGCATTTTGCATGGTGAAAAGGAATGAAGGGGTATATTCAAATTGACCAGGAGCTTTGTAAGGGATGTGAAATATGCGTATTCTTTTGTCCCAAACAGTTGATTTCAAGCTCTGAAGAATTGAATGCCACCGGCTACCGGGTGGCTGCCTTTAATAGTAGTGACGAATGTACGGGTTGCGGCATATGTGCCGTGGTGTGTCCCGACGTGGCAATAGAGGTTTACCGTGGCTAAAGTCCTTTTTAATGGAAATAGTGCTATAGGGGAGGCGGCAATCAGGGCTGGATGTCAGTGTTATTTTGGCTATCCAATTACACCTCAAAATGAATTGACAGAATACATGGCCATTCATCTCAGTAGAAAGAAGGGATGCACCTTTATCCAGTCAGAAAGTGAGATTTCAGCAATAAACATGGTTTTCGGGGCCAGCGTGGCTGGAGTCAGGGCAATGACTTCTTCATCCAGTCCCGGAATCAGTCTCAAGCAAGAGGGCATCTCCTACCTTGCCGCTTGCGAGCTTCCGGCAGTCATTGTAAACATGTCCCGGGGTGGGCCGGGGCTGGGCAGCATTGCGGCGTCCCAGTCTGACTATTTTCAGGCAACCAGAGGCGGCGGGCACGGCGATTACCGGACGATAGTCCTGGCACCGTCATCGGTTCAAGAATTAGCCGACCTTACCTACAAGGCCTTTGACCTTGCCGACAAATACCGGCTGCCGGTTGTCATTCTGGGGGATGGCATGCTGGGGCAGATGATGGAGCCGGTAGAATTCCGCTATGAAGCTCCCGAGGAATTGCCGGTAAGAGCCGACGCCATGAGGGGAGCGAAGGGTCGCCCTAGCAGAATTATCAGGACCTTTACTTCAAATCCGGCAACTCTCGAAGAACTTAACTGGAGCCTATTCAGAAGATACCAGTTAATCCAGCAGACGGAAGTCGCCTGTGATACTTCCATGGTAGAAGATGCGCAACTAATAGTTGTTGCTTTTGGGACGGCCGCCCGAATTGCCAAAGGCGCAATCAAGAATGCCCGCACGGCAGGACTGAAAGTTGGCATGTTACGGCCGATTACCCTCTGGCCGTTCCCCACGGGAAAGGTCAAAGAGTTAGCCAAGCGGACGAGACACTTTCTTGTTTTTGAAATGAATATGGGGCAGATGATAGAAGATGTGCAACTGGCACTGGCTGGTGCTGGGGAAGTCTCCTTCTACGGGAGAACCGGTGGTGTGATTCCCACGCCGAGCGAGGTGCTCAGGGTAATTTCGCGCCTTTATTATCAGAAGGGCTTGAAATAGCAAATGAAGAAAATATATACTCGACCCAAGTCACTGAAAAGAGTGCCTTTCCATTACTGCCCGGGATGTGGTCATTCCATCATTCACCGGATTATGGCTGAGCTGATTGATGAGATGGGTCTCCAAGACAAGGCTGTCGGCATCCCACCACCAGGGTGCGCGGTTTTCGCTTACAACTATTTTGACGTAGATATGGCTGAATCAGCCCACGGCAGAGGTGCCGCCGTAGCCACTGGTCTGAAAAGGGCTTGCCCGGAAACGATTGTCTTTACCTATCAGGGCGATGGCGACCTTGCTGCCATTGGCACTGCGGAAACGATACACGCGGCGAACCGGGGAGAAAACATAACGAGCATTTTTGTCAATAACGCCGTGTACGGCATGACCGGCGGGCAGATGGCACCAACTACTCTCTTAGGTCAGAAAACCACTACCAGCCCCTATGGACGGGAAAAAAGGATAGAAGGCTACCCCATCAGGATGAGCGAAATCTTAGGCTTGCTTAAAGGCACGGTGTACATTGAGCGAGTGGCTGTCAATTCGCCGGTTAACATCAGAAAAGCAAAAAGGGCTATCCGTAAGGCGTTCCAGGTGCAAATTGATGGACTGGGCTTCGCACTGGTAGAAATACTCTCGCCCTGCCCCACCAATTGGAAGATGACTCCTCTGGAAGCCTGGCAGTGGATTGATAATGTGATGGTAGAGGAATTTCCTCTAGGAGTGATAAAGGACACAACGGGAAAGGACGATGCTAGTTAAGACCATTGTTTCAGGTTTTGGTGGCCAGGGGGTCCTCTCCATTGGACTCAGTCTGGCCCAGGCAGCGATGCTGGAAGGAAAGCACGTGACTTATCTGCCATCGTATGGTGCCGAGGTTCGCGGTGGTACTGCCAATTGCACGGTGGCCATCTCAGATGAAGAGATTGCCTCACCAGTCGCATCAGCTCCGGAATTTGTCATCGCCATGAACCAGCCTTCTCTGGTGAAGTTTGAGAACCAGGTTCAATCAGGGGGCGTACTTTTTCTCAATTCTTCTCTGATAAAGTCTGAAATCTCCAGGGGGGACGTTGAGATTGTCAGTGTCCCGGCAGACAGTATTGCCAAGGAGCTGGGTAGCCCAAAATCGGCTAATATGGTGATGCTGGGTGCATTCATCAGGAAGAGTAATATTATCTCACTGCCCAGCGTAGTTGAAGGGCTAAAAAGCACGCTGAAGGGTAAGCGGGAATTAATCTCCATAAACGAAAAAGCCTTGGCCGCGGGATATGATTTGTCCGGCCCGCGTTCAGAGAAACTTTAAGAAGCATTATGCAAGTTTGAGGGGTGACAAATGTATATAGAGCAGATTTCGGTGACTCTGGAAAATCTGCCCGGGAAGTTCCTGGATGTGAGCGAATGTCTGGGCAATGAAGGAATAAACATCAGGGCTATCTCGGTGGCTGACACATCGGATATGAG
>Ga0315277_10005600_pt1 | contig 16540 bp, 16 predicted proteins | sample YL17G05_15_MG_FD_203695 | JGI IMG/M metagenome (GOLD analysis project Ga0315277, IMG submission 203695) | Sediment microbial communities from Yellowstone Lake, YNP, Wyoming, USA - YL17G05_15 | ecosystem: Environmental > Aquatic > Freshwater > Lake > Sediment | place: USA: Wyoming | collected... | reverse complement strand
CGTAGGAGGACGATGCCTTTTGCCCGATCGCCTTTCCTATGTCGCTATGTCAAAACTCCATGTGATGCCGCCGGAAGAATAGGGCGCATGAGCTGCCTGGAATCTGTAGCAAACTTCGTCCCGGCTGCAGTGTGCGTTTCCATCACCGATCAGATTTCCAGAGAAGGCTCGGGATAGTCGAAACACCGCGAAAAGGCGGTGTGTTCTTCAGGCTGGCCCGTACCTAAGCGTTCTCCACAGGGAGGGCAAAGGTCTGAAGGCTCTATCAACTGATCCAGAGTTCCACCTCTCGGCGTGCATAGTGTCTACGGTGTGAATTTGCGGCTATGTAGTCGCGAATCTACGAGCGAATGAGTCTACTGCGAGTACGTTTTCTACTGCGTGCCGAAGGTCCCATCTGCAACCGATCTGCAACTGCGAGGCCGCTTCCAGCGGCCATCGTCGCAGATCCTTGGTTCACTTCCAAGGACAGGTCCTTGGGCAAGGGCCCAAGGGCAACCGCCGAAGGTGCAGCTGGATGAGGAGAGGCGACTCGAGTCCCTGCCGCAATCCGATCTTTTGACAACATACATGGAATCCAATGACATAAGACACTAAGCATGCAATTTGGTAGCCGATAGAATACATTCATGATGACGAATATATCATCCGTCGAGCAGACTGCTGTACTGCTGCAGACCATCGGACAACCAGCACGGCTACGGATTCTTCTGGTCATAGGCAAAGGCGAGCCATGTGTGTGCCACCTGGAAGCAACCTTCGGCTGGCGGCAGGCATACCTGTCCCAACACCTGATGGCCTTACGGAAGGCAGGGATCGTCGCGACCAGCCGCAAGGGGCGCAACATCCATTACCGGCTGATTCGGCCGGAGTTGCTCGAGCTGATCCATCATGCTACGGATATCCAAGGTGGAAGACTGCCGAGCTTGACGTGCTCCCTGAAATGCAAGTGCCCTAATTGCACGCGGAAAGGGAGCAAGGCATGACCACCGTTCGTTTTCCAATTACTGGACAGCGCACCTGGCGAACTTACCTGACCGCTTCCCTGGCCGCGGCGGCCTGGGTTGCCATGTACAGCGTCCTCCAATCGCTTGCGAACTGGATTGCCTATGGTTTGTTGCCGCTTCAGCAAGGCTCACGCTTGGGCGACGCACTGGCGTTCTTCTTGTACGACGTGCCAAAGATCATCCTGCTATTGGGCGGCATGATCTTCCTGATTTCATTCCTGCGGACTTTCTTCAGCGCGGAGCAAACACGCGCGTGGCTGGGGGGTAAACGCCAGGGTGTGGGAAATGTGCTGGCCGCCCTCCTAGGCATTGTCACTCCGTTCTGCTCCTGCTCTGCGGTTCCACTCTTCATCGGTTTTGTGGAGAGTGGCATTCCACTCGGCGTAACCTTTTCCTTCTTGATCGCCGCACCGACCATCAACGAAGTGGCTGTGGTTATGCTCTTCGGCCTGTTCGGTTGGAAGGTGGCTGGACTGTACATCGCCTCTGGGCTGATCATTGCCGTCATCGCCGGCATCGTGATGGGACGGCTTAAGATGGAGCGTTACGTGGAGGACTTCGTCTGGCATATGGAGAGCCGCGGGAGCGGCCTCATCGAGAAGCTTACCCTCCAGGAACGGGTCGAACGCTCGTGGGATTCAGTCAAGGAAATTGTTGGCAAGGTCTTGCCGTACGTGGTGGTGGGTATTGCCGTCGGAGCGAGCATTCATGGTTACGTGCCCGATTCCGCGCTGGCGGGCATTATGGGTAAACAGGAATGGTGGTCCGTGCCTGCCGCCGTTTTGATTGGCATTCCGCTTTACTCTAATGCAGCTGGCGTCATTCCCATCGTGAGTGCTCTGATGGAAAAAGGGGCGTCTCTCGGAACGGTGCTGGCCTTCATGATGTCTGTTGTCGGCCTGAGCCTGCCGGAAACCATTATCCTGCGGCGCGTACTCAAACCGCAGCTTATCGCCGTCTTCATCGGTGTCATCGCCCTCGCGATCATTCTGACTGGCTACTTGTTCAACTGGATTATGTGACCGCAAAGGAAACGCATGAACGTGAAGATACTTGGAACCGGCTGTCCTTCGTCCCAGAGCATGTACAACGACGTGATCCGCAGCATTGAACGCAACGGCTGGCAGGAGGTCAACGTGGAATACGTGCGGGACCTCCAGCGCATCATGTCTTATTGTGTGATGGCAACGCCCGTTCTGGTGATCAATGAAAAGATCGTCATGATCGGTCAGCGCGGTGCGACGAAAATCGAGCAGGCGCTGCTCGATCAAGGTGCGGCATGAGCACGATGGTCTACGTCGTCAGCGCCATTAGTGTCTTCGTGTTCTCGGGCTTGCTGGCAATGGCAGGTATCGGGGCAGCGTTTCTGTTCGTACCGCTGTTTTACTACCTCGGCGTGCCCCTGGCGGAAGCCACGTCCACGGCGCTACTGTTGAATGTGGTCAGCCTGATGTTTGCAGCCTTCAATTATTGGCGCGGCAAACTCATCAACTGGCGGGTTGGCTTGCCTGTGTTGATTGCCGCTGTCATTCTCTCGCCGTTCGGCGCGCGCCTGACCCCGTATGTAAACAAGAACCTCCTGCTCAGTCTGTTCGCGGCCTTCCTGGTTTTCGCGGGATTCATGATGTTGTTCTACAGGGCCAAATCGCGCGAACAGCCGCTTGGTCGGTGCACAGAAATCAGCGCCGGTGCCGGCGTCGGGGCGGTGGCAGGATTCCTAGGCGGGCTGCTCGGCGTCGGCGGCGGGAATTTCGTGCTGCCCGTCTTGAATTGGATGGGACTAGATGCCAAAGTCGCCGCGGGCACTACCGCCCTTGTAGTCGTGTTTTCCTCGCTTTCGGGATTTCTCGGCCATGTGACCCTGGGCGGATTGGATCCCCTTTTTGTAGGCTTGATGGCGCTGATGGCGGCAGGCGGTTCCATTGTCGGCTCGCAGTTAATGAAGACGCAAATCTCCAGCGCACAACTCAAGCGCATTATCGGCGTTCTGCTGTGGCTGATCGCCGCGAAGATGATTTTCGACTTGATCACAAAGTAAAGAGAGGACAGAATCATGACTATCCAACACATTCCCCCCGAGTGGGCGTTCGAGTTCCACGCTCACCAATGTCCCTTCATGCCGCTTGGTTATCGCATGGGAGCACTGGCACTCACGTATCTGGGCGCCCAAAAGGAAGCCGACCACGGGTTCTTCATCTTCCCTGAACTGGGCGAAGGGCACCCGCAAACCTGCATGATGGACGGCATGCAGATCGCCACCGGCGCCACCTACGGCAAGGTGATGATCGCCAAGACCTTCTATGGCAAGCTGGCCGCAACCTTCTATCATCCCAAGAAAGGTGCAGTACGCTACTCCCTCCAGCCCGATTTCATTGATGCCATGGGCAAATTCGAATTCTTTGCCTATCGCAAAAGGGGCGTGGAACCTTCGCAAATCCCGCTGGAGGTTCGGCGTGAGGTGATCCAGTGGTCGTATGACCAGCCGGACGAGAGCGTCTTCAAGGTGGAAGCCAAACCGGATTTCAAGTACACGCCCGTCAAAGGATCCTTCAACAAGACGAAGTGCAGCGTGTGCGGCGAATATGTCTTCGACCGCTACGTGCGCATGAAGGATGGCCAGCCGATCTGCATCCCGTGCTCCAATTACGAAAAAGCCATATTGGTTGAACGCTGATTTCAAGACCCAAGGAGAGGTGGTAGATGAAAATCGCGGCTGTTTCTGAGGATGGCGTGACAATCAGCCAGCATTTTGGGCGTGCTCCGTTCTATGTGGTTATGGTCGTCGAAGACGGCAAGATCGTCTCGCGTGAGAGGCGCGACAAACTGGGCCATGCCCATTTTGCAGGGGAGGCCCACGAAGGATCGCATGGGGAAGACCCGCGTGGACACGGCTTCGGTCCGGCCGAGCAGGATCGCCATTTCCGCATGGCCCACCCCATCAAGGATTGCCAGATCTTGCTGGTGCGCGGAATGGGCGCCGGCGCGTACTCCAGCATGCAGCAAGTTGGTATCCGTCCCGTCGTCACGGATATCACCGAAATAGACACGGCGGCCCTGGAAGCTGCACAGGGCTCCATCGTGGATCACAAGGAGAATCTACACTGAATGGTCTGGTCCGGCACAACAAGTGCCGGGGATACATGCTGGTCGTGTCCATGGAAGGAACAAGAGATAACGTATCAGCTTATCCAGAGTTCCGCGAATCTACGTGTATAGCGTCTACAGCGTGAAGATGCGGGTATGTGGTGCCAAATCTAGGGGTGAATCAGTCTCGGCTGTGTATTGTCTCTACAGCGTGCTTTTGGCGTTGCACCCCGGTTGCACCCGGAAGAGGAAAGGCGAATCAAGGGCCGGCATTGGATGGTTAAGGGGTCTCTAGTGAAGGAGCGCGTCGTATGCTGCTTTGATCGCGGCAACAAGCACGATGACAGCAAAGACGCGTTGGATTGATGTTGCAGAGAGCTTCTTCTCGGAGAGCGAAGCGCCAACAAGGCCACCAACAACGGCAGCAAGTGCCAAAGGCAGCGCGAAGGCTAGCTGTATGTCCCCCTGGAGGCCGTGCGCGGCTAAAGCCACCCCGGACAAGACCAAGACGAATGCAGAGTTCATGGCCGTTACCGACTTCGGTCCTGCCCATGCAAGAAAGAGAACTAGCGGGCCGAGGAATACTCCCCCGCCAATTCCTAGGAAACCGGAGAGGAATCCAATGACCAGGCCCGAGGGTAGGGCGACAGCATACATCACAGCACGTCCCGGACGCTGGATCATCCCTGCTGTTCTGCCGGCCGACGCGAACATGACAATGCTTGCTCCTGCAAGCGCCACTGCCAATACTCCAAGAAACATCCGTGGATCTGCCCTCACGAGACCTCCCAGAAAGGCTGCAGGGATGGCCGGAGCAAGGAAAGGTAAGAGAAGTCGTGGCTGCAATCGTCCGGCGAAGCCGAATCTCATCAGCGCGACCCCCGTCACGACAATGTTCAGCAACAGCGCAGTTGAGGTTATCGTGGTAGCCGGGACACCGACCAGTGTCATGATCGCAAGGTAGCCAGTACCGCCCCCCAAGCCTACCAACGCATACACCCCCGCTACAATTGCCACGAGCGGGACGAGAAGAGTAAGCAGCGGCAATGGCAGGATCGGGGTCATTTCACTGGGCAGGAGGCCATCGGCTCCTAGGCAGTGGCGAGTACCGCCGCCATATCTATGACAACTCGCGGAGGACTCAAGGCTCAAGTGCCCAGTTTCAAGTGGGCAACAAGCAATCCCGATAGATTGTACAGAACGGCGCCACTAATGAACCCGACAGCCAGATTACCGGTCCAGACCGTAAGAACGAGGACTAACAGAGCAGAAGCCCATTCTCTCCAACCGCGCAAGTCGCGCGCCAGCAGGGCGTGCTGCAATCCCACATAGGCCAGCAGTACCCCCAACACAGGGAAAGGAATAAGTCCAAAGACGCGCATGCTCGCCTGGCCGCCAAATAGCCCAATGGCAAGGAAGAGACCGCCCAGCATGAGAGGGGCACCGCCCGTCCGTGCACCCAGCCGGTAATGTGCCGTAAGCCCCCCGCAGCCGTGACAAAGAGGAATGCCGCCGAGCAACGCGGTCAGGCTGTCAGCAGCGCCCATTGTTAACATCAGTCTGCGTTCGGTTACGCGGCTGGCCCTTTCCTGGAAGTATTGGCGTGCTGCGTCTGCAGTGGCGTACACGGAATTACCAAGACTAAGCGGGATTTGCGGGAGGGCAAGGAGAATAAGCCCTTGCCAGAGCTGTTGCCAGGTCGGAACGAGAGGTAGGATTTTGGGCGGGGTGAACTGCAGCGCTAGTTGCGGGAGCCCCAGATGAAACCCGGACATGCCAATACCAAAGGCGATTACACCCAGGGCGGCAAGGTCGCGCTTCCACAGCAGGAAGATCAATAGCGCACCAATTGCGCCTGCGACAAGCACCCACAGCCAGACAACTGCCAGCCCAGAAAAAGAGAAGCCTCCGTTCCAGGTCTCAGGTGTTTTGCTCACAAGTGTCCAGGCAGACTTGAGCAGAATCCACGCGAGTCCAAGTTGGATGCCGCGTACTACAGGTTTCGGGAAGGCGCCATGCACCCATCGGTCCAGTCCGACCAAGCCCATGCCAAGAAAGGCAACGGCGTTCCAGATCGCTCCGGTCACGATGACCGCTGGGGCAAGTCCTAGGGCCAGCGCCAACGCAGAGACAGATTTCAACGGCTGAACGGGGATGGGCAGGCGGTAGACTAGCGCAACCAGAACGTAGGCAGCGCCAATGCAGACAAAAGCGGCCGTGGGGTCCATGCCGTTGAGTGCAATGAGCGCGAGAACAAGCGGGAGCATGACGCCCAAGTCGGCAAGCGAGCCGGACAGTTCAGAAAGGGTAAAGCGAAAGTCCCGCACGGCCGGATTATACCCAACCCCACTGGCGATCTTCCGCTCCCATCGACGGGTCGGAATGGCATGGGCGCGTGCCGCATCAGAGTTCCGCGCCCCGCGAGGCGAAAGTATCTCTAATCATAAATGTGACGTTCAACCTTGACAATTTCATAAGTGGTTTATAGAATGTGTTTGGCAAAAAGAACGCCTGTTCTAGTTGACTGCACCACGGAACGCTCGTCCTGCCCGCGGGTCACGCCTCACCCTCTCGGCGCTCACGGTCACTGATCCGTAGTCGGGTGGTCGGGCGGGGGAGCCTCAGGCGACCATCGCCCATCCCAGTTCCATGAGGAACCGGGACATCTTCCCCCGGCGTTCGGGCGAGTGAGCGTCAAGCGAACATCGCCCATTCCAATCCCATGAGGGATTGGAGCTTCGTGCGTCGGTCGTAGATACCGAGTGCACTTCTCGGTGCGGAATGCCGCCCGGCCGAGGAGCCGTGGTCCCCCACTGTTAGGCGCGCTTGCGGCGCACCAGGGCCCCGCCGCCCATTGTTCCTCATTGTTTTCCCCATCTAGTCGCGATTCTCCCCTGAGGAGAATTGTTCCTCATTGTTTGGGCAGCGGCGCGTTTTTTTCGGCCGAGGGAGCTTCGTGCGACCATCGGCCACTCCGCTGCCCCGAGGCAGCGGAGCCAGGGCAAAGTGGGTTTCGGGCTCACATCGACCAGTCCGGGCTAGCGAGTGTCGCGTAGACTCCTTCACAGAAAGCAAAACACCGCCTTTCGGCGGTGTCTCTTCAGGCTGAGGGCAAAGGATTCGTCGAAGCGAAGCGCAGACACTGGGCCGCAGGCACACGTGAACCTCTATCAACTGATCCAGAGTCAGCGCCATGCGCATGGCCGCAAGCCCAGATCCGCAAGAGAAAAGGCCTCCGACGTATCCATCGGAGGCCTCATGCACTCTAGCCCAGTGCTCCCGGCGGATCGTCGCTCGGCTTCGCGGTGCTCGATGAGGAGCCGGTCAGCTTCCTGAGCAGGTCGTACCAGAATGAAGATCCCTGCGACACGGCCACGGCGGTGATCGCCAGGCCTGCCAGCTTCGTGGCGACGTAGGTGAACCAATCGCCAAACGAAGATGCGGCCGGCACGGACTGCGTTCTCCACCAGCCGATTCGAAATGAAAGCGTCCCGAGGTCGGTCAGCAACGTGTTGGCGTCCGAGATGCCCTCCGGCTGCGAGACGACCGCCTGCGCCTGCTGCGCGGCAAGGCTGCGCAAGCCGGCGTTGGTCCACAGTTCCCGCGCCAGCTGGATCGTGTCGGTGCCGAACAGCAGCGTGATCACGATGGATGCCAGGATCACAAAGCTCCGGGCACGCGCCCGGAATGTGAGGGCCGCCTGGTTAAGCATACCGGTGAAATACGTGCTCGTCCTTTCGCGCAGCTCGCTCAGCGCCGTCACCCCCTGATTGATCCACCTCAGCATTGCCTGCTTGCCGTCTGAATCCGGCAACTTGCCGATCAGGCTGGTCAATTCATTCGCGCTCAGGCTGCCTTTTGAGGTCAGTCCGGTGACATCGAAGAACGCATCCACCAGTGTCTCAACGGGGATCTTCTCGATCTTCTTTGCGGCCGTGCCCGCGCCCAACACGTTCCACCAGCGTGCGTATCGGATCGGCCGCAGGGCCTGGATCTGTGGCAGGCTGGTCAGATCGATCGACATGTCGCCGGCGATGATCTTGAGATACCTCTCGAGCGCCACGCCGCGCGTCTCCAGCGACTCCATCACCATTTGCGTGATCAGCGAGACGAACGCGCCCAGGATGTAGTAGATCAGTATCAGCCCGATCGCCACCTCAAGCATCTGGGGGAACGACATCATGATCTCCTTGTGACTCTGCGGTTCAGCCTCCGGCCCTGGCGCCAGGATCACGGCCTCGACACAACGACCCTGGAGGTGCTTGCGGCACGGCAGCATGCCGACAGCCTGAATCCTACGTGGAAGCCGGCCGCGCGACTGCTGGCATTAGTTCCCTCTTGTATGCGAAATCCCCATGGGCATTTTTGCCCATGGGGATTGGATGATTGGTGGGTTCGGGCCAGGCTGGCCCGTGCAGGCTACACGGTGCGCCGGATTGTCTCGCGCCGAGCGGCCTGTCGCCGCGCCGGTGCGCGTGAGACCTCGTGCCTGACGAGTTCACCCTTGACAATCATCGGTGCCACAATGCGCAGAGCTTCAGCCTGTCGCTTCAGGCCGGCGCGGATGATCAGGTCCATGAAGCCCTGGTGCCCGATCGGATCGTTCATCAGCGAGAAGTCTGCCGAACCCGGCTCAGCGGGAGGATAGAAGATCCCGCAGTTCGGGTTGATCTCCAGCATGTACAGCTCGCCGTCCTTGCCCAGGCGAAAATCGGTGCGCGCATATCCGCGGATGCCGAACTCGGTGAAGATCCTGGTGGAGTAGTCGCGCAGTCGTTTCTCATAGGAGGGGTTATCCACGACCACGACGTTCATCTTCTCGTAGTCGACCCACTTCATGTTGTAGTGCTTGAAGGTTTCACCCTCAGGGAAGACGAACTCGACCGGTTTGAAAGTGAACGGGTGCGCCGGATTGTCCGGATTCTCCGCCACCAGGCAGGTGAACTCGCGGCCTTCGATGAACTCCTCGACCAGGGCGCGGCCCTCGGCCTTCATCGTGATGGCGGCCTGCGTCCTAAGCTCCTCGATGTTGGTGACGCGCGACTCTTTGCGGATGCCCACGCTGGCATAACCATGCGGCGGTTTGACCAACATCGGAAAGCGCAACGTGCGTCCGGCGCGCTCCACATCCACCATCGACTTGACAAACGTCGACGCGGGCGTCGGCACGCCCACTCGGGCGGCGGCGCGCTTCATTTCCTGGCGCGTCGGGTCGAAGCAGTGCGAGTCGGCGCCCGTAAAGGCCGCGCCGAGTTTTTCAAGAGCCTTGATCAACTGCATCGCCGAGACGGGCTCGTCCGGCGTTCCGTCGCACAGATTAACGAACACATCCACGCCATCGTCCATCAAGGTGCGGATCTGATCCTCAACCTTCGATTTCTGGATGACATGATGCCGCCACTTTCTGCCAACGAGATGCGGTCCCGGATCATACGGGGGATCTGGCGGCTCAGGCAGACTGCTCAAAACACACAGGTACATTCTCACTCTCTTCTATTTGCATGATCGATGTCGCTGATCTGCTTGTTAAGTAGAATCAACGCCATCTTGATGATGAACGCCTTCATCATCTACATTCCCATATTACCCCCACAGGTGGAAATATACAAGGTTTTTGAGCCATATTTTGGCATCATTTTTGTGAATATTAAGGTTCGCATAATCGACAGATTCGCGTCGATTCGCGTGATTCGCGATCTGCGCGTTCAATGATTCAATCGCGCATGCAGTTCGCGTTGTGCATCAAAGCATGTAGGGATATGAACCGCATGGTTCGCGCCATCGGTGCGGCGGACGTGGAGATCTACTAGTTCCTATCGGAGCTGCAGCGGGATCATGCCCTTACTGACTTGGATTAGCCGGATAAGCACGCTGCTGCGACGATCTCCGCTGTGGTATACCCCAAACTGATCGAGCTGTTTGACCACTAACCGCGGCACGTCCGGCCGATAAATGCGCTCCTCAGATGCAAGCCATGGGTGCCACAGCACGGAACGCAGTAGATCATTGGTTGGCCGTGTTGCTGCACCTCCGCGATTCGACGAAAGGATCTTTCAATGCTTGCACTCTACCTTGCCCTGCTCGGTCTCCTGACGTTTGTCGTGGGGGCAGCCTCCCTGGGACTATGGCTGAGAAGACATCCATCCGAGGCGAACGCCCGGAACTCCAGCAGGATCATGCACTTTCTATTCTTTGCAGGATTGGTGGCATCGCCCCTGATTGCTGTGTTCTACCCCGGCATGGCGTATTTTGATGAACTCGTCGGGCTGGATCCGTTGCCCATCAGACCCCTCGCCCTTGCCATCGGCGTCATTCTGGCTATAGCGGGTCTTTACTTCCTTGGCATCTCTAATCGGCTGCTGAGAGTCTCGGGAGATGGGGCCAATGCATTCCGCCTGACAAAGCGGATTGTTGAAACCGACATCTACAAATACACTCGGAACCCCATGTCGCTCGGATACTTCCTGTGCTCTTTGGGCCTCGGACTCATCTCGGGCTCGACGTTTGCCAAGCTGGGCGCTCTCCTGGGATACATTCCGGCACACATGTTCTTCCTGAAGTTCTTTGAGGAATTGGAGCTGGAACTCCGTTTCGGCGAATCCTACAGGCAATACAAGCGAAAAGTACCGTTCCTGATTCCAAGATTGTCTGCTGATTAGCCCTCGCACTTTGCTCTCGTTCCCTCACCGCGACCTCTATTTGCACTGTCAAGGGGAAATTAAGTCGGCAGCCTGGCGGGGGCGCTGAGGGATCCGGTTGCAGTTCCGTCGCAGTACAAAAAGAGCCCTCGTAATGTCGACCGCTCTTTTTCCATCATATGTGGGGCTTCTCAAGAACAAGACACCTGCATTTAGGAGACCGACCAGGTGCTTGCCCGCACTATGATGCAGGCACAGGTGAACCTTGAACTCACTGATTAAGAGTCCCAGGTAGGCATGTCTATTGCGTTTATGGGGTGAAAAAACGGATATCTGGTTACAAATCTACGGGTAAATCGGTCTATGGGGAGCACGGTGTCCACAGCGTGCCGAAGGTCCCAATTGCGTCGCGGCGCCGCGTCGAGCAGCGGCCGCAAGCCCCTGGGACTGGAGTCTCAGGGGCAGCCGAATTGCAGCTGTAAGAGGAATGGCGGCTCAGTTCCTTAAGGCATGGAGATTTCTCTGGGGAGAATTGAATAGCGCCGGCGAACTTCTTGCAGGCGTTTCTTAATACCTTCCTGCATAGGATGAAGTTGGAAGTGAAATATAATTCCGATCTGTGGTCGAATTCCTGAGAAACCTGATCTCGGTCAACATAATCATCGTCCAGTTCGTTTATGGACTCGCCTTTTTTATTCTCGGCCTTGCGATCGCCCTGCAATCGCGCCATTCCTCGCACCTTGACCTGGCGCGCAGCCTCACCTGGCTGGCTGCTTTTGGTTTCGTTCATGCTTTTGTGGAATGGGGAGATCTATTTATCCCTCTCCAGGCCGCGTATCTCAGCCCGGATTTCATCACCGCCCTGCAATATCTCCATCTCTTGCTATTGGGGATTTCTTTTGCGTGCCTTTTTGAGTTTGGGGTTGCATTACTCAAGCCGCTGGAACATTCGGAGTGGTTGCACATTACCGCGGCGGGCCTGCTGGCAACCTGGTTCTTCGCAACTTTCTTCCCGCTGCGGAGCTGGATCCACGATTATCAGAGCTGGTACAACACTTGTGATGCGCTTGTGCGCTACTTCATTGGTCTTCCGGGGGGCCTATTGTCGGCCTATGCTTTGCGCAAGCACATCTATCAACGCATCTCGCCCATGAATGTGCCGCACATCGTCCGATCTCTCCGGACAGCCGGGATCAGCCTGGCGGTGTACGCTCTGGCGGCTGGACTGCTGGTCCCTCCGGTAAACTTCTTTCCAGGCAATTTGCTGAACTCAGATACTTTCAGCCGGGTGTTTATCATTACACCCCCGATTGTCCGATCCCTGATCGGATTGGTGATCGCGATATATACTATCCGGGGGTTGGAAATCTTCGACGTGGAGACGGCACGCCAGATCGAGGCGATCCAAGAGCAGCAGATGCTGACTGCTGAACGCGAACGGATCGGACGTGAACTGCATGACGGTACGATTCAAAAAGTGTATACTGCCGGCCTCCTGGTCCAGTCTGCTCAGAAATTGGCCGGGGCGGACTCTCCTCTGGAGGCACGCTTGGCGACCGCAGTCGGGGTGCTGGACGATGCGATCGTTGATCTGCGCCAGCACCTGGGAAAGCTGCACAATTCCGAAGCCAGCCCAGTGCCTCTGGAACAAGCTTTGAGAGACCTGGCCACCGATCCGCGTTTTAGTTCATTGGTAAAGATCGACCTCGATCTGGATCTGCCGTCTTCGGAGCAATATTCTCCCGAGCAGAGCTCGCATATCCTGGCGATCGTTCAGGAGGCTTTGGCGAACGGTGTTCGCCACGCCCAAGCCCGCCATATCCGGATCCATGCTCGCCGGGTCGACCGCCGCTTGATGCTTGCTGTCCAGGATGATGGCGCGGGCATCCCGCAGCAGGTTGCGGAAGGGCATGGGCTGCATAATATGCGCGACCGCGCCGCCCTCCTGCACGGAAAGCTCGAAGTCCGTCCGATGGAAAAGGGCACCGCGGTTATCCTCGACATCCCCTGGGAGGCAGGCAAGTGACCAAGATAGGGGTTGGGCTGGTCGACGATCATGCCCTGGTGCGCCTGGGCTTGAAGACTCTGATCGACGATCAGGCTGACATGGAGGTCGTCGGAGAGGCGGACTCGAGCGCCGCAGCGCTTCAAATGGTGGACAGCACCCATCCGCAGGTCGTATTGATGGATATCCGCTTGCCGGGAGACAGCGGGCTGGAAGCTGCCCGCCAGATCGCTGCCCGGTATCCGCAGACCAGGGTGGTCATGCTGACCTCCTTTGCCGACGAGGAGCTGGTCATCGGGGCGATCCGCGCGGGGGCAGTGGGTTATATCCTCAAAGAAGTGGGAAACGAGGAGGTTTTGCGCGGGATTCGTGCGGCCGCAGGCGGTGGATCGGTGCTGGACGCCATCACGACCTCCCGCCTGCTCGCCCGCGTACGTGAAGCCGAACAAAAGGCCGATGAAGATGCATTCCGCGACCTGAGCGATCGGGAGCTCGACGTGCTCTACGAGGTCAGTCAGGGGAAGACCAACGCAGAGATCGCGACGAGCCTGAACCTTGGCGAAAAGACCGCCCGAAATTACGTGAGCTCGATCCTGGAAAAGCTGCATTTGGCCAATCGCATCGAGCTTGCGACCTATGCCATTAAACACAATCTGGCTGAGCGCATGAAGCATGAATGACCAACTCAAATGAAAAGGGACGCTGATGAGGCCATCCATCAGCGTCCCTTATGTGATCCAGAGAGGATCTAGCGGGCCTGCGCGCCCCGGGGAATACCCCCGGGAACTGTCTTGGTGGCCAGCCGGTCGCTCCACAGCGCCCCGACATGCGGCACCAGGAAGTAATCCAAACCAATGTAGCCCGAGACCTTCCAGGCCAGGAGCAGGGAAACTGCCAGAATGAGGAACATCGGGTTGACGCTCACCGTGCCGGCCATCAGGTAGTTGAAGTTCATGAAGCCGCCGAAGAAGGCCGCAAAGCCGGTGAACATGCCTAGGATCAGCGCTACGCCGACCAGGGTCTCGCCGACACTTACGAGCTTGGCCATCCAGACATAGGATCCGCTGGAGACCAGCAGTTTTAGGAAGTCGGCGTACCAGGCGTAGTGAATCACAGGCTTGCCGCTCGCACTGACTGCGTTGGCGGCTCCCATCAGGTAGCCTTTCAGTGGAACACCTGTCTGCAACCAGGCCGGGTTGATCACCTTTTCCCATCCGGCTTTGAGCCACTGCCAACCCAGCCAGACGCGGATGGGCAGCCACAGCCAAGCAGCCAGCGGACGATTAAAAAGCATAGTGATGATGGAGGGTTCCTGGACCACGGCTCCCTTGCGGGTTGTTACTACGTTGACCATTCTCGGTCTCCTTTTCAAGTCCTATACTAATGGTAAGGGTTTGATCTATCTTCTTACACTGCCAGTATAGGCTTGTCGCCCCGGAGCATGCAGTGGCAGGTGACCTCAATTAAGGGGGGGCAGATGACCCCCGTTCCCATCGCCAAATCCATCCAGACGGAGGCTGTCCGGGCCTGTTCTAAGCAATCAAATGATCAAAATGCACACGCCTCAGAGGACTTGAGACACAAGGGTCGGTTTGCGGAACACCCCCATATATGGTCGATTAAACAAGAATACGGCTCTTGCTCGGTTTTTTTAGGTCTGGGGGCACCTTGCCACAGGCACAGGTAAACCTCGACCAGTTGACTAGGAGTCAGAGTGCGATCATCGAGACTAGGAATCTGGCAGGATGTGAACGTCGCCTGTCATCCCCCAAAGAACTTCCGCCGGCTGCGCATCGAAGTCGATCGTCACCTTGTAGATGATCTCACCGTCTGCAGAGCGTCCTGCGATCGGATCGATGGCCGACACTGTTCCCCTGAGTTCGGAGGTCAGTGCATCAAGCGTGATCTGCGCCCGCTGACCGGGATGCACGCGCATGATATTGCGCTCACTCAAGTCAGTGGTCTCAAGGCGCAGATGCTTCAGGTCGCCCATGACCGCCACAATCTGCCCGGGCTGCACAACTTCGCCCCGCGCCACCGTGATCGAAACGACTGTTCCGTCGAACGGTGCAGTCAGCACGGATTGGGCCAGCTCAGCCCGCGCCTGCTCGAGGCCGGCCTGCGCCTGGAGAACCTTCGCTCGAGCCACTTGCCGCTGCTCCGGCGGTCCCGAGACCCATAGGAACTTGTCCCTGATCCATTTGCGCCTGCCCTGGCCCTGGATGTATTCGTCTCTCTCCGCCGAGGTGTACGCCGCTTCCGCCGCCTTCAGGGCATACTCCAGCTGGGGCGAGTCGAGCACAACGATGGGCTGCCCTGCGGTCACCGTCGCGCCTTCGCGGACCAGCACTTCCCTCACCGGCGCCGAGATCAAGAATCCAAGCTCGGCCATCGTCGCAGGCACAACACGCACGGACGCGCTGATCGTGTTGGAATCAGGAGCCGCAGCCTGAATGGGAGTCGCGGATCCAAGGGGGGTGGCAGGCGCCGCTGGACTGCAAGCAGTAACGACTACGGCGAAAGCCCCGGCGAGTCCAAGCGCTGCATGAAGATGGGATCTCATTCTTGTTGCGCCCTGCCGCGACTAGTCGCTCGCGCTGATCCGCACGGTGGCGGACATGCCCCAAAGCAGCCCCTCAGGCTGTGTGTCCAGGGCGATGGTCACCTTGTAGACCACATCGCCGCCAATCGTCGACGACACTCGCGAAACGTCGATCACTCTTCCGCTTATCTGCTTGCCCAGGGCGATGACCTCCACCTCGGTTTGCTGGCCGACATGCACTCGCGGCGCATCACGCTCGCTCAGATCGGTGGTTTCGACCTGGAAGGTCGTCAGGTCTCCCAGAGTCAGGACGATCTGCCCCGGCACCACGGTCTCGGCAGGGGAGATATCGACCCCAGCCACGGTTCCGTCAAACGGGGCGACCAGCGTGGCCTGCGTGACGGTGGCCTTCTTCACATCCAGTAGGGCTTGCGCCCGCGCCACGTCCGCCAACGCGGAGTCCAGGTGCTCCTGATCGGTTCCGGAACGCGATAGGTACGTATAGGCGATCTGTGTCGCTCGCAAGTCCGCGTCCGCGACTTGCACCTCAGCCTCGAGCACCGATGAATCGAGTTGGATCAGAGGCTGCCCGGCTGTGACCCTATCGCCGACTGCCACAGAGACCGTCCGCACGATGCCCGTCAGGGGAAAGCTCAACTCCGCCCGCCGCGCGGGCAGGACCACGCCGGAAGCCGTGACGCCGCCGCCGGTTGAGTGCGAACTGGAGCTGAGCACCACTGTGGGGATCGCCGTGGGTTCCGACGCGCCGCTGCATCCGGCGGCGGCCAGTAGGACAATCGATGAAACGATGAGGGCCGGCAGATTGAACTTCATGCTCATCCTCATTGCTTCGGCGAACCGCCGTTGTTCTCGACGATCAGGCCGTCCCGCAGCGTCACCACCCGGCGGGCGTACTTGATGACGCGCGGATCGTGTGTGGCGAAGACGAAGGTGGCGCCGGACTTCTGGTTCAGCGTCTGCATGATCTCCATCACCTGACGGCCGTTCTCTGTATCGAGGTTCGCGGTGGGCTCATCCGCCAGGATCACGCTCGGGCGCATGGACAAGGCGCGGGCGACTGCCACGCGCTGCTGCTGTCCGCCGCTCAGCTGGTCGGGCCGGTGGTGCGCCCGATCCGTCAGGCCGACCGCCTGGAGCAGTTCATCCACCCGTGCCCTGCGCTCGGAAGGCTTGACGTTGTTCAACAGCAAGGGCATCTCGATGTTCTCGTACGCGGTCAGGGTCGGGATGAGGGCGAAGAACT
>Ga0315277_10005599_pt1 | contig 16542 bp, 9 predicted proteins | sample YL17G05_15_MG_FD_203695 | JGI IMG/M metagenome (GOLD analysis project Ga0315277, IMG submission 203695) | Sediment microbial communities from Yellowstone Lake, YNP, Wyoming, USA - YL17G05_15 | ecosystem: Environmental > Aquatic > Freshwater > Lake > Sediment | place: USA: Wyoming | collected... | reverse complement strand
CGGGGCGCCCGCCAGAAGCCGGTCCACGTCGGCGACGCTGCCGCTGTCGCCGCAGAGCAGGCGGTGCTGGCCGAGAATCCACAGGTCTCCGGCCTGGGTGATGGCCTCGTCGCCCGGCAACGGCACGGCGTCCTCGTCCGTCAGACCCTCGTTGCCGGGCGGGGCCAGGAGCGCCCCGAGTTCCTCCGCCGAAAATCCCAGAAGGTCCAGGTCGAAATTCAGCCCCTGAAGGTCTTTCAGTTCCAGCGGCAGCAGCTCATAGTTCCACTCCGCCAGCGATGCCGTCTGGTTGTCGGCCAGGCGGTAGGCCTTCACCTGCGCAGGCGTCATGTCCGTGGCCACGTGGACCGGCACCTGCTTGAGGCCCAGTTTCTGGGCGGCCTTCCAGCGGGTGTGGCCGCAGATGATGACACCCTCGGCATCCACTACGATGGGCTGGCGGAAGCCGAACTCTCGAAGGCTCTTGGCCACCGCCTCGACCGCCTGGTCGTTGACGCGCGGGTTCTGCTCGTACGGCCGGATGGTCTCGATGTCTCGCAGTTCAACCTTCACGTTCGTCTCCTTGACTTGACTTCGCGGCTCTTGCCCGCGAGAATGCCTTTGCCATGCAGGACGGTCCTGCATGGTTCTTGGCGGTGGTCGGACACCCCCCTGCCCGGCCACTGCTTTTTTTCTGCGCCACGACCGGCCCATTGGCCGCCCACGCTCGCCCACGTTCGCCCCCGTGGCGACCGGGTACCGCCTGGCGTATGGTTTCGCCAAACAGACCCTAGATGTCGGCCCGTGGGCCAACCTGTGGCATCCGGCAGGGCCGTGTTCACGCTTGGCGGAAAGAAAAAGAAAACGGCTGGCGTTTCGCCTCGCGGTCCCGCGTCGCCTCATGTCTTTTGTAGTACCTAAATTCGCCGCGGCGGCGTGGCGGGTGGACGGCGGCGTGGCGTCGGCTCTGTGTATGTGTGTATTGAATGTATCATTTCCAGCCGCCGCCGCTTTTCGTTTTCCCGCCGCCTCTTATTATTCTCTCTGAACTCATCCCGCGAAGGGACGGGAATCAATACATTTAATACACACATACACTACTCACGGCTGCCGGTGTCGGCCGAATAGACCTGCCACGCCACGCCAGCGCCTCGGCGGACTTCGAGACGGTCCAGGTACAACCCGTCCACCACGCGACGGCGAAACTTTGCCAGTTGTTTTCCCACCTTCCGCCCATCCGGCGCTCGGACGGCATCGCCGCCCGTCAAACTGGCCAGGATGCCACGCATGGCGTCCGCTGCCGGGCCGGCCTCCAAGGGCGGTCCGTACAACCTCCGAATCATCGGAGCAACGGTTATTGACTCCCCGCCCGCGTATTCCCAAAGGGCCTTGAGGAGCCCCCGGAGGTTTTCCTTCGTCGTGTCGCTCTTCTCGGCCAGTCCGATCCGAGTCTTGGCTGGATCGGACAATCCGCACCACATCACGGCCTCGCGGACGGTCTGGCTCCAACCCTCAAAAGAGCCGAGGCCGGTCAACTTGGGTATCCGGTCGCCACTTTGCAGGAAGGCTGCGAGAATCGTCAGGGCGTCGGCGGCAAAGGCCGTGCGGTACTCGCGGACGTGCTCCAACAGCGCCGGATACTTGAAGTCGGTACGGTTCTCCGGGGATTCAACCATCACGTCAAGCCGGACGTGAATCAGGCGGCGGCATGTGTCGGCCGCCACGATGATGTTGTTGCCCGTGCCGATCCACAGGGCCCGCAATGGGAGGTCAACGAGTTCGCTTCGTCCGAGGATGCGGTCCCGCCAACGGGTGGCCGTCAAGGCCCGGTCCAGGGCATCGTTTCCAAAGTCGCCGTCAATGTTGTCCAGCAGAACGATTCGGTCGCCCGCAATGGCCACGGCCGTGATCTTCTTGCGGAGTTCCTCGCTGTCGTTCGTGTACGAGTACGGCGAGAGTTCCACGCCTGTCACGACGATGCCGATGACCTGTGCCAGTAAGCCCTTGCCAGAACCGCGGACATTTGAGTCGATGAGCACCGCGGGCGCCGGCCCGGTGAAGGCAGTCCGCGCCAGCGGCGTGAGAAGGGCTGCCAGCCAAGCCGAACGGTGCTCCGGGGCCTCGAATCGGAAGTCTATCACGATGTCGAACAGCCGCTCCGCGGCCTCCATGGCGTCGGCCCGCGTCGGCCTCGTTGGCACGTCCGGGCGAGAGCCGCGCGGCGCGTAGAGGGTGCAGGTCTCGAAATCATAGCCTGGCTCGGTATGCAGCGTGCCGTCAGCACGCAAGACCGGGATGTCGCTGATACCCGCCAGGGGGCGCAGGCCAGGCCACTCCCCCCGCGCCAGAAGCGCCTCGATCAGCCAGGGGGGCGGGTGGGCTTGGTGCAATTCCCCCGCCCGATTGGCCTTCACAAATTCACAGCGGGCAGTCAATCGCTCCCGCAGATTCGCTCCCGGTAGTGGCGCGATGGTCAGGGGTCCTTCCGTCAGGCCAAGCCCGGCGGGATCGGCCCGGATCGTCCGCACCAGCAGTCCGCCGCGGTAGAAGATGTCCGGCTCCAAGGCGAGGGCCGCGAGGGCCTCACGTACAACGCGGTACTCGTCCGGCCCGATTTCAATTCGGCCTCGGTCCGGTCGAGTATCCTCCGCCGCCGGGAGCGTTGGCGGCGGCGTCCAGGGCGGTGCCGCGTCGGCGAGGGCGAGAAGTTGGGCGGCCGTGCCCCCGGCGGCGAGAAAGTCGCTCGAGTCCTTCATCTTGCCAGGCGGCGGCGCCGGCGGGTCCAGCGTAGCCGTGGCCGACGCGCCCACGTCCGGTGCGCCGCCGCCCGGCGACGAGTTGTACGGTTGTATATCCATGTCGTCACTTTCTTTCCCGCGTTCTGGTCCACCGGGCCAACGGCGGCGGCCCGGCGGCGGCGTTCCGATGCCCAGGTCGTCCAGCATGGCGAGGATGTAGGGGTCATTGATGCTCGGCTCTTCGGGGTTGCGGGGCTGTAAACGCCCGCCTATTTTCGCTTCGTCGTACTCCGCTTCGGTGACGTAGCCCGCTTCTGCCCACACGGGCAGCGGCGACGCGACGTATCGGACAGCGCCGTCGTTGGCGTACCTCTTTGGGACCCACGTGGCTTTGGGGCCAGGGTCCGGCTCGCCACGTGCGACGGCTTCTTCGCGCGCCAGTTTCCGCCGCGTCCGTTCTATCTCCGCCGCGACTACATCCCGTTTGCGGGTCAACTCGACGATGCGCCGAGCGTTCGCACTCTGCTGCGCCGGCGTCTGCTGGCGATCAGCCCGTGCCTGCGCACAGTCTATCCGGCCTTGCCGGTCGTCGAGGTCGGCGGCGAGGTAGTTCAGTTCTTTCGTCCACACGCCGATCATCACCAGCGCGTTCGGGTCTTGCGTGTCGGGGGTATTCATTTCGCACCATCCGTCCAGGTCCACCTGACGCCCTGGAGGTGAGTGAGAAAGTCGGCGACGGGGTCCGTCATGGTTGTCCTCCCACGAACGGCGGCGCGGCGTCGGCCTCTTTTTCGCTACGGCTGGTGGCTGTGGTGCTACCGGTGTTCTCCGCGCACTCGCGAAGCCACTCGGACAGCAGCCACGCCGCCAGTGTCTCGGCTCGCCGCGCCCAGCGGGGGGCCACCTCGGGCGACGGCTCGGCAATGGCGACAGTCATCTCGAACTGGCCGACGCGCTCTGGGCGCGCCATGGGTGGGGCCAACGTTGCCGTGAGCTCGGCGTCAGGCATGGGACGCCCTCCGTGCCATACGCCGAGCATCTATAGCGTTGATCTCATGCTGAACCTCGGTGATAGTGGCGTTGTCGAAGAGCCGCACGGTGCCAGCATAGGCCCTTGGGCGGATGTGCGGGCGGGTCCGCAGAACGTACGCAATGCGGTGAAGTGGTTCGCCCAACTCGACAGCAACAACGCCTGGCTTCCATAGTCTTGGAACGGGAGTCGTCGTCATATTAGGTCACCCTCCTTCGGGGCATCACTACCCCGCGGAAGAAGGCTGTTTGTTCACGTGAACAGCAGAAGAAGGGCATGGGTTCAGACGCGGATTACACTTTGTCCGGAACAGAGGCTCTGACGGTGGCGCGCAAGTCCTGCAATGGCAATGACTTGTTGCGTGGAGTTCGACCTCGCCGGATGTGCAAAGTGTAACCCCGCCACCTACGCGTCTGAATCGTGCCAGAAAAGGGGCCCAATTGGCGGGGGTGTTGCGGCGTGAACGTTCACGTGAACAGGCGTGAACGGTTACGGCTTACGGCCAAGCATCCTGTTGCCTTGGGGGGCCTCTTCCTCGGTCCTCTTGTCCTTGCGTTGCGCTTCATACTCTGCGGCCAACACCCGTCGGCCGTCGGCGTCCAGGGCATTGAGTTTCACCCGTTCTTCGGGCGTGGCCTCCTGAATCACGCGTGCCATGATCCTGTCAACCTCGTCGTCGGGCATCACGTCGGCCGGGTCGGGGTCGTCGCTTCGCTCGCTGTCCGTTACCCTTTCGTTAAGGCTCTGGGCCTTGAGCGAAGCACGGGTCTTTCCCGCCCGCCATGCGCGCAACTCTGCGGACCGCTTCACCGCCTTGTGGATAGTGCCCGGCGCGCATTTGAGGCGCACGGCCAGCTTCGCACAGGACGTATAGGGCGCCCCTTGCTGGGCGAGTTTCAGGAGTTCGTCTTGAACCGCTTGCCAGCGGACCGCCGGGGCCGGCGGGCCCTGGGCGATCATGTCGGCCAGCAGGCGGCAGGCCCGAGCGCGGCGTCGAAACCCAACGGCTTTCCCCTTCAAGAGAAACCAGCCGCGATCCTCGGGGTGCGCTGTCAGGCTGCGCTTCAAGTTCCGGTCCGGCTCGTCAAACCCGGGGAACATTTCGGACAGCAGGCCGCCGAGAGGCTCGTCGGCCATGACCTGCGGGTCAAGTGAAACCATCGTACCCCCTTTTATGGTGCGGCCGGAAGTGTTGCGTATCAGTATCTTTCCCCCGCCCACGACTTCGCCAAAAAGGTTGGCCGGGCATCGCAACAAGCCCGTGGCCGCCGGATCGTCCTCGCCCTCGGCCCAGTTCACCAGCTCGGCCAGGCGGGGAATGTCCCGCAGGTGGCCGCCATGAAACGCGCACATAATCAGCCGGCCCGCGTCTTCGTCGGCGGACTGGCGATCGATGAAATCCAGGTAGGTGTCTGGGAGCGTGCCGCTCTCAGCGTCGGCGGTCCACTGGTCGAAACGGGCGGCGAGTTCGCGGAAGCGATCCGTCAACACCTTGCCGGCCAGAGGGTCGGACGGCGGATGGATGGCGCTGCTTAGTTTGCTGGCGGGCTTCCTCATGGCTTTGGCTCCCATGTCCGGTCCTGAAGCAAGGTCCGTGGGGCAGGCGGTTGGGGGGCATTTTCGGCCCGTCGGTCTATCCTTACTCATGTCCGTTTCCCATCGCGGTCCCGAGAAGGACGGCAGGGGTCGGGCCCTTGGAGCAGTCCCCGTTCCACCGCGTCGGCCCATCCTCCCAGCGCGGGTCCGTCTCGCGCATTAGGCCCGTCAAGGCGACATCGGCTGAGGCTTTCCGCTCACCGGCGCGTTGCCAAGTGATGGTGCTGGGGATTGCCCTCCGACCTGAAGTCGGAGCGCCCATGCCTTCGAGCAATCCCCGGAGAGTTTACCCGTAACGCCCTGCCGTGGCAAACCCCATGTGGACGGCTGGCGCCGTCCGCGCCATCAACCCTTCAGATATGCCCCCCGAACCTGCTCCAGCGTCTGAGATTTCCCCCCACCGCCCTCGACTTGCCAGAAGCTCCAGCCGTTGGTGCTCAAGCACGACAATTTGCGACGCGACGCAACCTTGGCGACGAACAGATTCGGTCTGTAAACCCTGCGTCCTCTCATGGGAGGTCCCTCCCCCGATCACCAACAACCCCCACACTCTCGGCGCAGTTATTAGACAGAATGCACTCGTCGCCAATATATTCCGACACCACCCTTGCACCCACGGCGTTGGCAGGCGCATAGACCGGGGCAGACAACCGAACACGCGACGCGACGGGCGGACTGATCATCCGTCGGTCGGGCCGGGTCGAGAGGAAAGCGAGTTGTGCAGGGCCGCATGGTCCAGCGATGTCCCGGCCTTCGGGCCGACAGCACACGCTACACCACCATCATCCGCCGCCGCTGCCGATGCCTAGACTGCGGGCACGTGCGGATCGACAAGAACTCCTTCGGCCTCACACGCACAAGGCGTTTGCCTCGCCCCGGTTCTTGATGTATAGTTCCCCTTGCGGAAGGCCGCGGGGTCTGGTCGCGCGCGGGGGTGAGTGATGCTGCGCGGGCTCAGCAACGCCAACCTGAGTGTGTTCGTCGGGCGATTTCCGGGGGAGAACCGGAGGTCGCCATTTCTCTTTGGCAACTCGCATGGCATGGAAAGGGGAAGGGCAATGGTTAGCATAAGATGCGCGGCGAGGGCGGCGGTTGTGGGGGTGATGGTACTGCTGGCGGCCGGGGCGGTTCAGGCGATCATCATCGACACCGTCCCCGTGGGCAATCCGGGTAATGCGGCGGACACCCGGTATGAAACGCCCGGCTACGGCGCGGTGAACTACGAGTACCGCATCGGCAAGTACGAGGTGACGGCCAGGCAGTACACGGCGTTCCTCAACGCCCTGGGCGGGGTGGACACCTACTCCCTCTACAACCCCTGGATGTCGTACGGCAACGAGGGCTGCGGGATCACGCGCAACGGCGGCGGGACCGTCGGCGACCCCTACACCTACTCGGTGGCGGCCGACTTCGCCAACCGTCCGGCAAATAACGTCAGTTTCTGGAACGCCTGCCGGTTTGCCAACTGGCTGTCCAACAACCAACCCACCGGCGCACAGGGCCCTGGTACGACGGAGACTGGCGCCTATACGCTTAACGGGTACAACGGGGTTGACGGTCGGACCATCCAGCGTAACCCCGGCGCCACGTGGGCGGTGCCCAGCGAGGATGAGTGGTACAAGGCGGCGTACTACAAGGGTGGCTCGACCAATGCGGGCTACTGGGACTACCCCACGAGCAGCGACACCGCCCCGGGCCAGGATATGAACGATGCCTCCGGTAACAACGCCAACTACTCCACAGCACCCTACACCATGCCCATCGACAACGGCAAGTACACCACGCTCGTAGGCGAGTTCCAGAACTCGCCCAGCCCCTACGGCACCTTTGATCAGGGCGGCAACGTCTGGGAGTGGGACGAGGCTGTCGTGTCCGTGTCGTATCGCGGCCTACGGGGCGGGGCGTTCAACTACGGCGGCAGCATCATGCACGCGTCGTACCGCGGCGTCAGCTACTACACGAACCAGTACTCCTACAGCGGCGGGTTCCGTGTCTCCGGGGTTCCTGAGCCGGCTACGATGGGCCTACTGGCGCTGGGTGGCCTGGGGATGCTGATGAGGCGGCGAGTTGCGCCGCGGACGGACAGGCCGTAGGGCAAACAGACTGCCCACACCACGGCTTACCGCCCACTGCTTGCGGCCCGCCGGAGGTCGCCGTTTCTTTTTCGGCCATCAGCCGGGAGGTTTCCCCGTCGCGTTGGCGGGAGCCGGCCAAGACAGAAGGTCTCGGTGAAGCGGGGTCAGGGTCCAGATGCCAAGGGAGGGAATGCCATGAGATGCACGCAAGGATTGATCGGGTTGGCGGTGGTGCTGCTGGCGGTCCTGGCGGCGGTCGTGGTTCTTGGGCTTACCAGCTCAGCGGCGTTGGCTGAAGTGCGATACACCGTCACGGGCCTGGGCACCCTAACGCCCGGCGAACTCATTCTCGCTGGTCCACTACACCCCCAGGAAGCTGTTCACAAGCCCTTTGCCCCGAAAACCTGTAACTTGGCCTTGGCCAGGCAGTGTTCCTTGGGCAGGACCAGCCCCAAACGCCTCACCTGTGACCTTCCACTTGCCATAGTCCTTCCCTTCAAAATCGGCTATCACAATATCCTTTGCCTCTTCTGCCAGACTGGCTGAAAAGGTGGCCACCAGGATCACCATGCTGTAGATTAACTTTTTCATTGGCTTGCATTTTGTCTCACTGGCTTGCTGTTCCTCCAGATGGATTGGAGTTGATAAGCTCTCAGGTGGACAGCCGCGAGTCCTTGCTTGCCGAACACCTGGAGGTCCTGTTTCATGCCGTCCTCCGGAACAAATGGTTTCGTGAATCGAAAGGCCCCGTCGTCAACGAACACCTCGATCGACATCCGGTCGAGAATCACGCGTAACTTGATCGTGCGGTCCACGGTACCCAGTGGAGCCACAAGGTCCCGAACCTTGAGTTGTTTCTGATCCAGATCGCAGAGGATCGTCTGGCCATTGATCTTCAGGCCGAAAACATTGGCGCCTTCGCGTGACAGGGCATCACTCTGGATCTCAAATACCGCTTCCGCGTCAACGAGTTCGCCCAGCGTTTTGTCAGCCTTCAGAGGTGCGTCCATGCCCACAAGCGGCCCGTCGATTTGCAGTATCGCGCCGGTTCTGAGTTTTTCGATCTCCTTGGCCGGCTCGATAAAGAGCCGCATGCCTGCGGGCGTGGTTCTCAGGGTGAGATCGCGTGGAATGGTAAATTGATTCTTAAACAGCATTCCCGGAAATGTGTCACCGTACAGATCGGCGAGTTGGATGCGCCGCCCGTCTTTCTCCGGAGTGTCGCTGAATGTCTGCGCGGCATATTCGTTGCCGGCATGCGTTGAAAACGGGCCGCTTTGCTTGGTGAATGTCTGCCCATCAAACGTTCCGATCACATGGTTGCCGTTTCCTCCCCAAAACACCCAGCGAGTATCTTCCTTGTTGCCATCCACCGGCAGTTCGAACATGTCCGGACACTCCACACAGCCAATGTTGCTGATGCCGCCTATTCGCTCCCAATGAATCAAGTCCTTCGACGCGAGCAGGGCATAGTTCGGACCGGACAAATAGAGCGCCATAATCCAGCGTCCGCTGTTGGGGTTGCGGGGATTCTTCCGGTCTTCATACCAGAACACTTTCGGGTCTCTGTTTTGGTTCACGATAGACGGAACCACCGGATTGCCGGGATACGTGATCCACGTGCGGCCCGCATCAAGCGAGTAGGCCATCGATTGCGAGGTATTGCCACCATGCCGGGTTCGCATCGGTTCCGATGTGTAAAGAATGACTATAGCGGGGTTTTCCAAGCGGCCGTTTTTGTCCTTCACGGGATTCTTGACCAATCCGGCGGTGTTCTTCCAGTCCACAACACCAGAACCGGAGAACGGCACTCCCAGCTTGTCGGGCAAGACTGCCAAAGGGTATTCCACCCAGTGAAAGAGATCGGAGCTAATGGCATGCGCCCACACCGTCGATTCCATGCCGGCTGAGCGTTCGCCATTAAAATGACAGTGTTGGCCGAAAAGATGATACTCGCCGCCAAAATAGACGAGTCCATTCGGATCGCCGATCCCGCCGTGCCGCACCGTGAAGTGAAATTGCGGACGATACTTTTCCGTATAAACGGTGTCATCATTCCACAGGTCATCCGACAGCTTGATCAGCTTGCTCCATTGCGAATCGGAATAAGCCTTTTCGGCAGTCAGTGTCAGTTGTTTTCCCTGCCATGGTCCCAGATCAAGCGTGGCATAAAAGTCGGGTTTGTTCCTGGCCAGTGAGATCGAAAGCTCGCGCTGGCTAACACCATCGACGCTGACATTCACCCAGACGGTTCTTGCGTCGGACGAGATCGGAATATGTATGAACCGTTTGTTCACAGATGGACAGCTGTATTCCATTTGCGTCAAGGCGGGCATCTCTTTGTCCGTTTGCACGATCTGGTCAATCATAATGTGCCCCCAGCCACCTGTGTTCTTATCGACAATTTGGAGGATCGCCTGCTTCCCGGCGAACTCCACAATATCCCAGCGGCAGGGTTCAAGCCTCTCGCTATTCTGGCCGGTTTCCGTTCGCACAATCTGGCCATCAATGATCAGGTTCAGACACGTTTCATGAGGATGATCGCCACCACCGATCAGGAAGGAAAGGTGCTTTCGCTGAATGGTGAACGCCGGCGACGTGAGCGTGCCGATGGTCCTGTCGCCATCGCGGAATGAGTTGACCAAGCCCTTGCCGAGAAAACCAGCCACCGGCTGTTGGGTAGGCAGCGTGCCGTGTGCCGGACCAGCCCCAAAAGCATCACCTGTTGCTTTCCACTCGCCATAATCATTGCCCTCAAAGTCGGCAATGACTATGTCCTTGGTCTCGGGCGTGGACACAGCCAGTCCGATGTGTCGATCTGCCCCGCCATAGTAGAGCAGCCACTCGCCCTTGAAGAACACCAGGCCGTTGGCCACGGTGGCGGGCACGGAGCAATAGCCCTTCATCTCCCAGTCAAACTCGGGCTGCAAGAAAGGCCGGTACTGATGTTGCAGCACGGTGGTCAAATTCTCGCGGTCGACGAGGGCCTGGCCCAGGGTCCAGGAGCCGCGCGGCAAGCTCCCGCCCCACCAATCCTGGCTGTTGAAGAAGATCAGAATTCCGTTGTCTTGCCTCAGGGCAATGGCACCCGCTTCATGGCCGTTGCCCCAGACGGATTTGTCTGCCCGGGTCCAATCGATGAGGTTCTCGCTCCAGGCGAGAGCGCAGTTGAATGAACCTTGCGTGTAATACATCCAGTATTTGCCATTGATTTTGGCGGCAATCTGTCGCTCACCCGCCAACCGGGTAATCACCACTCCGCTGCGGCTCTTGAGGTTGGCCGGGTTTGTCTTACGGAAGGCTGGCCCGTGCTTCTGCCAGTGGATCAGGTCCTTGCTGGAAGCCACGCCCATCGAATCAAAACCGCCTTCGCCCCAGGCGGTATAGTTCATGTAGTAGGCGCCGTCCTCGCCCTCGACGACGTGAAGGTCCTGGCATCCGCCGGGCCATTCATACTTCGTGTAAGCATCCTTGTCGGGAAAGACGACCGGCACCGGATGGCGCGTGAAGTGCCGTCCATCCTCGCTTGAAGCCAGGCCGATGCGGCTGGTGGCTTGATCATCGTTGCTGAACCTCCACCAGCACTTGTCGTCCGCCCGATAGAGCAAATAGACCTTGCCATCGCGCACCACCACCGCCGGGTTGTACACGTTCTGCTCCTCCCAACGGACTTCCTTGCCCTGGAGCGGGCATTGGAATTTGGACTCCGGCGTGGGCGAGAGGACCGGCTTGGCGAGTTTCACAAACGGCCCCATCGCCCACTCGGGCCCTGCATCCAAAGGCTTTCGCTTGATGGGCGTGATCGCTTTGTCGCCCATGATCTGCATGACCTTGGGCTCGATCGCCTCAGCCCAGATGTCATAGCCCTTCTGGTTGGGGTGAAGCAGGTCGGGCATGATGTCCCGGGGCAGAACTCCGTTTTTGTCGAGGAACTTGGAGCCGATGTCGAGGTAGAAGATGTTCTTGCCGTTGTCGAGTTTCGAGATGATGGCGTTGACCTGTTCGTTTTTCTTGCGCAGGCCGTCGTCGTCGGCGTGCCCGCGCGGGAAGATGGCGAGCAGGAGGATTTTGCTCTTTGGACAGCGAGCCTGAACCTCGCGGACGATGGCGGTGACGCCCTCCGCAGTCTCCTCGGGGGTGTTGCCCTGACCATTATTCGTGCCGATCATGATGACGGCGAGTTTGGGCGAGATGCCGTCGAGATTGCCGTGGGTGAGACGCCAGAGGACAAATTGGGTCGTGTCGCCCCCGATACCGAGGTTGACCGCGTGGCGGCTGCCGTAGTATTTGGCCCAGGTATCCTGGCCGCCCTCTCGCCAGCCGTAGGTGATTGAATCGCCGATGAAGACCAGATCGACGTTGCCCTGCTTCACGCGCTGGTTGAATGAATTATGCAGGTCCATCCACCAACCGTCGCCGCGTGGCACGGGGATGGCCGCCGGGTTCATGCCTTTGATAGAGGCGAGCATCGAAGCGTTCTTGCCGTCCAGCACGAGTTTGCCGTCAGCCACTGTGGCGCCGTCGACGAGTTTGACCTCCGTGAAGCGGCCGGTGCGGTCTTTGGCTTGATTGTCGCCAAAGGTCAACCACGCCCAAGGCTTGATCTCCGAGGCCACGTTGGGCTTCAAGGCTGCGATCTGCTCTGCGGTAAGTGCCCGGTCATAGATCCGCGCGTCGTCAATGGTCCCGGCAAATCGACCGCCTTCTCCCACATCAAGATGGCGTTTGCCAATCAACACCTTACTTTGCGGCCCAAACTCCATAGGCGGGTTGGCCATGACATATTGCGCGTATCGCCGCCCGTTCCGATAGATCGTCATCTGGCGGTCCTGATAGGCGATGGCGATCTGGACGAAGGTCTTGCCATCGGCCGTTTCGGCCGGCCACTCCCCCTGATCCGGCTGCGTGCGGCGCCATCCTTCGCTGCCCGGCATCCACTTCCGGGGCGTGTGCTCGCCAAAAACAATCCCGTCGAAGAGTCCCTGACCGGCATCAATCGTCAAGGCACTGCCGCCACGCTGCTCCAAATTGGCCGGGGCGGCCCACACCACCAGCGTCTTGTCGCGCAGCGGCGGGTCTGCCGGCGCCGCCGCTGCAACGGCGGTGAACAGGAGAGGGATGATTAACAGTTTTGTCATTTGTTTCATAATTTCGGTTTCTTGTTCCAGATGGATTGGAGTTGATAAGCATTGAGCGTGACGGTCGCCAGTTGTCCCTCCCGAATATTCCGTAAGCCCTATTCTACAAGCCCTTACGTCTCTTGTCTGCCATGCTCTTGCCCGATACGATTGGCCTTTGCGCCGGAATCCGCCATCCGGATGTCGCAGATAACACCCGCCAACACCCGCCACTTGCAGACCCAAGACGGACAGGTTTGAGGAACTTACATGTCAAGGCGCTCCAGCGGCACAAACCACCGACCTGACAAGGCGTGGGGAAACTCCTGCTCCTGATTCCTTGACTTGCCCCCCGCCCCGGCGTTAACCGTCAACCCGGGAGACCCGGCCAACCGGCAGGTTCTCGATGCGTATGTGTCCCAACTCCAGATGCCGAATTCCAGCCTTCGCTGGTCATGGCAAGACCTGTGTTTCTACGAAGTGGCGGACAGGGACCTCTACCTCGCGCGGCTAGATGCGTTCTGTACGTTCTACCGGCGCTTCTACCAGGATGAGCGCACTTACAGCTTGGAGCCGAGCAAGCAGTACGACATCTTCGATTTTCCCGACTGCGGCATAGCCTTCGCAGCCTTCAATAGCTGCTGCAACAACGATCCGCTCAACACGCGCGGGGCCGTCCACCCGGATTGTGTGGCTGGTGCCGCAAGCAAGCTCCGTGCGCCCCAGTTCGCTGGGCGGCTCTTGCTGGCCGTCTGGCACCATGGCACTTCGGGCGGGCCACACCAGTCGGACTACCTTGACGCCGACACCGTTCAGAGCCTCATCGACAGCGACTTCAGCATCGGGCTGCACGGGCACCAACACAAATCCCAGGTAATCGACGAGCGGTTTCGTTTCGGTGGGGACCGGAAGATGACGGTCATATGCGCGGGGAGCCTCTCTGTGGGGCCAGCAGGGCTTCCAGCAGGGCACAGTAGGACGTACAACATGATACAGATTGACACCGACAACCTTAGAGGGAGGTTGCACGTACGCAGGATGCAAAACGAGACGTTTGACCAGCCCATCTGGGGAAGGGGACAATGGGCTTCGACTGGCGAGAGCTTCGCCGACTTTGCGGTTCAGCGACCCGCCAGAGAGGCGGCGGCATCAAGGGCCGCTATGCTTGGGCAGGCAGAACGGCTTGTTCGCAGCAGGAAACACAGGGAGGCGATTGCCCTTCTTCGGCCCCTCGCGAGGGCCGAGCCGCTCGCGCGCCGCCTGCTGCTGGAGTGCTACATCGAGGTGGACGCAACGCGTGCAATAGCTGACGAGTTCTACCCGCCAGTGGCGATTGGCGAGGTGGCACCTGTCGCCGACGCGCTGTGGGCCGAGAAGGAGTACGAGAAACTCCGGACGATGCTCGGTGCGGCCAACGTGCGCGACAGTGCGGACCCGGGCGCAGTGGAGGTGCGACGCCGGTATCTTGGGAGGCTGAAGACATGAGCAGCGTGGCTCACGACAGGATAGTCTTCGAAGTCGAGACATCGCGGGTGCTACAGATACTCTCCAGGGAGATTTACGACTCACCACTAGCCCTGTTGCGGGAGAACCTCCAAAACGCCTACGATGCCGTACTTATGCGTTGCACGCAGGAGAACCTTGCCATCGATCAGGGCGTGATCGACGTTCGGGTTGAACCGTTGCTGCTGACGATCACCGACACCGGCATCGGGATGACTGAGGATGTGCTCCGCCACAACTTTTGGAAGGCGGGATCGAGCGGCAAGAAGACCGAGCTGGCAAGGAAATCCGGTGTGATTGGGACGTTCGGCATTGGGGCGATGGCGAACTTCGGGGTGTGCACGCGGATGCGCGTGGAAACGCGTGCAGTTGGCTCGGATACGACGCTCGTTAGCACGGCGGAGCGCGCAAAGTTGTCAATCTCGCAGGAATGCGTGGATTTGGAGCGGCTCAAGGATCAGCGGCCGCCGGGCACGAAGCTTATTGTTGAGCTTGATTCATCAAGCCCGTTGGTGCTGGCCACGGCAAGGAACTATCTGATGCAGTACGTTAGCTTCCTGCCGGTGAAGGTCTTGCTGAATGGCGAGTTGATCAGCCAACGGTCGTACGCCGACATCGCTGCGAGCAGAAGCGCTGCCAAGAAGCCCTCTCAAGGTATCACGGACGGGCCGTACGCTGCCACCGTGGATGTTCACCTGGACGGCGATGGTCGCGCGCTTGCGCGCATGACGGACATCAGCGTTGCCGGAACGCCAGTTGCTGGCGAGCTTGTGCTCGTGCAGGGCGGGGGGCAGTTGATGGGCTTGCGCAACTCCTTTGGGCTGGCTCCCGTTCCCGTCGGTGGGTACTACCAGCTCGGCGGCTACGCGAACCTGTCTATTCTCGAACCCACTGCGGGGCGGGAGGCGCTTAGCCGCGAGAGCATCGAGCACGTCAACCGCCTGGTAAGGATGGCCGAGGCGACCATTAGCGATGTCATCGCCGATGACGATGCCGCTGATCGTAACACGGCCTTCATGCAACACATCATGTCGGAGGGAAAGGTCCGTCTAGCCGGTCGTGTCGCGATTCAGGTGCTCCCGGATGATCAGCTTGTGCCCTTGGGCCAGGTGAAGGACCGTTACGAGGGCAAGAGGCTCTACTACTACGCTGGCCGAGACCAGTCAATCCTCCAGACCTTCGGCAGCGACCAGGCGTGCGTTCTGCATGTCAGCCAGCAGAGTCCGCGAAAGCAACTGCAACTGCGCTACCTGAAAGAGATCCTGCGCGTTGAGGAAGTGCCGGACCGGCCTACGATCACATGGGAGTACACGTCAGCGGAGCTGGATCTGCCAGAGGCCTCGTTTCTCGCGAGGCTGCTGTCAGTGCTTAGCGAGGACTACTTGCTGGCTGGCGCGGACATGGCGTTCGCGGACATAAGCCACGGTGTGGCCGCAGTGGTCTCAGAGGAGGGCGGCCTTGTACGCATCCGCGTCGCTCGGGCGAGTCCGGCGGTCCGCGCTGTTGTCGGAACCTACACTAGTGCGAGGGAGGTATTTGACGGATTCGTCAAGGACTTTGCGCGCAACCATCTCTACCAGCGCATTGCGCCCTATATGCCGTCTAGTACGCGACAAGGTGTCGATGCGTTGGTCAAGCTGCTACAGCGGAACCGGGAGCTATACCGATACGATGATAGCGAGCTCGGCGACCTGGAGCCGCTTCTCGGAGATTTCTTAAGTGGGGAGAAGAGTCTTGGTGAGGTCATAGCTACGGCGAGAAGCACAGTTCGCCCGCACATGCAGAGGGTCAGTCAGGAGCAGGTGGGAAGCCTGGAGCAGGCGATGCCGGACGTTGTCGAATCGCCGGTTACCCCGGAGCAGCAGGGAGGTGAGGAGTACGAGGCACGCCCGTCAATCATCCGGGAAGATGTCACATGCGACTCGAAGATACTGCTAACTAGCGGCAAGTACCCGCAGGTTAATGGGTTCGGGCTGTTCCTTGGGCTGTCTGACCGGCTTGTGAAGCGGGAAGGGGAGTTCTTCAGGTACCCTCACACGACGAAGGTCATCTGGGCCGGCCACCGGGTCATCTTCATTTTCCGTGAGGCCACTGGTGTGGTGACACTCTACTATGACATCGAGTTGCGCGAACCGCTCGGTGAGCAAACGGCAGGCGGGGGGATGTTCCCGACGACCACGCTTGTCACGAAGAACCGCATCTATGTGCCCGTGCCGGCGCCTTTGGAGGCGGCGTTCAGGATCACCAGTGGCGCGAAGGAATTCTACGTTAGGTTTGACACAATCATGAAGGTATAGGAGCCGTCATGGGAGTTCCGGGGACACTGGTAGTTCCGGTAGTTCCGGGGACATAATACAATGGCGGTGAAATAAGGAGATGATAAAGAGAAGCCTCCTGGGTCGATACTGGATCTGTTCAGGACCAGATCGACCGGAAGGAGGCTCCGATGTCTATGCCCATCGTCAATCGCTCGGCCACGGTTGAGGAAATCCGCACCATGCTCC
>Ga0315277_10005597_pt1 | contig 16543 bp, 19 predicted proteins | sample YL17G05_15_MG_FD_203695 | JGI IMG/M metagenome (GOLD analysis project Ga0315277, IMG submission 203695) | Sediment microbial communities from Yellowstone Lake, YNP, Wyoming, USA - YL17G05_15 | ecosystem: Environmental > Aquatic > Freshwater > Lake > Sediment | place: USA: Wyoming | collected... | reverse complement strand
GGTTACACTCCGGGAAGCTTTCGAGTCCTCTGCCACGAGTTCCGCCAAAATCCGCACCGGCCCTTCTTTCTGGCTACCACCAAGAGCCTGCATGTGGTCCCCGAAAAAAAGCGAGTGCGCGAAACGGTTTTGATCTTGCGCAAACAGAATCTCTCGATCTACGACATCAGCCGAGCATTGGGGCAAGAGGGACAGACTCTCAGTCCGCCGGCGATCGCAGCAATTTTGAAACAGGAGGGATTTGCTCGGCTCCCGAGGCGGCGCGACGAGGAGCGGCCTCCGGGCATCCATCCCGAAATTGCCTCCGTGGCAGATGTCAAAGAGTTGGATCTGTCCCCGCGGCAGTTTCGTACGAAGTTCGGGGGACTGTTTCTTTTCGTCCCTTACTTAGCAGCGATACCTCTGGATAAGATCTTTCATCAGGCTGACTTGCCGGGATCCGGAATGATCCCGGCAGGCCAGGCGATGCGCTCTTTGCTGGCTCTGAAGTTTTTTGGCAATGCGCGGCACAGCCACGTCATGAGTTCCGTCTTCGATGAGGGGCTCGCTCTGTTTGCCGGACTCAACGTCGTTCCCAAACGCTCGTTTTTGACCGAGTACAGCTGCCGCATCGATCCGGGCAGCTATCCCAAACTGATGCACCTATGGTTCGAAGCCATGAAGCCTCTCGGACTCGAGCGGGGCACCTCTTTCGACCTCGACTTCCATACCATCCCGTTTCACGGTGAAGATGCCCTGGTTGAAAAACACTATGTCTCTAAACGTAGCCGCCGGCAGAAAGGTATCTTGGCTTTCTTGGCGCAGGATGCCAGCACTCGCGTTTTCTGCTATGCCAACGCGCAATTGCGCAAAGAGGATCAGAACGACGAGATTCTGCGCTTCGTCGATTTCTGGAAAGAGAAGACCGGGAAATATCCTGAAGAGTTGATATTCGACTCCAAGCTGACCACCTACGCCAATCTGAATCGACTCAACATGAAGAATATAGCCTTCATGACCCTGAGACGCCGCTCGCCGAAGATGCTACGCGTAATTGCCCAGGAACCGACTTCCGCATGGAGGAGGATTGAACTCGAGGGAGTGGCACGCGCCTACAAAACACCGCGTATTCTCGATAGAAAGATAACCCTTGAGGGATACAAGGGCCTGATCCGTCAGTTAACCATCACGGATCTGGGGCACGAAGAACCGACTCTGTTGCTGACCAATCAGCTGCGGCGCTCACCGGCGAAGCTGATCGGCCGGTACGCTCAGCGTATGGTAATCGAAAACAATATTGCCGACGGCATCGATTTCTTCCACATGGATGCGCTCTCATCCGCCGTGGCCATGAAGGTTGACTGTGATCTGCAGTTGACCCTGATGGCGAGCAGTCTATATCGGCTGCTGGCTGCGAACATCGGCAATGGCTACCAAACCGCCAAGTCCCGCCATATCTTCAGGGACTTCATAGATGCAACCGCTCTAGTGACCATCAACGAAGAGCACATCCAAATCAAGTTTCAAAAGAGGGCCCATAATCCCTTTCTTATTGGTGCAGGCTTCGCAAAGACCGAAACCGTGATACCATGGCTGGGAAGCAAAAGGCTCAGGCTTGTCTTTGGATAGCAACCGTGGTGTTAAGAGCAAAAACTAACACCGACCCCTCGCCAAAACCGCTAGTTGTGGCCGAATTTGTTAGGTCGAGCCCCTTCCATGGGAATCCAGGCTAGTGCCGTTTGCAGCTCCGCTGATTCCGCTGATTGCCGCCGTGGCTGTGGCGTTCACCCACAATACCCTTTGGATCATCAGTGCCGTACTCGCAGGCTTTCTGCTCCACATCCTAGCCCGGCGGAGTCTGCTGAAGTCCATGCGCGCGACGCTGCCTGTCGCCCTTTTTGCTCTTATCATCACTCTGCTGCAGCTGCTCTGGCGTCAGCTCGACCTCACTATTGCGGCAAAAACACTGGCGGTATTCTGGTTCTCTGCGACAGCTTTCCGCCTGGTGCCCTGGCCCCGTCTTGTAGGCGCAATACACCCCGGGTCACGATTTTCAGCGCTGGTTCTTTATTTGTTGTTCATCCGTCATTTCGCCTGCATCCTGACCAGCGAATCCCGGCGCCTGTTCAACGCCAGGTCCTACTCTGTTGTCAAACCTCATGGCAGATGGGCATTCCGATCCCTGGCGGCCGCGCTGGTTATGCTTTTCCTGCGGGTTATGATCCGAGCCGAGCGCTTCTACGCGGCCCAGCTGTTGAAAGGACCGGCGCTGTGAGACCGGTTCTGGAAGTGGAAAACTTGACCTTCAGCTTTGAGCAGGATCAGCCCTGCCTGCGAGGCATCAGTTTTCAAGTATTTGACGGCGAGTGTCTGGGAATCGTGGGAGGCAACGGGGCGGGAAAGAGCACGCTCCTCTGGTGGCTGCTGGGATTGCTCAAAGCCGGCGGCTCGGTTCGTCTCTTTGGAGAGAGGATCGGGAAGAAAGCGCTGGCGCGCGTGGGCATGGTATTTCAGAATCCGGAAGACCAGCTCTTCATGCCTGCGCTTCTGGATGACGTGGCTCTTCCGCTGGTAAATCGTGGAATGCCTCTAGGTGAAGCCCGGGCAATCGGGTTGGAAAAGCTCGAGCTGATGGGCTTGCGTCATCTGGCGAACCGGCCGGCAACGCGGCTCAGCATCGGCGAGCGGAAGCGGGCCTCAATCGCAGCGGCCCTTGCTACTGCGCCGGAGCTTCTTATGCTGGATGAGCCTACCGCGGAGCTGGATGGCCGCTCGGTGCGCGAGCTCACGAACGTCCTCGTCCAATTGAATATCACCCGTATAGTGACCAGCCACCACCTCGATTTCCTGCGCAACATTTCTTCACGCGCGCTGGTCCTGTGCGAGGGAAGAATCGTCGCCGACGGACCCATGGCGCTGATACTTCAAGATCGGGCCCTGATCCGGGCTGCAAACCTGGAATGAGCCCTTCTGGATTGGGGGACAGGCTACGCAATCATCGAAATCAAGCAGCGGGGCCAAACTGCGCAGGTGATTCGGGAGTTACGTAGCCTGTCCCCCGAACTCGAATGCACCCTCGCGATTGCGCAGGGCGCGAAAGCAATTGCCGCCTGCACACGTGTGATACCTGTGACATATGATGATTCCGATGCGTATCTTCTCGCTCATGCTGTTCTCCTTGAGTTGGCGTGGAACAAGTGAAAAAGGCGCGCGATCCTTTGGAGCCTAGCGCACCGCCCCTTTCCCTGCATGCTTCCCTCAGTATTTCCTTTGTATATCCCCGAGCTCTGATTTGAGCCCCTCCTCCAGATGCCGGCGGATACTCCGGTAGATGCTCTCGACGAGCCCGGTGCGCGGAAGCGCATCGCGGATCCGTTCCATGAACCTCCGCCGCGCGATCTCTCTGAAGGTGGCAGTGAAGTTGACGTCGTAGATCCACGTCATCTGCAGCACCTTGTAATCGTTGGTGCTTCGCGGAGTTCCTTCACATCACAAAGTGCGCCGCTCTGGGCAGCATGGGCCACTGCGGGACTTATCCAGCCACTGTCGGGAAGGTCCAGATCGATTGCGTTGATCCTGGCCTTATCGGGCGATTCGTAGTAGGCGGTGACAACGTGCCATATGTCAAGCTTGTCGGCATCACGTACCAAGCGGGCAAGTCGCGAGCCCTCTTCGGACAGCCCATCGGGGACGGCCGCACGGTTGTGGAACCATACTGCATCAAGGATCCGCACCCGCACAGGCTGCGTGAACCGATCGAGAAGTTTTGCCGACATGACTATCTGGACACCAAGCTCCGCATGATCCACCGACTTCGCATCGACGAAGGTCCTGTACTGCGTGTATTGTGCGAACCGCCCGATATCATGCAACAGACCTGCCAGGACGGCGACACGCACCTCTTCACCGTCGAGTTTCAGTGCAGCGGCGAGCTTGCGCATCTCGTCGGCGACCCGAACACAGTGGTCCTCCTTCAGCCGCAGGACCGGCTCGACCGACGAGTCTGCCGAAGCGAATGATCGCGCATAACGCCGATACCAGTGCTCTATCTCCAGGACATCAGTTTCGGTTACCATGGCGCCACTGATTTCCACCCGCACACCCATGCTGTGGCCGGTACTGGAGTCTGGTCGGCCGGCGGCATCTACACCTCCGTGAAATATAAGCGACAGAGGTTACCTGTATCGTCCTGCCTATTAAGTCTTTTGCCCACAACCAGCATGGGAGTCTCTATCATGGCAGGGAGTACTGCCGGTGAGTTCGCCGCGAAGGAATCTCTCCAGCGCTTGGCGAACGGTGCCGTTCGCACCGGTCACCGGCCGAATGCCATACTGCTCAAAGAAGGTGACGGCCCGATGCCCCATGCCGCCCGTCAGCATAATGTCCACGCCATGGCTGTGGATGAACTGGGGCACAACACCTGGCACGTGCTCCGGATAGGCTGGATTTGCCAGCATCAGCACCGACTTGACCTGTCCGCCTTCCAGATCAACCAGAGCAAAAAACGGGCTGTGCCCAAAATGCGAGCCGACGTTAGCCTCCAGCCCGAGGTTCGATTCTGCAGATACTGCTACACGCATGATGATTCTCCTGTATGATTTTCTGACTCTAAAGAATTGCACAATATGGTGACAGTCTCACATCGTGGGTAGGAGAACGGCGCGCCGTGTCCTGCCTCGCGTTCGCGAAATATTGCGACGGCACTCCCATCAACTCCTGAACCCACAGAAATCTCCACAATTCGCGATGCGCTGAATACGCGACACTTCCCGTCATTACGATCCTTCGATTCCGCTACTCCAAGTCCCTAAGTTCCTTTTCGACTACGGCGGAGTAGCCTGCATCCGGTAAGGCCGATTCCGCTGGGCCCTCGATCGCCCGAGGGGCGCGCAGTTTCTTGAGAATCACGACGAGTAACCACATACCGAGAATGAATGCGATCCAGGGCATGATATAGACAAGGATATTGAATCCCTTTGCTCGCGGGGTTGCCAGGATTCTCTCGCCATATATCGATACGTAATAATCCAGGATCTCCTCTCGCGTTTTACCCGCCGCCACCATCTCGCGCACACCCCGGCGGATTTCTTCAGCGGCTTCCGAATAATGCTGAGAAACCGGTTGTGTCCAGCAGCAGGGCGCAATCAGATTGTCCTCGATTTCACGCGCCTTGTCTGCCGTCCGGTCACCGGTGCCGCCAAAAGCCAAGCTTGTCCAAAACACCAGGAAAGCCCGGATCATAAGCGTGGCCATATTTGAGAATTTCGGCTCAGGAACATTGGTTTGCCATGCCATGGGATAGCTCATTGATATCTCACACTGTCTCGTGCCCTCAGTCTCTACGAGGAGATCTCACTGTAGCCAAACTGAAAAAATGCCCGCAAAATGGCGCGTTTCCGCGAGGCCAAAACTCCCTCGCCCCTTTTTCCCAAGCATGTAAGGAACGAGTCCAAATAATCGTGTTTTCCATAATGCTGCGGCAGTGAAAATGACAGGGACAAAGACTTGCGCTTTCTGATCAGTCTTATCACGCATTGCCTGAGTTTCGACCATTCGCCATGGTGTTCCATCCAACAGAAGTAGGCCTTCTGGATCACTCCTGCCCGGATATACTGCGGCATGTGGTTTTCCGTTCGATTCGGCAGGCCTGCAAATTTAACCGTGTTTTTGGACATCAGGTACATTAATAGGTCCGAGAGGACTCCCTCGCCTTGTCGCGGTTCTACGGCAGAGATTACTCTCCACATGCCATGCTCATCGTGAAGACAGAAATACAGACGATGACCACCATTATCCATAAGATGCAAGCCGCTGGATGACCAGGCCCCCGGACCAAGTGCGTCCCATTCAAAAATGAGGAAGGGCTTCAGTTCCCAGCCCATTCTGCCGCTGATAAAGGCAACATCTTGATCCCGAGGGTGATGTCTTGCATAGGAATCGTGTCTTGCGGCGACATCAAGATCGAACGGCATGGCCGGCAGGTAAAAGCTGCCGTCCTGTGAGTTGTGCTTTTCCCAGCCGCATTCCGATTCAAGCTGGTCAGCAAATGTAGTGTGCTCCATTATGATTCCTCACGGGATGCCTTTGATTGGCAGATGTGAAGTGGCGATCTGTTGCACGGTCATTTGTGTCCGTTGGAGAAAGCACCAGGAGGAATTCCGACGGCTTGTTCTCGACATTGTGCCAACAGTGAGGCAAGTGAGACTCGAGGAGCAGGCTGTCTCCCTGCCTCAGCAAATAGGTGCGGTCGTCGATACGATAGACGATGCCACCCCGCAAGCACAAAACGAACTCATAACCGGTATGAACTGTCGCCTGCGGTCCACTGCCGGCGCCAGCTTCCAGAGTAACCACAAAGGGCTCGACGGCCGAATTGATAAATCCGGCACCCAGGTTTTCAATAGTGCCATAGTCGAAGGTAACCCGACGCCGTTGGCCGGATTTGACATAAACGACGTTTTCTTGTCTCACACCCGTTTCGAAAAATGCGGCTACCGATAAACCGAGTGCGGCAGCCAGCTGCTGAAGTGTGCTTACCGTAGGAGAAGTCCTGCCGTTCTCGATTAAGCTGAGTGTATTCACAGATATCCCGCTCTGCCGGGCAAGCTGCCGAATAGACAGACCATGACGCATACGGAGCACGCGAACTGCGGAGCCGACATTAACTTCCGAAATCATCGGCGTATCCGATATCTGCGGCTCTTGGCTCGCATGCTGGCTCTCTCTATCCACCGCGCCAGGTCTCTCTCCGTCTGCGAGGCCTTCGACAAAGCGTCTCATATTCCTCCTCGAATAACACACAACATATTATGTTTTTACATCAAATTGTTTTGTTGGAAAACTATTTTATTGTGTGTTGGGCTTTTTACCCAGAGCTCCAACCCCGAAAACGAATCTGCCTTCGGCCGACGGGAGTTGTGTCACTTGAGGTTCAGGGCGTTTGCGTCAGGTCGCCGAATCAAATGATCTGAGCATCGTTGGTTGCCCCTTTTTATGCTGATGCTAGCGAGGCCAATGGATGAGTGAGCGTAGATGGTTCAAACGGATATTCTCTTTTATCGTAGTTTCCATTGTTGCTTTAGGAGCCATCAGCGGCACCGAGTCGCTCCCTCCCGTTTACACGCACGGGGAGTCGTTCCACAAAAAAGATGGATTGCCAGCGGACAAGATCTACTCCATCGCTGTCGACGGCGACCGAATATGGGCCGGGACAGAAAACGGGCTGGCGCTTTACGAAGACGGCAAGTTGTCCAGCCTCGGAGTAAAGGACGGGCTCGTCTACCCGATGTTACGGTTGAGGGATTCCAGCTGAGAGGGATTGAGGATAGGTTCCTGAACCTGTCTGGATTCCTGCCCCTTTGCGATGACCTTGGATGTTTCTCGGATGGAAAAGGGGACGTTCCGATTTTCCGGCTTTCCACGGCCAACCAGAGAAATCCTACCACTGGCCGATTCATTCCAATTGGTTAGGAAAAACTGGAAAATCGGAATATTCCGTTTTTTCATGCCGAGTGGCGCATCACCAGAAAAACCATCGCGGCTTGACACCCCCTTCGGCGCATGATATGGTTCTCTTAGCTCAATTTGCAGAGGATGCGCGGTTTATCCTCTGGAAGATGGCGCTTCGATCTTATCAAGAGTGGGGGAGGGACAAGCCCTGTGAACCCACGGCAACCGATCCCAGCAGGGACGCCCGGTGCCAACTCTTGCGGGGATTTGTGCCCCGGCAGATGAGAGACGAAAGCGAGGATGTTTACTTCGGAACCTCTTCGACGTCTCGAAGAGGTTTTTTTTTGGCTTCAGGCGTCCTGGATGCCTGGGGGAGGCCGTTGTGAATGACAAGGAAGGCCGATCGCAGCAGGAGGAGATCCCGGCCAGATACTCCCGGCAAATCCTGTTCGACGGGATCGGGCGCGAGGGGCAGGCGCGGATCATGGCATCACGTGTCGCTCTCATCGGCTGCGGCGCCCTCGGAACGGTGCAGGCATCGCTCCTGGTGCGCGCTGGGGTGGGAACGCTGCGCATCATAGACCGGGATTTTGTGGAGGAGAGCAACCTGCAACGGCAGATCCTCTTCGATGAGGAGGACGTGCGGACCCTTCTGCCGAAAGCGGTGGCCGCCGAGCAGAAGCTGCGCGCCGTCAACTCCCTCGTGAAGGTCGAGGGATTGGTGGAGGATGTCAACGCCTCCACAATCGGCCGGTTGCTTGATGGCTTCGACCTGATCGTCGACGCTACCGACAACTTCGACGCCCGGTTTCTGCTCAACGACTACTCGGTAAAGAGCGGAACTCCATGGATCTACGGTGCCTGCGTCGCCTCCTACGGCCTGACTTTCCCCATTCTGCCCGGCGAGACAGTCTGTCTGCGCTGTGTTTTCGAGAGCGCGCCGCCTGCCGGCCTCTCGCCGTCTTGCGATACCGCGGGCGTGATAGGACCTGTTGTCGGCACGATCGCCTCCCTGCAGGCCGCTGAGGCCCTCAAGATTCTGGCCGGCCGGCGAGACCGGGTGAATAGGCGGATCACAACGCTCGACCTCTGGGACAACCAGCACAACAGTATCGATCTGCCGGCACGCGACCCTGAATGTCCCTGTTGTGGCAAGCGCGAATTCCCATACCTCGAAGGAGCGCTTGGGGCCGATGCCACCACCCTCTGCGGCCGCAACTCTGTGCAGATCCGCCGGCGCGACGGAGCTCGGGTCGACCTCGAGGATCTCGCGCGCCAACTCTCTCCCCTCGGCGTACTCGAGAGGAACAGGTTTCTCCTGCGGGCTGTCATTGACAAATATCAACTCACGGTCTTCGCAGACGGTCGGGCCATCATCAGCGGCACCTACGACCTCGCCGTCGCAAAATCGCTTTACGCGCGCTACGTGGGTGCCTGAATGCCAGATCGGAGTTGACGATATGATCTACCTGGACAACGCCGCTACCTCGTTTCCCAAGCCGGAGCCCGTTTTCCGCGGCATGGAGGCGTTTGCGCGCACCTCGGCAGCCAACCCGGGACGCAGCGGCCATCACCGCGCCCTCGAGGCCGAGGCAATGGTGGAGGACAGCCGCCGCCTTGTGGCCAGTCTCTTCGGCTCTCCGCGCCCGGAGCGGATCATCTTCACGCTGAACGCGACCGATGCGCTCAACATGGCCATCAAGGGAGTGTTGCGCCCGGGCGATCACGTCATTACCTCGGTCCTGGAGCACAACTCGGTCTCCCGCCCGCTGAATCGATTGGAGTGGGACGGCGTCATTTCGCTGACCCGCTTGCCGGCAAATGCCGATCACGTGATCGATCCCGACGATGTGGCGCGAGCGATTAAGCCTTCGACTCGCCTGGTCGCGTTAACGCATGCCTCTAACGTCACGGGCACGATCCAGCCGGTCGGCACTATTGGTCCGATCGTGCGCGAGCGCGGCGCCCTCCTGCTGGTCGACGCTTCGCAAACCGCCGGCGTAGTGCCGATTGATGTCCAGAGAGACTCCATCGATCTCCTGGCCTTCACAGGCCACAAATCCCTTCTCGGCCCGACCGGCACCGGCGGCCTCGTGGTGGGAGAACGAGTCGAGATCACCCCCTGGCGTGAGGGTGGGACTGGAGGCGATTCGTCCTTTCCCGTGCAGCCTGTCGAATTTCCCCACCGCCTCGAGGGTGGTACTCCGAACATCTTCGGGATCGCGGGACTGCGCGAAGGCGTGCGGCTGCTCCTCGAGCGCGGCGTTCAGGCGGTGCTGGCCCATGAAAGAGACCTCCTCGTCGAATTTCATCGTGCGCTCAGAGATCCAGGACGGTATCAGTGGTACGGTGCGGACAGGGCCATTGCCGGCAATCACGGAGAAGGAAGGGTGGGGCTTGTCGGCATTAACGTTCCAGGATTTGCTCCCGCTGAGATGGCAGCAATCCTCGACGAACAGTTCGATATTGCGGTGCGCGCGGGGCTGCACTGCGCACCTTACGCCCACAAGCACCTCGGGACCTTCCCGGAAGGGACCGTTAGGCTGAGCGTGGGATTCCTCACAACGATGGAGGATATGCAACAGGCTGCGGCTGCGCTTGACGAAATCACCTCCGCGTAGTGCTATCGGTTTTCGTGCAATTCGTAGTACTACGTTCGATTTTCTTGTTTTTTAGCACAGTTTTATCGGTGCCGAAGATCTTTCCCCACCTATCACGGAAGGCAACTTGAGTTCGAAGCGCCTAAGCAGTTTTGCTGCGCTTACCAGTGGCGCAACAACGTCGACGATGCGAAGCGTTTTTCAGCGCGCCCTCTTTCTGGGTCATGGCCGCGTAGGCTCTAACCCAAAGGGCTTATGCTGGTACCGATCCCAATGAACGGATCGAATATGTTGACCCAGGACCTCATTATTATGTCAAAAGATCGTTCTTATGCGCGAGCTGATGGCTGACAGCTGATGGCTGACAGCTCGGCGTGGCCAGCGGTCACAATTTAACGCCCTGTTTGGATGTGGCCGCCGGCCACGCCGTGAAATTCGTGGCTGCTTTTAATTCGAAAAACTCAAGTGGATCAAGTAGGAGCGTTCCCAGCCAAAATCGTCGCAAAATTGCCCAATTGATTCTTCTTGTTTATTTGGAATAGACTAGCCGAAATTTGAAAGAAAGAGGACGAAAGCCCAGCCGCACCAGAGTCCTTTGCTACGCCAGGATGTCTGCGTATGAGAGCTTTGAATCGTTGGCAATCCTCCGCCATCCTTCTTGTCTGCCCGTTCATTTGCTTTTGGAAGATCTTCCTTGCCCACGCGGATTATTCTTTTTTCTACACGAATGATGCGGCACAGCATTCATATCCATGGTACCAGTACGTCGGCAGATGGGTGCATGGCGGAATAATCCCGCTTTGGGACCTGGCTCTGCAATCCGGCAGGCCCTTGTTGGGAGAGATGCGCCCTGGCGTTCTCTATCCTTTCAATTTGCTTCTGTGGGTTCTTACAGGAACAGAAAAGGGAGTCCCCCTTTTCTCGATGGATGTGTTCGTTGTGCTCGCCGTAGTAATGGCATCGTTGTTCGAGTACCGACTGGCCCGGTACTTGGGACTTGGCCGATACGCATCCATCATCGCGGCGATTATCTACGGTTACGGAGGTTTCATAATTGAAAATGCCACCTGGCAGCAAGCCATTCTAAACAGTGTCATCTGGTTGCCTCTTCTGGTTCTCCTGTTTCTGCGCGCCTATAACGCAGATGCTGGCAAAGCGCGAACCGCCTTCACAATATCCTCGGGGATGGTCTTGGGAATTATGATTCTCGCTGGCCATATCCAACCCCCTGTACACGCAATCTTGTGTCTAGCTCTGTTAGCCTTGTATCTTCCCTATTCGGCGCCGACACGCCCCTTACATATTAATCTGCGTTGGTCGTTGTTACTTTTTGCCGGGACCGTGGTGCTAGGCGGTCTTACGGCGGCCCCCCAAATCGTGACTTCGTGGGAATACGGTAAGCAATCCTTGCGCTGGCTGGGATGGGATTCCCTCGCCCCCCTCAACGCACTGGCGCACATACCCTACGCCTGGGGAGGGCATTTCGAGCGAGGTCACATCCAAGACGTATATTCGTCAATCAATCCCGGCCTCTGGGCAGGCGCAGATTATTTCGGCGTTGCACCCATACTCCTTGCAATCGCGGCCTTTCTGTTTGTTCGTGAGAAAAACGCCAGATTTTTCAAGATTACTCTCGTCTTTGGCATCCTTTTTTGGCTGGGAGATTTCTCTGTCCTGCATGGCCTCATGTACGGGCTGATTCCTCTCATCGACAAGGTCCGACAACCCTACCGCGTCATATTTGTCATCCATTTCTGTCTGGCAACGCTTGCAGGATTTGGGGCGAACGCCCTGGCGCATGCAATTCGATCTCGCGACAAAAAGGTTTTCTATGGCTTTTTCTCCATCCTTCTGTGGGTTGGAGGAATCGTAGCGGGCGTGTCTCTTATGGCCGGCATGTTCGCAATCATTTTCAAGGCCAGCACCATGACGGATGATTCTTTGGAATGGACTCTGCGCTTCGCCCTGCTCCTTCTTACAGCAACAACGCTGTTCTATCTCAGGCAGGCCGGTAGGATTCGGCTAGGAATCTTCAGGGGACTCCTTTTGATTCTTGTTGCATTCGATCTTTTTAGCTTCTTTTCCTATAGCATACTTTCAAGATACGGTTACAAGAACACAAACAACCTTTTCCCTCTTGTCCATTATGCGCCAAATGACGCCATTCGTTTCCTCGTTAGTAAGGCACAACAAGACCTGTTTCGAGTGGAAGTCCTGGACGATGCGCTTCCGCTAAACTCCGCCATGGTTCACGGATATCAGGAAATCACCGGCTCTACAACCACGGGGCTGGAACTGTATCACGAGTTCCGTGGAATCAACTGGAACCCACAATCCATCATTCCGCGGCTCTTGAACCGTCGCTACATTATCTCTCGCACCACACTGACGGGTTTTCGAGAGATCATGCGAGACCCTATTAAAGTGTACGAGGATACTGAAGCGATGGATCGAGTAGCATGGATTCCTCGCGCCCTGATTTTGCATGACTCCGCCGCGGTTACGAACGCCTTGAATACAGCAAGTTTCGACCCTCGCACGTCCATACTCGTAACTTCGGAGTACGCAGGGCTAATTCCTCCCGAATTGCGTGTGGATAGTCTGCACACTTCTGACAGTCTGCCTTCTGCGGGCAGGGCCAGGGTGCTCACGTATCAGCCAAACAAGATCATAGTTGCTGCTTCCGCAACTCAAAGAGGCATCATTCTCCTAAGTGAAATCTTTTATCCCGGCTGGAGGGCGAAGGTGGATGGCACGCCTGTTCCTATTATTAAGGCTGATCAAGTACTGAGAGCGCTCGTGGTCCCGGCAGGTGAACATAAGATCGAGTTACTCTATAGACCGACCTTCTTCTTCCCAAGTCTGTGGTTGTCTCTGGCCGTTTTTGTTTCCTTTTTGATATCCCTTTATTTCATGCTCAAACGAGCATAGCAGGTCGCAGCTTCCCCTCGCTTCGAGTAAGTCGCCGACTCTCAGTCATCTCAAGACGGCCAGAGCCGATCCGGCCACATCCTCATGAAAGAGATGATGGAGTCGACCTGCGTCAGATCGGGAACAAGCAGATCGGGGCCATGGGGGCAAAGATCATCGACGGAATACTTCGCACTGGCCACTGCAATAACACAGGCACCCGCCGCATGGCCATGGATGACGTCGAGCGGCGTATCGCCGATGACGAAGGAATCCTCCACAGGAGCCGGTGCAACCAGCTGGGCGCCTCGCCGGATGCCAACCCGAATCAACGCCGTGCGATCCTCGGAGTCCGAGCCGTAACCTCCGAAGCGAAAGTAGCTATCCAGTCCAGCCTTCTCGAGTTTGATCCGAGCCCCCTCCTCGAGGTTGCCGGTCACAAGGCCGAGAGCAAAGTCGGGCTGTGAAATGAGCCCATCCAGAAGCAAGGTCACACCCGGAAGAATGCGGATGGATCCACTCTCTCTCGCTCTACTCATCTCCTCTTCGAGACAACTGAGGTAAGAGGAGAACAGGGCGTCACGGGATTTTTCGTTCCAGCGGTCACCCTGACCGAAATAGGCTAACAGCTCTTTCGCGATCAGGGGATCCGTTTTGCCGTCTGGGCAGATTACCTCGCTGTCGACGGTGATGTCGAAGGCGTGGCGCATGGCTCTGTAAAACGCGCGCATTCCAGCCCCACGGGTCAGGATCAGGGTGCCGTCAATATCGAATAGGACCAATCGCATGGGTGCAAATCTACCACATTCTCTTTCTCTGTGTCTCCGTGGTGAGGCCAATGATTTCGTCGGGTTTCTGCCTTGACCCTAAGTATGTACCAGTGATAGGTAAGCGTCGTGGAATTGACGGCGGAACAGCAGGCCATTCTTGAGGGAACCAGGGGCGAATTCCTTGCCCAGTGCATGCAGTGGCTGGTCGCCTGGGGCGAGGTGATGGGTGCGCGGCGGCTGGTGCCGGTGGACAATACGCACGTCCTGCTCCCCGTTCCCAATCTGGTCGCCCGAGGAGCTTCGAAGGCCACAATGGATCGTTTTGTGGCAGAGCTGCGGGAAGCCTGCGCGTACCCGGTCCATCCCAGATGCATCTGCACCGTCCATACCGCTTTCGTAACGCTGGACGAACTGGATGTGCCCGAGAACGATCCTGAACAGGTCCGGCTGCAAAAGGAGCTGTCGGATGCAGCTGCAGCTGCCGGATTTATCCCGACTTTCACCTGCGCCCCCTATCTCGTGGGCAATGTCCCCCTCAAAGGTGAGATCTGCGCGTGGACTGAGTCTTCTGCCGTCGTCTATGCAAACTCCATTCTGGGCGCGCGCACCACGCGTCATGGAACCGAGAGTGCGATCGCCGCGTCACTCCTGGGGGTGGTACCGGAGTTCGGCGTCCTGAAGGACGAAAATCGCAGAGGCACGCTGCGTATTGAAGTCAGCGCGGAGCTTGACAGCCCAACGGACTGGGGAGCCCTCGGCTACTTTGCGGGCAGGCTCGCAGGTCTGGGCATCCCCGTCTTCAACGGTGTGCAGCGGCCCAGCCAGGATGAAGCAAAGCAGCTCTGCGCGGCGTTGGCCACTTCGGGCGGAGTGACGATGTGCCATATTGCGGGAGTGACGCCGGAAGCCCCTTCTCTGGAAGCTGCGTTCCAAGGCAAAGTCCCCGAGGAGTTCACGCTCTTCGATGGCAAGGCACTGAAAGAAACCTATGGCTCGTTCCGCACCCACACTGGAGACGAGATCGACTCGGTGATCCTGGGATGCCCGCATGCCTCGATCACCGAGATCGCCCAGATCGCGGCGCTGCTGCGTGGCAAGCACATCGCTGCGGGGGTGAGCCTCTGGGTCGATACGGCGAGGGGAACCAAAGCGAACGCGGACTTCATGGGCTACACAACGATTATCGAGGCCGCCGGCGGCCGAATTCTCTGCGACACTTGCCCCACCAATATTCGCATACCGGCCAAGCGCATCGTCACTCACGGGTTCAAACAGGCACATTACGCGCGCGGCATGATCGGAGCAGAAGTGATCGTTGCCGAAACCGAACCGTGCATCCGTGCGGCTCTGAGCGGGAGGTGGGAAGGAGATGGCTGAGCCTTTACAAATAAGAGGGCGAGGCGTGGTCGCTGGATGCGCGGAGGGTTCGGCCCTGGTCGCCGACGCCACCCTTTCCTTCTGGGGTGAAGTCGACCCAGTCACGGGCAGGGTCCTCGCCGTCGGACACCCGCTGGAAGGGATGTCGCTTGGCGGCCGCGTCCTGGTAATCCGCTCTACCAGAGGATCCTCGGCGACCCCGATGATTCTCAAGCTGGCACGATTTGAGGGCAATGCGCCGGCGGCACTAGTGAACATCGAGGTGGACGGGCTCGCAGCACTCGGCTGCATCGTCAACGGCATCCCGATGATGGCTGATCTCGATCAGGACCCCTTCAAAGTCATCGCCACCGGCGATCATGTGGTTGTAAATGCGGACGAGGGATTCTTGCTCATCACAAAACAAGCCACCGCAAAACCGTGAATTCCTGGTTAAACTTGGTGATCTTTGTGTCTCCCATGATAATCCCCCGAGGATGCCCCATTTTGGATGTTTGTGAGCCATTAGGATGACCGTCAGAGCCGCGAGCGAAGCGAGCGGACTGTAACGACATGATTCGATGGCTTTTCAAATACAGATCAGAATAACTCTGATAGGACAGAAGCCTGGCCCTCAGGCCGTGTGATCCCGCTCCCTTCGGTCGCGGCTCTGAACGCCTGTTTATAAGGCAGCGTGCCAGCGGTTTGGAATCCACCGCCGCATCCGCTGGTGATTTTCATGCGCAGCGGCGCAACACTGCTGCATGAGGATCTCCTATGAAAAAAAAGAGCAGGCACCCTACTGGGGTTAAAAATGACGAATGAAGATCGGCCAGGCGCCAGAGCCTTCATAGGCAGCGCCATGCCCTCGACCAGGCCGGCCAGCAAGGGGAAACGCTGGAGGAAGGCCTGGCCGATCCGGGTGCCAGGAGTGTTCCTCATAAAAATCCGGCTCAACTCTACTGACGGGCAGTTAGATATATTGCGGCCTGCAAGCCGCAGGAGGCCAACAGACTGTAATGGTCTACCCATGCCCGGTGTCCTATCTCTCGGAAGAGGTTCAGAGCCAAGGCGGTTATCTGGTGCCGCCCGAACCCGGCCTCGTCGTCTGTGAAAGCGCATCAGTTTATCGTCCTCGTAATCCGGCCGAGAGCGTGCTCTATGGCGTCGTGTCCGGGCATCTCGAGACCTTCCTGGAGAGGCAACAGCGCCGCGATCGTCTGGTGCCCCGGTTCGTAGAACGAGAGCTGCGGTCGTTTCTCGAGTGTGGAATTTTGGCCCACGGCTTTCTGCGTGTTCACTGCGATGACTGTGGAGAGGACCGGGTCGTGCCATTTTCCTGCAAAGGTCGGGGATATGCGGAGTGAATGGATATGCTGAGTACCAGCGCATCGCCACGGGAGCGCTTGGCGGTTTTCAAGGTTTTGCGCTCTCGGCGGGCACAATCTGCTTTGCATATTCTTTCCAGTCAGACAACCT
>Ga0315277_10005596_pt1 | contig 16545 bp, 11 predicted proteins | sample YL17G05_15_MG_FD_203695 | JGI IMG/M metagenome (GOLD analysis project Ga0315277, IMG submission 203695) | Sediment microbial communities from Yellowstone Lake, YNP, Wyoming, USA - YL17G05_15 | ecosystem: Environmental > Aquatic > Freshwater > Lake > Sediment | place: USA: Wyoming | collected... | reverse complement strand
AAGGACACGCGCCTTCTCGCCCAGCCGGCGATCAGCCAGTCGCGGATTGCCTTTGTCTACGCCAATAACCTCTGGGTGGCCGACCTCGATGGGCGCAACCCGAGACAGCTCACGACCGATATCGGCGTCGAGTACATCCCCGCCTTTTCACCCGACGGGAAATGGATCGCCTTCAGCGCTCAGTACGAAGGGAACCTGGATGTTTTTCTCGTAGCGGCCGAGGGCGGCATCCCGAAGCGCTTGACCTGGCATCCGGGCCCAGACCTCGTCCAGGCATTCACGGCCGATGGGGCCGCCGTCTATTTCGTTTCGTACCGTAGTACGGCCACACCCGGGAGCCTCAAGCTCTACCGCGTTTCCGTGGAGGGCGGGTTTCCCGAAGAATTCAAGATCCCTTCGATCTACCGGGCGGCGTTTTCTCCGGACGGGCAATACATCGCCTACAACCCGCTCCCCGACGCTTTCACTCAGTGGAAGCACTACCGGGGCGGCCGGGTTTCGGAGATATGGATCCTCAAGGTGAGCGATTATTCGGTCGAAAAAATCCCCCAGCCCAAAGGCCGCTCTAATGACGTTAAAGCGATGTGGTTAGGAGAAAAGATTTGTTTCCTTTCCGACCGGAACGGCGAGTTCAACCTGTTCTCTTTCGACCGCAAGACAAAAGAGCTCAAGCAGCTGACGAATTTCAGCGACTTCCCCATCCTCAACGCCTCCACCGGCGCCGGGAAGATCATCTTCGAGCAAGCAGGCTATCTTCATCTTTTTGACCCGCAGACGGCCAGGAGCACCAAGCTCACCCTAGGCCTCGCCGCCGACCTCCTCGAGCTCCGGCCGCGCTATGTCCGGGGCCCGCAGTGGGTCCGGAGCGGCTCGGTCTCACCCTCCGGCGCGCGCGCCGTCTTGGAATTCCGCGGCGAAATTGTTACAGTCCCGGCTGAAAAGGGTGACTTCCGGAACCTCACCGACACTCCGGGCGCCCATGAGCGGACGCCCGTCTGGTCTCCGGACGGTAAGTCCATCGCCTATGTCTCCAATGAATCCAGTGAGTACGAGCTCTATGTGCGCAGCCAGGACGGCAAGGGCGAACCCAAGCGGTACAAACTCAACGGGGCCGGCTTCTATGATTCACTGGTCTGGTCGCCCGACAGCCAGAAAATCTCCTTGGCCGACAACTCTATGAGCCTCTTCTGGATCGACCTCAAGACGGGAGCCGTTAAAAAGATCGGCCAGGAATACTACTACGGTCCGTTCCGCGCCAGGACGACGACCTCGGTCTGGTCTTCCGACTCCAAGTGGATCGCCTACACCCTCAACACCACGGCGTCCATCCAGAGGATTCATGTCTATTCCCTGGAGCAGGACAAGTCATTTCCCGTCACCGACGGCCTGAGTGAAGCCGCGGAACCGGTCTTCGACAAGAGCGGCAAGTACCTTTACTTTTTCGGGAGCACCGACGCCGGGCCGGTCAAGAACTGGTTCGACCAGTCCAATGCGGATATGCGGATGACCAGCTCGATCTACCTCGCGGTTCTGAGAAAGGATCTTCCATCCCCGCTGGCCAAGGAGAGTGACGAGGAGAAGCCGGCGGAGAAGGAAGAAAAGAAGGAAATCAAGGCGCCCGAGGCGGCCCAGGCGCAGGACCAAAAGAAAGACGACGCCAAAGGAACGGAGAAGAAGGCCGAGGAAAAGCCGGAGGAGATATTCCGGATCGACTTCGACGGCCTGGACCACCGCATCCTTGCTCTTCCGGTTTCCAGCGGCTATTACTGGAGCCTGCAGGCCGGTGAGGAAGGACAGGTCTATTATCTGGAGACGAAGTCCGTCGAGGGCGGCGCTCCGGTCGAAGAGCAGGGGCTGGCCGGGGCTCTTCACCGCTACGATATGAAAGCCCGCAAGGATGAAGTCGTCCTGCCCGAAGCCGAGATGTTCCTTTTGACGGCCGACAAGAAAAAGATTGGGTATATGCTCAAGGGCTCCTTCTGGATCGTGCCGGCCGCGGGAAAGCCCGAGCCGGGGAAGGGGAGGCTCAACCTGGAGACGATCGAAGTCCGGATCGACCCCCGCGCCGAGTGGAACCAGATTTTCAACGAGGTCTGGCGGATCAACCGCGATTTCTTCTACGACCCCAACATGCACGGGGCGAACTGGCCGGCTATGAGGGAAAAGTACGCCGCATTCGTTCCCCATCTGAGCTGCCGTAATGACCTCAACCGGCTGATTCAGTGGCTGTGCAGCGAGCTGGCCGTCGGACATAGCTACAGCGGCGGCGGGGACCAGCTCTTCGAGCCCAAGCGGGTGGCCGGCGGGCTCTTAGGCGCGGACTACGCCATTGAGAACGGGCGGTACAGGTTCAAGAAGGTCTTCGGCGGGCTGAACTGGAACCCGGAGCTCCGCTCGCCGCTCACCGAGCCCGGTGTGGATGTCAAACAAGAAGAATACTTGCTGGCCGTCGGCGGCACAGACCTCCGGCCTCCGACCGATCCCTCCAGCCTCTTCGAAAACACGGCCGGCAAAATCGTCGAGATCACGGTCGGGCCGAACCCGGACGGAACGGGATCGCGGACAGTTCAAGTCGTTCCCGTTGCCGATGAATTCGCGCTCCGCAACCGCGACTGGGTCGAAGGCAACTTGAAGAAAGTGGAAAAGGCGACGGGCGGCCGGGTCGCCTATGTCTATGTCCCGGACACCGCCAACTTCGGCCACATGTATTTCAAGCGCTACTTCTTCCCCCAGGCCGACAAGGAGGCGATCATCGTCGATGAGCGGTTCAACGGCGGCGGCTCGCTGGCCGACTACTACATCGATTTCCTACGGAGACAGTTCTATGCCATGTGGGCGACCCGCTACGGGCATGACTACCGGACTCCGAACGCTATGATTCCCGGGCCCAAAGTCATGCTGGTCAACGAGACAGCGGGGAGCGGGGGCGATTTCCTGCCCTGGCTGTTCCGGAAGTCTGGGCTGGGCAAGATCATCGGCAAACGCACCTGGGGAGGGCTGGTCGGTATCCTGGGCTTCCCGGTCCTGATGGACGGTGGCATGGTCACAGCGCCCAACCTGGGGATTTGGACAGAAGACGGCTGGATTGTCGAAAACGAAGGTGTTCCGCCTGATATCGAGGTCGAGCAGTGGCCGGCCGAAGTCGCGGCCGGACATGACCCGCAGCTTGAGAAGGCCATCCAGGTGGTTATGGAGGAGCTCAATGCCAATCCGCCGAAAAAGCTGGTGCGTCCGCCCTTTCCGGTGAGAGTGAAGTAACTTCTCTCCTGGCGGCACACCGGCTTCTCGGTCCACAGCCGGGTCCGGGCCAAGACTCGGGAGGAGACAGAGCGGGTGGGAAAGTATATGTGCCGCCCGCTGCTTTCCCCGGAGCGACTCTCCGTTGATGAAAAGGAAGGCCGGGTCTGCTACCGGTATGGGGAAGAGGCCAAAGAGATGGAGTGGATGGATTACCTGTCCCTTAATAGTTGAATCCATTGACACGTAGCCTTATAGCGAAATAAAATAACTATGTATATCAAGCTGGGAATCTTGCATTAATATATGCCTGCACTCACCATTGCCTTAACCCGCCACAAAGAACCGGACTGGTTGTTGAATCTTGCTCTGGAATCCGTCGCAAGGCAGCAAGAGGTCCGGGCAAAAGTTCATGTCCTGGATCAGTCCTTCCACAAAGCGACCAAAGAATTCTGCGAGGGCCTTTGTTCCGAAAGCGTCGTTTTCGAATATCATGTGATACCTCCCAAAGGATGTTCCTATGCCCGAAATGTCGCCATCCGTCTATGTCGGACGGATATCCTTCTCTGGACTGATCCGGACATGGTCCTGGCATCCGACTGGGCTTGCTGCCTGTCTCGCACATTGATGAATAAGCAATGCGCTATCGTCGGCGGAAAAATTATCCCCCGCTGGCACGGGTCGCCAGGCTGGTATATGAGATCCAATATCATGACGGATCAATATTCATTGATTGATCTGGGTCAAGGCGAGATAGCTACCAATCGGGTAGTTGGCGGCAGTCTAGGTATCAACCTAAAACAGATGGGGAAAGATGCGTATTTTGACGAGAATCTGGGAAGGAAGGATAAAACGCTTCTGGGTGGTGTTGATTCCGAATTCTGTGAACGGGCGATCCTTAAAAGCTTTAAAGTGTATTATACCGGTCGGACGGTTGCGCAACATCAGATCTTAGAATCCAGAATGAATTTGAACTGGATATCAAGGAAATTCTATTATAGCGGACTCACCAGGGCCATTCGGGGCCGCAGGCCATCGGCTATGAATAAAAAATGGGGAATAATTGACTGTGTTGTTTTAGGAGGCTTCGCCCCTTCTTATATGACGGGCTTCCTGGCGGGCCTATTGAAAAAGAAGGGGATGAGCAAGCCTTCAGGATCCATTCGGCCCAATGACATATTTGTTCGGTAAACCGATATGAAACCCAAGAATCAATTCGGGCTTTCTCAGCTTATAACGCTCGTATTTCAATCACGACTGATCTTCTTTTCCGAGGGGAAGTACTGGAACATCCGGTCTATTCCGATGTCAAATAAACGGAATCTGGTTCTGGCCGGCCTGGATCATCTTTTCCGCAGAACAACGGCCCTCTCGCAACCTAGCAGCCTGATGGTGGAACCGGCGGATGTCTGTAATTTGGCCTGCACCGGTTGCTGGACCAATAACCCCCAGCACAAGGACAGGTCGCGCCATCTCAGCCTGAAACACTTTGAAAAGATCATGAAAGACCTGGGCGACTATCTCAACGTGATCTGGCTGTGGGGATGGGGGGAACCTTTTTTGAATAAAAATATTTATCAGATGATCCGCATGGCTAGAGAAAAGGATATCGTGGTGATTTCCAGCACCAACGGCAATCTGGGTTGGGATAGCCGTGAGTTGGAAGAACTCGTGAAATCCGGGTTGTCCAAACTCATATTCGCGGTGGATGGGATGGATCAAGCGACATATTCCAAATACCGGATTCATGGCAGCCTGGAACATTTGCTGGAAAATATACAGAGGCTGGTAGAAACCAAAAAGCGACTGGGCCGTATCCTGCCGCTGATCAATATGCGGATGCTGGTGATGGCCCATAATGAACACCAGACCGAGGACTTTGTGTCCTTGGGCCGATCTCTGGGCGTCGACATCGTCTCATTTAAGACGATGTGTGATTATCGAAGAGGGGATTTGAACGCCGATTTCCCTGTCAATAAAAAATACCTGCGCTATGATATTGATAAACTCAGCGGTCAGGATACCCAAAGCGAGCGTTATTATTGCTATCGTCCCTGGCGGCGTCTGGAAATATTCGCGGACGGCGCAGTGACTCCCTGCGAATTCGATTTGGATCGGGAATACTTGCTGGGCCGGCTGGATGACGATATCCCGTTGACGGCGCTCTGGAATAATACGGTCATGAAAGGTTTTCGCCGTCAATTTATTACGGACGTAGATAAAATATCGTTTTGCGGGAGCTGTCCCTATAAGAGACAGGTGGTCTGGGACCCAACGGTCGAGTACTACGGGTTGACGGAAGCCGCCAGAACCTGAGTGGCAGACCGGAATAAAGGAGCGAAGACCTATAAAGCCCGAAGCCGCCGCGAATTTGAGGCTTACGTAAAAGGCGTGGCCCGCAGCCTGAGATTGTCGAGCGGCTGGCCGGCCATGAGGGAAAAGTACGCCGCTTTCGTTCCCCATCTGAGCTGCCGCAATGACCTCAACCGGCTGATTCAGTGGCTATGCAGCGAGTTGGCCGTCGGACACAGCTACAGCGGCGGCGGTGACCAGCTCTTCGAACCCAAGCGGGTGGCTGGCGGGCTCTTGGGCGCGGACTACGCCGTCGAGAACGGGCGGTACAGGTTCATGAAGGTTTTCGGCGGGCTGAACTGGAACCCGGAGCTCCGCTCGCCGCTCACCGAGCCCAACCTGGGGATTTGGACTGAGGACGGCTGGATCGTCGAAAATGAGGGCGTACCGCCTGACATCGAGGTCGAGCAGTGGCCGGCCGAAGTCGCGGCCGGACATGACCCGCAGCTTGAGAAGGCCATCCAGGTGGTTATGGAAGAGCTCAAGGCCAATCCGCCCAAGAAAATGGTGCGGCCGCCCTTCCCGGTGAGAGTGAAGTAACGGATTCGATTGAGAATCAACGGTGCCTTGACATCGGCTTCCGCGGAGATGTACCATCTTCTTGGATGAGATGGTGGATAAATCAACGCAAAATGACACGCTCCACGCCGGCGGTCAGAAGCCAAATTTCTATCACTTTGAATTTATTTGCTGCAAGGGAATGTGAACCGTCATCTGAAGATCATTTTTTTGATCGGTTTTGTTTTGGCGCTTTTCGGCGTCGGCGCTTTCTACTATCTTGACTTTCAGGGCAGCCAAGTTGTCAAAACATCCTGCACCAAGACGGGGGATGATTTTGTCATGCTTTTTCAGCGTCCGGCGCTGAAAAAAAAGAAGCTCGAAATATTAAACCTGCGCCCGGGCCGGATCAGCTTTGCCACCAAACCAAAAGTAAATCGCATCGTTCTGGTGACAAATGAGAACAAAATTGTTCAAACCGAAAAAAAGAGTGGGAATCTTTTTCAAAAGACACTGCAGAAGAATCTTATTGTCAGTTCCATACGTTTGATTCCCGACTCCGTCTCCTTAAGTAGAATCGATGTCACCATTTCCAGGAAGCCCATTGTTTCTGTTCCTTTCATTCTGTATCAGGTCGCCTTTCTTTTTGTAATTGGCTGCATCGCCTTGCTCACGATCTATTTCCTTTATGCCATCATCTTTAGGCGGCAGACGATGCAGGACCTGGCGCTTAACGTGCTGGCTATTCAATTCATTATACTGATTGGGATTTTTTTTATATTTTTTGCCTTTCACCCTGACGAATTCCTGAATCATTTCGATCGCTCCGATCCGGTGAGGTTTTTTACAAAAACAGCTTTATTCAATTTGATTTTGGCATTTGTATTGGTCGCGTTGTTCTACATTTTTTCTTTAAAACCCAGAGGGGAAAAATTACCCTTAAAAATAGCGGTTTTTGCCAGTTTGCTGATCATGCTTGTAAAAATACCATTTGACGTCAAAACCAGTGCGGATAGCTTGCTTTGGATCCTCAATCTGTCTTTTCGGAAATTGGATATTTCTTTTGCCGAATCTCTGAGCTTGATGCTGAACAAGTTGTCTTTTGGCTTTATCAATCTGATCACTCATGTCGATGCCAAAACGACTTTGATCTACACGGGGAAATTAATGGGCGTCCTTTTTGTATTTTCATTGTTTTTCTTAATCAATTCTTTCCAGGCCTTCTCTGGCAAGAAAAAAATGCTTTTTTTTGTTCTGTTTTCAACTTTCGGTTTCAACGTTCTGCTGTTTGGTTTTCCGGAATTCAGATACTATTCCCTTCCGTTTCTGGTATTTTCATTTTTGGCGGCTCAGAAATATATGGATGAACGGAAAGGCCAGGTGAAATATTTGCTGGTTGCGGCGTCGTTAGCAGCCATAGCGGGACTGTTTCATGGCACCGCTTATTTTTCCTTTCCCGTTATCCTGTTGCTGCCGCTTTTAAAAGACCGGGAAAGTAGTGACGCAAAAAAAACCGCTTTTTTCCTGAAACAGTATGCCGCGATCCTCCTTGCGGTTGGGATCGTCGCCTGCGCCTTTTTTATCTTGATTAAAATATTCAATTTTAACCTCAGATTCAATACGGCAGCGGGCGGATTTGACGGACGCCAATTCATTTCTATTTTCCCGAAAAACGTCCATTTTCCCCAGGCGGTCAATTTTATGGAGATTGGGTACTTTTTCTCCAGAGGGTGGATTTTGTCAATTACCGGATCGTTCATTTTTCTTTGCTTTGCGTTCAATTGGCGAAACACAGTTTCCTTGAAAAAGTCCGACCTGGTATTGCTGCTGTTCGGAATTTCTCAATTCGTAATCGTGCTTTTCTGGGGGTTCGATCTCGGCGTAAGGGAGTTCGATCTTTATATTGCGCCGACGACTTTGCTGTATTTGTTTCTCATTCGTTATGTATTGGGAACCATGCGCTCGGACAAGAGCGCCTGGAAATATATTGTCGCTTTTTCTTTGTTTTCTCCGTTGTATCCGCTCATTGCACAAGTTATATAAAATCATATTGAGCGGTCTTTTTGTTCTTGCTGCAGCCACGGCAACATCGGTTGCTTCCCCCGCGGCAATTCATTATCATAGAGCGCCGGGTCTGAAACCATGAGCATCGTCCTGCTGATTCGAAATGAACTCGCCGCCGCGCGGCCGGCTGCGAAGGCGCTCGGCCCACGGCGCCGTCCCGGCCGTCGACGGACCCTGTCACTCTGGACCGCGATCGCCCTTATCCTGTCGGCGCTTGTCTTCTCCGTCTGCCGGCCTCGCGGGGGGGGAAAACCAAAGATCTGGCGCTTGATCGAGCTTCTCGACGATCGGGGCGTCGTTAAAAGTCCCCTCATGAACAATCCGGAGCTCGCGACTGCGCTCATCCCCGTCGATTCCGAACTTCTTCCCAGGTCCGAAAGTGGAGTGAATCCGTTCGGCCTTAAAAAGAAGCTCACGGTGGGCCTGCAGACGATGCGCATCCTGTTCGCGCCGCCACGCAGCATCTATCGGTTCGAGTTGGACCTTCCGGAAGGCTGCGTTTTCGAATTCGATACGGGGATCGTCCGCGACGCCAACTATGAACGGCTGCGCGGCGCCAAAGAGGCCGCTTCGGCCAGGGTGAAGTTCTCCGTCGTCCTGGAGAGAGGGAGGTACCGCCGCGTCCTCTTCGAAGAGGAACAGCTCCTCCCAGAACGCAAGGAGGAACGCACTTTCGATATAAGATCCCATCGCCTGAGACTGCCCGCGGGCGCGGGAAGGGCCCGCCTCATACTTACGGTTCGGGGCGCGGACGGCGTCTTTTCCTTCTGGCGGAAGCCGCTCCTGTATCTTCCGGTCCAAGACGGAACCAATGTGATTCTTGTCTCGGTTGACACCCTGAGGGCCGACCGGCTGGGCTGCTACGGATATCCCCGGGCCACGACGGCCCGCCTGGACGGCCTCTCCGCGGACGCGGCCGTCTTCACGAGAACGTACGCTCCCTCGAGCTGGACGCTTCCCTCTCATGTCTCTCTGCTGACCGGGTTCAACGTGATGAACCACCAGGTGGACGTCGAGAGCGACCGCATGGATCCCGATCTGCCGACGCTCGCCGGAGAGCTCAAAAAGCGGGGCTTTTATTGCGCGGCCATGACTTCGGCAGGTTTCGTCAGCGCCGTTTTTGGATTCGACCTCGGTTTCGACACCTTTTGGATGGGCACCTGGGGGATCCTCAAGCTCGACGCGGCGGCCCAGCAGGGCATCGCCGCCTCGCGTTGGCTTCGAGAGCATCGCGACCGGAATTTTTTCCTGTTCCTCCATTCCTACCAGTGCCACGCGCCCTACGACCTTCCCGAACCCGACCGTTCGGCTTTCCTGGTCCCCGGGACGCCCGCCCGCCTCCGGGACCCGTTGTACGCCGTCGGAGGACAGCGCGGAATCTTCCGCCCGTTGCCCGAACAAGAACGCCTGAGCGCCTCCGACCTCTACGACGCCGAGGTCCGCTATACGGACCGAATGTTGATCGGACCGCTCCTGGACACACTCCGCGAAACGGGCCTCTACGACCGAACCCTGGTCATCGTCACCAGCGACCACGGCGAAGAATTCTATGAGCATGGGGCCTGGACGCACGGGGCGGACCTCTACGACGAATCGCTCAAGGTCCCCCTCTTGATCAAATTCCCCCGGTCGCGATTCGCCGGGAGGCGAGTCGAGTCGATCGTCCGGCTGACCGATATCATGCCGACGATCCTAATGGAAACGGGAGCCCGGGTCTCGGACCTGGGTCTTGACGGGCGGGATCTCGTTCCGCTCCTCATGGGACGCGAGCGCGGCGACCGGGAGTTCCTGGCCGAGCTGGCCTCGAATCGGGTGGAGTCCCCCATTCCCCGGAAAATCGCCATCAACTCCGGCCGGATGAAGCTCATCTTGAACCAGCCGTACAGTCCGGAAGTCCTGGCCTTCTTCACGACGCCCCCGCCGGCGAGGGCCCAGCTCGAAGTCTATGGCCTGGACAAGGATCCTCAGGAGAAGAGGAACGCCGCAGACGAAAACGCGGCCATCGCTCGAGCCCTGGTCCGGAGAATCGAGGAACTCGCGGCGAAGTCGCGGAAACGGCGGGTGGGCGAGACCATCCTGAGCGAGGAGCTCCGCGAACAACTTAAGGCCCTGGGCTATTTCCACTAAGGCCGTATTATTGTCGGCGCGACTCTCTTTGGATGAGAGGGAAGTCAAGGGCTGCTACCGGCTTTACCTATCGAGGCCTTTAACGGTGCCTTGACATCGGCTTCTCCGGTGATTTACCATCTACTTGGATGAGAAGGTGGATAAATCAACGCCAAATGACAGGGTTCACGCCGGCGATCAGAAACCAAATTCCTTCTATTATAATGTATTGGGTATTGTGTCCCAAATTATTTCTGGATAAACTCAGAGGCAAGGGCGGCTTTAAGCGATGTCTATGTAGAAAGGGGTGGGGGAGGCCCGGAGTTGGCCAAGGAGGTGATGAAACCTCTGGACGAAGAAAAGAACAACTTCAAATTCCTCTATCCGCTCGACCTCTCCCGGGTCGAGAAGATCGAGGCCGAAGCCAGCAAGATCTATGGAGCCTCCGGCGTGGCCATGGAGGGAAAGGTCCGGCGCAAAATCCAGCGGATGGAAGACGACGGGTTCCACAATCTCCCCGTCTGCATCGCCAAGACACAGTATTCGCTCTCCGCGGACGATGAAGCGCTCGGCCGTCCGGCCGTGTTCACCCTCATCGTGACCGACGTCTCGCTCAGCGCTAGCGCGGGGTTTGTCGTCGTCTGTTGCGCAGACATCATGACCATGCCCGGCCTGCCGAATTCTCCCGCTGCCGAGAGAGTTAAAGTGACGGATGACAGCGAGATCACCGGGCCATCATGAAGCCTCTTTCGCGCAGCCTGGCCATTTTCTTTTTGGGGCTGTTCATCCTGCTCAGCCTGATGACGGTCTTGCGCCACGAGATGTGGCGGGACGAGCTCCAGGCCTGGCTCCTGGCCAAAGAGCAGACTTCCTTTGGCGACCTCAGCCAGGCGGGCCGCTACGAAAAGCACCCGATGGCCTGGTTCATCGGACTGTTTTTGCTCAGCCGCCTGACTGGCACCCCCCTGGCCATGCAGCTTTTTCACGTCGGGCTGGCGGCGCTCTCTGCTTGGCTCGTGCTTCGATTCGCCCCGTTCATCCAGGTCCAGAAGGTTCTGCTGATCTTCAGCTATTACCTGTTTTTCGAGTACAACATCATCAGCCGGAATTACGCCCTGGGCGTGCTGTCGCTTTTTCTCTTCTGCGTTTTCTTCACTCGGGAACCGACAAAACCCCTGCTCTCGGCCGCCAGCTTGTTCGTCCTGGCCAACACGAGCGTCTACGGCCTCATCCTGGCGCTTGCGGCCGGCGCCGTGATGTCGCTGGATTTTCTCGCCGACCGGTCGCTGCGTAAGAAATGGGCCTCCTATGCCGCTCTGTTATTGGTCTGCGCCGGCGGTCTTCTCTGCGTCCTGTACTTGAGGCCGGTCCCGGACGCCTCCTATGACCAGGTCTCGAAGGCCCATACTGCTTTTAATGCTGGCCTGCTGAGCACCGTCCTCCGGACTCTGCCTCGCTCCTACCTGCCGATGCCGAGGCCGACATTCCATTTCTGGAACACGAATCTACTGGAGAAGGCGCCGTCAAACCTGCCGGTCAATGCCGTCTTTGCAGTGCTCATCCTTATTCTTGCGGTCGCCCTGCTCAAAAAGAGCTGGGCAGCGCTTGCTTTTTATGGTCTCAGCACGGCCGGGATATTAGCCTGGACTTATATCGCCAGCGTCGGTTTTGCCCGCCACTATGGACACCTGTTCCTCGCTCTTATCGCCGCTATCTGGCTGGCCAGGGCTAGGGCCGATCCGGTGAAGTCGGCCGCCTCCGCCGGAACAGACCCCGAGACTCCAGGTTCGACGGCGCTATCCGGGATCCTGACGGCGATTTTTGCCGTCCAAGCCGCCGGCGGGCTCTTTTCCGCCGGAATGGACATTATCTATCCGTTCTCCCAGGCCAAGGCGGTCGCTGGGTATATCAAGCAGAATGGATACGCCGACCTGCCCATCGTGGGCGAAATGGACTACCTGATGACCCCGGTTTCAGCCTATCTCGGCCGGAAGTTCTATTTTGTCCGAGGGGAACGGCTGGGGTCGTACGTGAAATGGGACATGAAGAGGTTTCAGGACGTCAGCCCCCGGCTCATCCTAGAGCGGGCCGAGCAGTTCGCCTGGAAAAAACAAAAAGACTGCCTCATTCTCCTCAATTTTCATCTCGACCCCAGGCTGGAACGGCCGGGATACCTCACCAAATTGACGGCCACCGACCGAGCCATCGTTGCTGGCGAAATCTATCGGCTCTACCTCCTGAAATATACCGGCCCCTCACCGGCCGGCGGCCAAGCCGGACCGCCTCAATATTAGTTCCTGATCTTATATTTTCGCTCCCATTCCCCGAAAGGTCGGAGACATTCCCAGCGACCGACCTGGACCCGCCTGAGGGCTCTGGAGGTCCTTTTTCCCAGCAAGTCAGAGAATAGCTTGTCCCGGAAACCGATTATTTCCTCGTCTTCCCTGCCGCACCCGTAGTAAACGGTTTGAATTTTGGCCTGGGAGATCGCCGCCAGGCACATGGGGCACGGCCAAATCTAAAAACAAGCGCTGGCTCCTCGGGGCGCTCTGCCGGTTGGCCCTCCGGTCCTTGATCCGTTACTTCGAAGTCTTAGCCGGGAGCGTGCTTACGCCCGGCGCTATTGCGGTCATTACGACATTTGGGGACCGGATCAATTTTCACCCGTACCTCCATTTTCTGGTGACTAAGGGCGAGGAGGACGGCGCGGGCGTGTTCCGTAAGATCCTGCGGCTCGACGACCTGCGACTGGCAGAGCTCTTCGCCCGCGAGGTCCTGGCCGATCTTGTCGGCCGGGAGCTTTTGAGCCTCGGATAGGCGGAGCGGCTTCTCTCCTGGCGGCACACCGACTTCTCAGTCTACAGCCGGGTCCGGGCCAAGACCAGAGACGAGGCCAAGGGAGTGGGCAAGTATATGATCCGGCCTCTCCTTTTCCTGGGGCGCCACTCCCTCGATGAGAAGCGAGGCCTGGTCTGCAACTGGTATGGGAAAGAGGGCGAAGAGGTAGAGAGGATGGATGATCTGCAAGGCTTATGAAGTTGACCCGAGGCTCTGCCCGGAGGGTGACGGTCAGATAAGCATCATTGCTTTCCTCACGGACTATTTTGTGGCGGACAGGGTCATTAATCACCTGAAACTGACCTTTGCAGCTTCGAAGCCTCCCCCGCCTTGGGTCTCTTTTAAGGAAGTTATGATGGTTGCCGAGACAAGCGCTGAATATTTTTCATGACTATCTTTTATTCCCAGGAGGGGACATCTGTCTTGTTTTGAGCGTTCCCTGCCCCGAAAGCCTCTCCATGTTCACCCACCGAGCTCTTTACAGTGCCTTGACATCTACGATCCCGGGGATTTACCATCTTCATGGATGAGAAGGTAGAGAGCGTCAAATAGAAAATTTTTAATGTTCAGAAATATCCTAAAAAAATCGAAAATTACATCCTCAGAGTCAGACGGACGCGTTAACGTCGACCGGCTCTCGGACGAAGAGTTCCTTGACTATATATATAAAAAATTTTTAAGCCGGGAGCCGGACCCGGTGGGCAAAGCCCATCAGCTCGAGTTCCTGCGCGCGGGCAACTCTCGGGCGGCTCTGATCCTCAACATCACCGAAGCGCCGGAGTTCGTCTATAAGATCGTCTGGAACAATATCCATGCCTATATTAAAGTCCTGCCGATCCAAGACGAGCGTCCCGGCCAGTATCAGATCCTGGGCAATCTATCGGGAACGGAAAAGAGCTGGGTCTTTAGAATCAAGAATGATGCGGATTGTGACTGGTTGGAACGGAAAATCATCGACAACGGCTATTATGAACGGCCGGGAGTCTGGAGCTTCATTGTCGACGAAGACAAACGGATGATGGCCGACATCGCCGCTGAATTCGATCCCCGATCTGTCCTTGATATCGGCTGCGCCAACGGCGCCGTCCTAAAATGCCTCCTAGACAAGGGCATCAGCGGCGAAGGCGTCGAGATCAGCCGCCTGGCCCTGGACAAGGCCATTCCCGAGGTCAGGGACGCCATCCATCTCGGCGACCTGCTGAGCCTCCCCCTGCCTCACCGTTTTGACGTTGTCCTGGGACTGGACATCTTTGAACATCTCAACCCCAATAAACTGGACGCCTATATCTCAAAAATTATCAACCTAGTCGAAGACGGCGGCTATCTCTATGCCAATATTCCCGCCTATGGTAAGGACGGCTCCTTCGGGGAAATTTTTAAGATCGATTACCAAGTCTGGGAAGAGGATGTCGCCGCGCAGCGATACTTCCGCACCATTCTGGTGGACGGCTACGGCTACCCCAAGAATGGGCACATCATCTGCGCGGACACGGCCTGGTGGACGAGCCAATTCGAGCGGGCCGGGTTCCAAAGGGAAATCGAGATCGAGCTGGCCCTTCATCAGAAGTACGACGAGGCCATGGAAAAGATCTCTCGCGCTCGAAGGTCGTTTTATGTCTTCTCCAAAGGCGCCGACCCGAATAAGAAGTCGGCGGTTATAAGAAAACTTCAGGTCCAAGGTTAATCTCATTTCCCACTGAGGTGTCACATGAAAAAAAGGGAATCGTTTGCGCCCTGAGCTTTTTCCTGGGGACGGTTGGCGCGGCAGCTTCCCTTCCGTCGTCTGACACCATCGACTTGGTGGTTCTGAACAAGCCTCTTCTCAGTTGACACGAATATACATTATCCCTATATTGTTTATAAAATTAATAAGTTGCGGACAAAACGAATATCTTGATAAAGGAGGCTGAGGCAGTGAAAATGAGTAAACCGGGAGCTAAGATTCTTGTCATCGACGATGATCCTGATTTTAGGAAAGTGATATCCCTTACGTTAGAATCAAAATCATACAATATCGTCACTGCCAGGAACCCCCTCGAAGCCAGAGAGAAGCTCCTAGCCGAGAAGCCAGACTTAATTCTTCTCGACATTATGATGGATTCTATATTTGACGGGTATTCTTTATGTCATGAAATTAAGACTTCTGAAAAATTCCATGAATTGAGAAACACTCCCATCATTTTTATCTCCGCGGTGAAAGAAAAGGCGGGCTCCCGACTCACTTTTAATCCAGGTGAACAGGGATTGACAGGACCGGATGATTATATTGACAAGCCGCCCCAGCCTGAGGATTTATTTAACAGGATCGAAAAATTATTAAAAAGATAAGACGATAAAGGCTGGATGTCCAAAAGATTCCGGATCGGATGACTGAGTAGTTTCGGCCATGGATTAACGCAAAAGACCCGTGATTGATTGCCGTATCCTCCCTTATGCTTAGAAAAAATTTAGCGGCAAAATTAATTTTATGTATAGGCGCGATTCTTGTTCTGACAATGGGAATTTTTGCTTTCGTCAACATTAATCTGCAGAAAAAACGCCTGATTAAGGGAATACAAAGAAATGCGGTTCAACTCAGCCAAACCATCGAGGGGAGCATCAAATATGACATGTTAACCACCAAGACGGATTACGTTCAGAGGACTTTAGAGGAGATAGGAAAACAAGAAGGGATTGTAAGCGTTAGGATATTTGGCAAAAAAGGAAGCATTATTGCTGCCGATTCCGCGGCCGATATCGGCAAGATTATCGATAGGCGGCAGGAGGCGTGTTTCACTTGTCATCAGGCCAAAGATCCTTTGAAAAGCCTCTCCGGCCAGGAAAAGACCCGGATATTTGTGTCAGAGGAGGGGACTCGAGTCTTGGGTATAATCAACCCGATCTATAACGAGCCCCAATGTTTTAATAGTGCCTGTCATTTTCATCCCAAGGAACAAAACGTTCTGGGAGTGATGGATATTTTATTATCTCTAGCCGAATTCGACGAGCTGATTGGGACAAGCCAAAGGCAAATCATAATATCCTTGATATTTTCTTTCCTGATTATTGCAGTCAGCACTGGCCTGATTATTATGGCCTTCGTTAACGCTCCGATTCATAAGCTGATGGAAGGCACTCAAAAAATAGCCAGCGGAGACCTCAGCTATCGAATCCGAAGTCGCCAGTCCGATGAAATAGGAAGGCTGGCCAAGTCTTTTGATGACATGAGCACGAGCCTAAAGAATTCCCGCGAGGAAATTGAACAGTGGAATCTAAAGTTAAAAAATGAGGTGAAAAGAGCCACCGAGAAATTGACTCAAGCGAATGAAATGCTCAACATAGCCAATAAGAAACTTAAAGAACTCGATAATATGAAATCGGACTTTATGAGAAGAATAGAACATGGTTCGCGGTCTCACCTTTCGGTTGTTAAAAGCTGCCTGAATTTGATACTGCGCGAGCCCCATTCTG
>Ga0315277_10005595_pt1 | contig 16546 bp, 15 predicted proteins | sample YL17G05_15_MG_FD_203695 | JGI IMG/M metagenome (GOLD analysis project Ga0315277, IMG submission 203695) | Sediment microbial communities from Yellowstone Lake, YNP, Wyoming, USA - YL17G05_15 | ecosystem: Environmental > Aquatic > Freshwater > Lake > Sediment | place: USA: Wyoming | collected... | reverse complement strand
TCGGGATTCTCAAGCCGGACCCGGGGATTTTTGGCCTCGCGCTGGACCAGCTGGGCACCCGCCCACAGGACGCGGTCTTTGTCGGCGACACGCCGAAGACAGACATCGTCGGCGCGCACTCCGCAGGTATGAAGGCGATCTGGCTCAACCGAGACAACGTCCCTCAGCCGGAAGCCATCGTCCCGGACCGAACTATCCACTCCCTCACCGAGCTCGAACGGGCTCTGGCCAGCCTTCAGTAGGGTTCAGGGTTCCAGGGTTCTGGGGTTCTGGTCCGGACCCTTTCCGTCCCTTTGTCCGGGGAACTTCATCTGTGTCCATCTGCGTTCATCTGTGGTTCAATCCGGTTCGGACCCGAGCCACAAGCCGGGCTTGCGCCTCCGGCGTGCGCCCGGCGAGATCTCCCCAATACGCACAAACGCCCCGGTTTGACATCCGTGGAGCGGTTGGCTATGCTGCGCTAAGCAGTCGCGGCGTCCGGCTATGCCACGGACGGAGGAGCAATGCGTGACACGACGCGCTGCAGCCGCTGTGTGCTGCCCGCCACATACCCCGGCATCACGTTCGATGACCGTGGCGTCTGTAGCGCATGCACAAGTCATGACCGACAGGCCAGTCCCGCTCCGACAGGCGGGAGCAAGGCTCTTCTAGAGCTGGTCAGTCGGTCAAGCTCCAGTAGTGCTCCATACCAGGTGGTCGTTCCGCTCAGCGGCGGGAAGGACAGCGCGTACGCGCTCTATGCAATGCGCCGCATCTACGGACTGCGAACGCTGGCCGTCAACTTTGACAACGGTTTCCGCAGCCGGCCCGCCGAAGACAATCTCCACGCGCTGGTCACGAGCCTGGAAACTGACCTCGTCTCGCTGAAGCCCGACTGGGGACTGATGCGCGCCCTGTACGCCGCGTTCTTGAGGGACCCGGGCGAGTTCTGCACCGTCTGCAACGCGATGGGTTACCTCGTGATCATGTCCTTCGTCGTGGCCGAGCAGCAACGACTGAACGCGCGCCTGCCGATTGTCGGCGCCTGGTCCAAGCAGTTGGAGGCGATGCCTGGAGTGTACTCGTTCGACGTCAGGTACTTCCACGATGTGATCGCGGCTGCCGGGCTGTCAGACCGTCTGCGCCGGTCGGCGCTCGTCAACGAGCAATGCCTTGACACTCTCTTGAACGCTCCTGACCCACGCCAGCTGGCCCTCGGTGAGTCGGCGCCGGTCAGCTACCTGCTGCTGCCCGACCACCTGGATTGGAACTACCGCGCGATTGGCGAGACGCTCCGGCGCGAAGCAGGTTGGAGGGCACCGGCTGATTCCGAGAACGAGACCCACTTCGACTGCACCGCCTACCCCGCAGCCAAGTACCTGGAACGCCGGAAGTACGGGTTCAGCCAGAGCACGATCACCTACTGCGCGCTGGTTCGGTCCGGACAGATGACGAGAAACCACGCACTGGCGATGCTCGACCGTGAGAGCATCGCTGAACCCGCTGAGTTCGAGCCGTTTCTGAATTCAATCGGACTCACGCCCGCAGAAGTGAACTGGAACGGCCGCTGGCATCCCCAGCGGCGGTAGGGTCAACCGTCGTGTTCCCGGTAAACGGGCACTTTGCCTCAATCTTGCTGGGCCGTGCCAGCAAGCTCCGAACGTGGCTGTTCCCCGGTCGCTGGATGTCGGATGGCGACCTCGGAGACCTTCGAGAGGTCGTACACAATATCGCCCGTTTACGGCTCAATGAGTTACCAGACTACGGGGTGTTCCGGCCTGGCCGCGACCCATGGAGGAACCGGGTGGTCACGGTCGCATACGAGCGACGCTCGCAGCGACCGGTGGGATTCTCTGCCATGGTCTACTGCCCGCTGAGCGACGTAGACCGCGTACTTCCGGTGATGCACCTGGGACTGGTAGTACTGGACCGGCGGCCGGCAATCCACAACCTGCTGCTCGCCATCTACTACTTCCCGCTGGCCTGCACGCTGCTGCTCAGGGAACTCGCTCCCTACTGGATAACCTCGGTGTCAATGGAACCGGCGATCATCGGCGCGGTGTCTGACTGCTTCGACGGCACCTACCCGAATTACCGTGGGAACACCCGACCCGACCCGATGCGGCTCGCCATAGCGCGCAGCATGGTGGCTCGGTACGGAAGTGAGTTCGGAGTTGGCCCGGACGCGCGCCTGCGCGAGGACACCTTTGTCATCGAGGGCAGCTGTCGTGGACCTAGCGAGCACCTCCGCCGCGACTTCCGACAGGTTGCCCGGTACCCGCTCGCCAGCTGCAATTCCTTCTGTCGCGCCGCACTTGACTTCGAGCGCGGCGACGAACTGATTCAGGTGGCCGGCGTCAGTCTCCGGACCGCGGTGAACGCGGCCTTGGCTCCGTGGCGCGTGCGTCGGTTGCTGCGGTCGGACCGGTGACCGGCATCAGGGTCCGGCCGTTCAGGCTAGAAGACAACCGAGCACTCGTCGAACTTGCTTGTCTGATGGGAGTGCCGGCGCGAGTCAGTCTCGGCATCGATCGCGCTCCCTGCTTCACCGCGGCAAACCGCGCTCTGTACGACGAATCGCAGTCGCTCGTCGCCGAAGAAGACGGCGTGCCGGTCGGATTCATGGACGTCGGCTGCATGACGTGCCGCTGCGGGGGCAGGTCTATCCGGGCAGCTTATGTGGAGCTGGCCGGGGTCCGGGGCGACCGGCGCGGTAGCGCCTGCTTCGTGCTGCTGGCGCAGGAGGCAGAAAGGGTAGCCCGCGCCGCCGGTGCCCGGCTTGGTATCGCGCTGGTGAACGCGAACAACCGACGCCTGGCGCGTACGGTTGAACTCCGCTATCAGCAAATGGTCTGGGCCGAGCCGATCACAATCGCCTGTGTTGTCCCGTTGTCGCTGCAAGGGCCGGACCGCCGCTTCAGCTACCGCTCGGCAGAACCGGACGATGCCGAATCGGTGGCGAAGCTGGTCGAGGAGCACAGGTTCAGCAGCTTCCTGAGCAACCGAATCATACCAAGAGAGGACGACCGTGGCGCCAGCCCCGGGACTCAGAGTGTCTTAATCGCCGAGGATCGAGCCCGCCGCCCGGTCGCGACGCTCGGCGTCTGGGATCAGTCTGAGTTCCGCCGGGCGCGGGTGCTGTCGCTGGATCGGCCGACCCACGCCGCCGCCGGCGGCGTGCGCATCCTGAGTCGTCTTGTCGGAGTGCCGCCGCTACCTTCACCCGGCGAGGATCTCCGTGTCGTCTACGCGACCGGCGTCGCCTGCAAGCCCGGATGTGAAACAGCTCTGGGCGGCCTGATTCGAATCGTGCTTGCCTCTCTCCGGCGTACGCGGCACCACCTCCTGCTGGTGGGGGTCCCAGAGCATGACCGCAGCCGTGGGGCGCTCACCGGTCTGTTGCGCGTGACCAATGTCAACGTGCCAGCACTCATGCCGCTGGATCCGGGAATGACCGAGTCGCTGGCCCGGCTGCGTTCGCCGCGGGCCTGGCTGGAGTACGCGCTGACCTGATAAGAGCATCGTTCGCCGGCGGCGCGTTGCCGCTCGACCTCCGGCCTGGGTCTAGGCCGGGCTTGCGCCGCACTTGCGACCCACTAAGATATGGCCGCATTGCCTCCCAATACCCATTCACCCAACCGTGCCCGGCCGGAGAAACAGGGAGCCACTCTCGAGCTTGAAGACGGTTCGAGATTCGCTGGCACAGGCTTCGGTTTTCACGGTCCCGCCTCAGGCGAAGTTGTATTCAACACCTCGATGGTCGGGTACGTCGAGAGCCTGACCGACCCCTCGTACCGCGGACAGATACTCGTTCTCACCTATCCCCTCATCGGCAACTATGGTGTGCCCGCGAGTGACAAGGACTGCTATGAGTCGTCACGCATCCAGGCTTCCGGCCTCATCGTCTCCACCGCCCATCCAGACCAGAGCCACGCCACTGCCGCGCGCTCGCTGCACCAATGGTTGACTGAGGAAAGCGTACCCGGGGTCGAGGGCATCGACACCCGCAAGCTGACTATCCTGCTCCGCGAGCGCGGCACCATGCTCGGCCGGATTCTGCCGGCTGACTATTCGGGCGAGCCGGTCACCCTGTTCGACCCCAACGGCGTCGACATAGTGCCCGAGGTGTGCGTGCGCCAACCGGAGCGCTTCGGCTCCGGCCGCATGCGCGTCATCCTTGTCGACTGCGGGGTAAAGCTATCCATCCGGCGCGAGTTGCTCAAGCGCGGGGTCGAGGTCCTCCAGGTGCCCGCCGACTACGACTACACCGGCGAGCGGTTCGACGGCATCCTCGTCTCCAACGGCCCGGGCAACCCTGAACGATGCACCGCGACCGTGGCAGTGCTTCATCGGGCGCTGGCGCTGAACCGGCCGATCTTCGGCATCTGCCTCGGGTGCCAGCTCATCGCGCTTGCAGGGGGCGCGCGCACCTACAAGCTCCGTTACGGCCACCGGGGACAGAACCAGCCGTGCCGGGAAAAGGGCACAGACCGTTGCCGCCTGACCAGCCAGAATCACGGCTACGCTATTGACGCTGCCTCGCTGCCGCGCGACTGGCAGGTCTGGTTCGAGAACGCGAACGACGGCTCGGTCGAGGGAATCCGGCACGCCCGGCGGCCGGTCTCCGCGGTCCAGTTCCATCCCGAGGGCAAGCCCGGCCCACTCGACAGCGAAGACCTGTTCGACCGCTTCGTCGAATCGCTATGACGCCAGAACCGACACCAACTTCGCGCTCTGTCCGACAGGGGCCGCTGAGGCCAAACCACGAAGACACCCTCACCCTTTCCCTCCCCCTTATGGGGGGAGGGAATAGAAGGGAGGGGGTGTGAACAAACCTTCCAGCGTCATCGTCCTCGGGTCGGGCGCGCTCCGCATCGGGCAGGCCGGCGAGTTCGACTACTCCGGCAGCCAGGCAATCAAGGCCCTGAAGGAAGAGGGCATCCGGACGGTTTTGGTCAACCCCAACGTCGCCACGATTCAGACCACTCCCGGCCTGGCGGACGAAATCTACTTGCTTCCGGTCGAGCCGGACTTCGTCGAGAAGGTAGTCGCTGCCGAGAAGCCCGACGGAATCCTGCTGAACGTCGGCGGACAATCCGCCTTGAACACCGGAGTCGAGCTCTGGAAATCCGGCGCCTTGAAGCGTTCCGGCGTGGCCGTGCTCGGCACGCCGGTCGAGACCATCATCGAATCCGAGGACCGCGCGCTCTTTGCCGCCAAGATGCGCTCAATCGGCGTGTCCGTGCCGGGAAGCGACACCGCTGACTCGGTCGAGCGCGCGCTCGCGATAGCGGAGAAGCTCGGGTACCCGGTGATGGTGCGGGCCGGGTTCAGCCTCGGCGGGCTCTCGTCCGGCCGCGCCGGTACGCCTGAAGAACTGCGGCATCGCGTAGCCGAGGCGCTCTGCCACGCGCCACACGTGCTGGTCGAGGAGTACCTCGGCGGCTGGAAGGAAGTCGAGTACGAGGTCGTGCGCGACCGGTTCGGCAACGCAGTCACGGTCTGTAACATGGAGAACATGGATCCGATGGGCATCCACACCGGCGAGAGCATCGTGGTCGCGCCGTCCCAGACTCTGACCAATGACGAGTATCATCACCTGCGCACCGTCTCCCTGCGCATCGTCGCCGCGCTCGGCGTCGTCGGCGAGTGCAACGTGCAGTTCGCCCTTCACCCGTCCAATGGCGAGTACCGGGTGATAGAAATCAACGCCCGGCTCTCGCGTTCCAGCGCGCTCGCCTCCAAGGCGACCGGCTACCCGCTGGCATGGGTCGCGACTAAGCTCGCGCTCGGCTATGGTCTTGCCGACCTGAAGAATTCGGTAACTGGAGTCACCGGGTGTTTCTTCGAACCTGCGCTTGACTACGTCACGGTCAAGATTCCGCGCTGGGACCTGCGCAAGTTCCGGGCCGCGTCGCGCCGCATCGGCACCGAGATGAAGAGCGTCGGTGAGACGATGGCCATCGGCGCGACCTTTGAGGAGGCGCTGCAAAAGGGCGTGCGCTCGCTCGGACTAGGTTATGACGGCGTAACCGACCCCAAAGCCCGCACCGACGACCCGCTGGACGAGATAGCGAACCCGACCGACCGCCGTCTGTTCGCCATCGTCCACGTGCTGGCGGACGGGACCCCGGCCGAGAAGATCTGCGAATCCAGCCGCATCGACCCGTGGTTCATTGCCCGGCTGGAAGCAATCGTGCGTGCGGAACAGGAACTCTCCGGCCGCAGACTCGCCCAACTCGACGCGGGAGACCTGTTGCGCTTGAAGCGCCTCGGGTTCTCAGACCGGGCCATCGGCCGCCAAACCGATGAGAACGAAGCCACGGTGCGCGAACGCCGCATCTCCCTCGCGGTCCTGCCCCGTCCCCGCCGCATCGACACCCTGGCCGGCGAGTTCCCGGCCGCGACCAACTACCTGTACCTGACCTACGGTGGCGACGGCCCGGAAATCAAGCCGGAAGAGCGCGGCCGGCCGGTGATGGTCCTGGGCAGCGGCCCGTACTGCATCGGCTCGTCGGTCGAGTTCGACTGGTGTTCGGTCGGCATGTGCACGACCGCATCGAAACTCGGCCACCGCACCGTGATGGTCAACTGCAACCCGGAGACCGTTTCCACCGACTACGACTCGAATGACCGGCTCTACTTCGAGGAGCTAACCCTCGAGCGCGTGCTGGACATCGTCGACTTCGAGCGGCCGCTCGGAGTCGTGGTCTCGGTCGGCGGGCAGATTCCCAACAACCTTGCGCTCAGCCTGCACCGGCGCGGAGTTCGAATCCTCGGCACCGACCCTGATTCGATCGACCGGGCCGAGAACCGTCACCGGTTTGCCACCCTGCTCGACGAACTTGATATCGCCCAGCCGCCGTGGCAGGAACTCAAAAGCATCGAGGAGGCTCGCGCCTTTGCCGCGAAGACCGGGTACCCGGTGCTGGTCCGGCCGTCGTACGTCCTTTCCGGCTCGGCGATGAACATCGCCAAGACCGAGCGCTCGCTCGACCAGTACCTGAGCCAGGCAGCGCTGGTCTCGCCCGAGAACCCGGTGGTGATCTCCAAGTTCCTGGAGGGCGCGAAGGAGATTGAGATCGACGGCGTGGCGCAGGACGGCGAGATGGTCATTTACTGCATCTCCGAGCATGTCGAGCTTTCCGGCGTCCACTCCGGCGACGCCACCGTCGTGATTCCGCCCCAGACCACCTATCTCGAGACCGTGCGCCGCGCCAAGAGCATCACCAAGGCCATTGCCCGGGCGCTCGGCATCAACGGCCCGTTCAACGTCCAGTTCCTCGCCAAGCAGAACGAAATCTCGGTCATCGAGTGCAACCTGCGCGCGTCCCGCTCGTTCCCGTTTGTCTCCAAATCGACCGGCTATGACTTCATCGAGATTGCGGCCCGGGCCATGCTCGGCGAGAACGTGCGGGGCAGGTATCACACGCTGGACCTGGACTACGTGGCGGTCAAGGTGCCGCAGTTCTCCTTCTCCCGCTTGAAGGGTGCGGACCCGGTACTCTATGTCGAGATGACTTCGACCGGCGAATCAGCCTGCCTCGGCGACTCGCTCGAAGAGGCCTGGCTCAAGGCAGCGATTGCCAACGGCCTGCGCTTACCCAGGAAGACCCTGCTGGTTTCCGTCGGCGGCGACGACGCCAAGCACAAGCTGCTCGAGCCGCTTCGGCAGTTGGCCGCAGCCGGGTTCGACCTCCACGCAACGACAGGCACTAACCGCTTCCTGCAGGCGCAGGGAGTGAGGTCCCAACTGGTACGCAAGGTGTCTGACCCTGGAACCGGCACCCAGGATGTCGCGGAACTGATAGCCGACCGGAAGGTCGAGTGCGTCATCAACATCCCCAAGCGCACGGCCGACGAGACCGTGCTGACCGACGGCTACCGCATCCGCCGCGCCGCCGCCGACTTCGGGATTCCGCTCATCAACGACACCGAACTGGCCCGGCTCTTCATTCGAGCCCTGCTCCGTCACCCGCGACAGGACCTGGACGCCAAACCGCTCTACGCCTACGCCGCGCGATCACGCCCCTCGGGCAGCGCCGCGCCGAGCAGCTGAAACAGCTGCCCGTTACGCGGAGTAGACGATTACGTCGCGGATTGTCTCGGGCCTGACTCCGGCCTTCGCGAACAGCGCTTCGACGCTCGAGCGGTCGGGCGCGTCCCAGACGCACATCGCCACGCCCGCCGTTTCGTCAACAAAGGCATTATCCATCCTCAGTTGGCTTCCCACGGAAGCCTGCTTCGCAGCCGTTCAGGCGGTCTTGACCTTCTCTGCTGTCATCGGCGGGAGAGTCACAAGAAACTTCGGCATGATACCTCCTCGGTCGGTCACAGTGTAACTCTCCGTTCCGGCGCAGTCAACCCGCCCGCTTCCGCCCGACTTGACCGCCACCGGAACATTTCTATAATTTTGGAAATATGGATATAACCAGCCGGCAGTTGACGACGGCGCTGCTGGCGGCGCTGGGCAGCGAGTACCGGATGCGGATGGTCGAGCTGCTCGCCGCCGGCGAACGCTGCGTGTGCGAGATAACACCGCACTTCCCCACGTCCTTCTCGGTCGTGTCGCACCACCTTTCGGTGCTCGAGCAGGCCGGTATCGTTGTATCCCGCCGCGACGGCCGCTGGATGCGCTACCGGCTCGCTGACGACTCGGTGCTGGAGCTGCTCGGGCTGGCGCGGCAGCTGGCCCGCAACTGTAAATCCGGGCGTCGCACAGCGCGCCGTCCCAAAGCCTCGGAACGAGAAGCCTGTTGTGACCGAACTGAGAGGAAACCCAATGCCCAAAGATGAACATGAAGTCAGGCATGCAGTGCGAGAAGGCTATGCGAAAGTCGCAAAGAGCGCCGGCTCCTGTTGCGGCCCGACCAAGGGCTGCTGCGGGCCGTCGGCACCGGAAGCGGTCGGCCGCGCGGTCGGCTATTCCGACGCGGAGCTGACTGCCCTGCCTGAGGGCGCGAACCTCGGTCTCGGCTGCGGCAACCCGGTCGCGCTCGCCTCACTCCAGCCCGGCGAAACCGTGCTCGACCTCGGGTCCGGCGCGGGCATCGACTGCTTCCTTGCCGCCAAGAAGGTCGGCCCGGCCGGCCGGGTCATCGGCGTGGACATGACCCCGGAGATGCTTGAGAAAGCGCGGCAGAACGCGGCCAAGGTCCAGGCCGCGAACGTCCAGTTCCGGCTCGGCGAAATCGAGCACCTGCCGGTCTCGGACAATTCGGTGGACGCGGTCATCTCCAATTGCGTCATCAACCTGTCCCCGGACAAACCCCAGGTCTTCCGCGATACGTTCCGGGTCCTGAAGCCGGGCGGCCGCCTGATGGTCTCCGACCTCGCCCTGACCGCGGAGCTGCCCTCCCCTGTTCGCGATTCGGTCGCAGCCTATGTCGGCTGCGTGGCCGGCGCCCTGCTCAAGACCGACTACCTGTCCGCGGTTACGGAAGCCGGGTTCACCGACGTCCGCGTCGTCTCCGAGGAGCATTACCCGGTGGACCTCCTGACCGACGACCCGCGGGCCGGGCAGGTGATGGCCGATTCCGGCCTCTCCCGCGAGGAGCTGCTCGCCGCAGCGCAATCGGTCGTCAGCATCAAAGTCTTCGCCCGCAAGCCCGCCTGAGGAGCAATCATGAAACAACTGCTTCCGTCCCTTCTCTGTTCAGCCGTCCTGCTGGTGGCCGCGTGCGGCTCGCCTGGCAAGAAGGCTCAAACGCAGCCCGGCAGCGATTCGCCGGTGGCCGCGATGCTCAAAGCCCACCAACTTGAGGGCCGGGTCGTGCTGGTGGAATTCGGCATGATTGGCTGCCAGTTGAGCGGTGTCGGTCTCGACTCGATGGCCGAATGGCAGCGCCGGAACGCTGTCCCCGGCCTTGCCTTCCTGCGACTCGAACCCACGCCCGACAAGCCGACCTTTGACGGCTACTACGCGGCAAAGGCGCTCGGGTTCCCGGTTGTGCGCGACACGACGATGGCCGTCGCCAATGCCCTCGGCACGACCGTGTATCCGCGCTTCGCGCTGCTCGACAAGTTCGGCCGGGTGCGCTATCGCGGCAGCCAGCCCTCGGTGAAAGACCTTGCCGAGTGGGCCGGCAAGCTCAACTCCGAAAAGGCCGATGCCGGCCCGAGCGCGCCGCAGTTCGGCACGGTCGAGCTCGACGTCCCCGCGCTGCTGGCTGAGACCAGACTGCCGGGTCTTGACGGGACGGTGAAGTCGCTCCGCGACTACCGTGGCAGGAACGGGCTGCTGCTCCTGTTCGTGGATACCTACTGCCCGTTCTCGGCCGCCACGGCCAAAGAAGTCCCCGCTGTCGCCGAGGCCCTGAACAAGCGCAACGTGCCCGTCGTGGTCGTGAACATCGCTGACCCGGAAGCCAGGGTGAAGAGCTTCTACAGCGCCGGAATCGCCGGAGCGACCATTGTCTTCGATACCAGCAAGACCGTGCAGGACCGCTGGAACATCCAGTTTGTTCCGACCGTAGTGCTCCTGGATGCGGACGGCAATCTCGTCTACAGCGGCTCGCCGGTCTGGGAGCACGTGGGCGAAAAGGTCGCGTCCGCGCTCAACCTTCCCGCCGACTCGGTGAGAATAAGCGTCAAGGGCACGCCCGGCGGCTGAGCCAAGAAGTAAGCCGCCCGTGAGGCGGCAATTGACTGCATCACCCGCGCCCCTAACCTCTCCCGGTCAAGGGAGAGGGAGAAGGATGACCAACCTGTGAGTTCACGCCAGCTGTCGTTCCTCGACCGGTTCTTGACGGTCTGGATATTCGCGGCAGTGGCCGCAGGCGTCGGCCTCGGGTACTTCGTGCCGCAGGTGACGCGCTTCGTGACGCTCTTCCAGGTCGGCACGACATCCATGCCGATTGCAGTCGGACTCATACTGATGATGTACCCGCCGCTGGCCAAGGTGCGCTACGAGGAACTCGGCAAGGTCTTCCGCAACTGGCGCGTGCTGCTCCTGTCACTGGTCCAGAATTGGGTCATCGGCCCGGTGCTGATGTTTTTCCTCGCCATCAGCTTCCTGCGCGGCTACCCCGAGTACATGACCGGGCTCATTCTCATCGGCCTCGCCCGCTGCATCGCCATGGTCATCGTCTGGAATGACCTCGCTTGCGGCGACAGCGAGTACGCGGCCGGACTGGTGGCGTTCAACTCCATCTTCCAGGTCCTGTTCTACTCGCTCTTCGCCTATGTCTTCATCACTCTCCTGCCGCCGGTCTTCGGTCTTGCCGGCCGCACCGTCCATATCTCAATCGGTGAGGTCGCCAAGAGCGTCTTCATCTACCTCGGTATTCCGTTTCTCGCCGGTATGCTCACCCGCCTCGTGTTCCTGCGGCTCAAAGGCCGAGAGTGGTACGAACGCCGCTTCATCCCGAGAATCAGCCCGATAACACTGGTCGCCCTGCTTTTCACCATCATCGTCATGTTCTCGCTCAAGGGCGCCTACATCGTCCGGATTCCGCTCGACGTCTTGCGCATTGCGGTACCGCTGCTCATCTACTTCGTGGTGATGTTCGTCGTGTCGTTCCTCTTGAGCCGCCGGGTGCGAGCAAGCTATGCGCAGAGCTGCACGCTTTCGTTCACGGCGGCCTCAAACAACTTCGAGCTGGCCATCGCCGTGGCGGTCGCGGTGTTCGGCATCAACTCGGGCGTGGCGTTCGCGGCGGTCATCGGCCCGCTGGTCGAAGTCCCGGTGATGATCGCGCTCGTCAACCTCGCCTTCTGGTTCCGCCGGCGGATGTTCGGGGCCGAGGTGGCGGCTGCCGGCTAGGTCTCTTTGCACATCGAGGTTCCGGTGATACGGATGCACGTGAGGACCTACCTGAAGACCCAACACTGGTCCGCTCCGCGCCTGCCGGAGCGACACGCGGCCCGATCCTGAGGCGGCGCGCCCCGACTAGCGCTTCAGGGCGCCGACGGTCTGCGCAAGAAGCACGGACTGGCCGGGCCCCAGCTTGAGCGCCGCTCCGAGCTTCTCCCGGCGGTCAAACACGGTGCGCAGGACGTTGCCCAGTTGCTCGCTGGCGCAGTACAGCCCGACGTTCTGCGCCATCTCACCGACGGCAATGGAGCACCAGTTCTGCTTCTCATCGGCCGGGATTGCCGGGTCCCCGAAACGGGCGGGGTCGGCGACGTAGACGAGATTGACCGGAGCAGTGGTGACGAACTCCTCCCTACCTGCCGTTTTCCGATTGTCGCCGGCCGCGACCGGGAGCAGCCGCTCGCCCGGGGCATCGTAAAGGAATATCCCTACCGGCAGGATCACATACACGTCGACAACCTGCTGGTTCTGTGCCGCGGGCGCGGTTCGACGGCCGTTGTCCCGGTTCACCCCGTTGGCGGCCCAAAGCAACTCGGACAACTGACGCAGGGTGAGCGGCCGGGCAGCGTACTCGCGCAGCGACCGTCGTTCCTTGAGCGCCCGCATCAAAGGCGCGGGACGGCTGAGGTCGGGCGTAACAAGCTTGACGGTGTCGAACGGCAGGTTGCTGGTCGTCAATGTGGATTCCACCGGTGTACCGCCGGCTTTGTTCTGCCCGCATCCTCCGGCCGCAAGGCCGAGAATTGCCAAAACGGCGTGCATAGAACGTCTCACTGTTTCTCCTCTCGGTTTCGTTCCGACACAGACTGTGACACATCATAGCATTATGCGCGGGCAAGTAAAGCCTTGGGCCGCGTACAAGGCAGACGCATGCCGACGTGCCGCGGGGCGGACAGATTGACACCTTCCTCCCAACCGCTACACTTCCGCAGTTGGAACTCTCCGACCTCGGCTGGACCGATTTCTTCGACGGCCGATTCGCCGCGCACGAAGCCGACGGACTTCGCCCCGGGCGCGTACTCAGTCAGGAGAAACTTCTCTATCTCGTGCACGACGGCAAGGCCGAGCTCGCGGCCGAGCTTTCCGGCCGGTTCCGCCACGACGCCGAGCAGCACGGCGGGTTCCCCGCGGTCGGCGACTGGGTAGCCTTCAAGCCGCACAGCGAAGACCACGCCATCATCCACGCGCTGCTCCCCAGGCGCACCGCCATCTCGCGCAAGGTTCCGGGCGCCGAGACCGCGGAGCAGGTCATCGCCGCCAACATCGACACCGTCTTCCTCGTCGCCGGGCTCGACCAGGAGTTTAGCCCGCGCCGCATCGAGCGCTACGTCGCGGCCATGCTCGGCAGCGGCGCGACCCCGGTCGTCGTCCTGAACAAGACCGACATCTGCCCCGACACCGCGGCTGCGGTCGGGCAGCTCGGGCCGATTTCGGCGATGGTTGCCGTCCTTCAGGCCAGCGCTGCCGCCGGCACCGGCCTCGACGCAATCCGCTCCTACGTCCGCCCGGGCGAGACCGTCGCCTTTGTCGGGTCGTCCGGAGTCGGCAAATCCACCATCATCAACCGCCTGCTCGGCACCGAACGCCAGCAGACCGGCGAAGTCAGCAAAGCGGTCGGCAAAGGCAGACACGTAACCACCCGGCGCGAGCTGATCCCGATTCCCGGTGGCGGCCTGCTCATGGACACGCCGGGGCTGCGCGAACTGCAGCTCTGGGGCGACGAGAGCAACGTCGAGGGCGCGTTCGAGGACATCGAGGCGCTGGCCCGCGAGTGCCGGTTCCGCGACTGCCGGCACGAACTCGAACCCGGTTGCGCGGTGCGCGCCGCGCTCGAAACCGGCACCCTCACACCGGAGCGCCTGCATAACTTCGAGAAGATGCAGCGCGAACTTCGCTTCCTGGCCAAGCGCCAACACTGGGCCAAGATGAAGAAACACCAGCCCCGCCCGCCCGGCTCCGACTCAGGCGACGACGAGTAGCCGAGGACGGCAAGCCGAATCCGGAGCCACCGCAAGACCTGACCGGCGAAACGCCTTCGAAGTCGCCGCGGGCGCGCGAAGCGGCCAATCGATTCACATCTGAATCTTCGCCGGAAGCCTCTCTGAAACTTCGTCAGAAGCTTCGCCGGAAACCACGACAAAGGCCTCACTGAGAACCTCAGTTCAACCTTCGGTTCATCGCTTGCTCAGACGCTCGCGTAATTGCTTCGTTCATTGTACGCCGGGAAGTACCGGCAGAGGTATCCTCAGTAGTGTCGCGACTTGCACCAGCACATGTATCTGCGCTTGTATCTTTAGCTCTACCTTTACCTGAATCCTAAGTTGCTCGCGGAGTTGTGTCGCGAGAAGTTCGAGAAGTTGTTCCAGCTATTGTTTCGCAAGTCGTTTCCCAAGTCGGACCTTTTGTCGTTCCTTTCGTTGTAGGTTTCAAGGTATCGTTCGTTGTTCCTTTGGATGAGTATTCAGTTGCTCCTCAAGATGTGGCTCCCCATACGACCCCTATATGCGGTTTTCAGGTCTTGCACATGGCTTCAACCGATGCATAATACTGGAGTTATGCCTCATTTACGGTTCGCCCCGACCGCGCGGTTCTTTTTGCTGCTTCTGCCGTGCGTCCAATTGAGCTGACCGCAGAGACCCGCGACGTCCTTGCTTTCATCGGCAGGACCGAGTTTCCGCTTTCCGTGTACGGCCGAAGCGCGGGCCGGGTCTGGCCGATGGTGCGAGGCCAGGTAAGCAAACGCATCAGCTCGTTCGGAGTGCCGGTGCACGAAGTGAACATGTACAAGCGGTGTGTGACCGAGCTGCTCAAGGCCTTCCGCACCGAGACCGGAGAGCCGCTGGCCGCGGCTCTTGAGCTCGGCGTTCGCAAATGGTCAAACCTCGGCCTTGTGCCGGAGCTTCTCGAGCAGCTCCTCTGCGACTGCCATCAGAAGTTCCACTCAGTCGGGCACCAGATGCCGAAGCGCAAGCCGCTCGTGCCGGAAACAAAGCCCGGCCCCAGGCGCAGGAAGAGGCGGACATATGCTCAGGCGCTGGAACAGGGGCGCGTCTCGCGCAGCGGGTCCGCGACAATGGAAGAGCAGTCGGCCGGTCATGCGCGAGGCATAGCGCAGAACCGTGACATCAGCCGGAAGCTCGCGCTACTGCTCAAGGCCCGCAACATTCCCGGCGAGCGATTCATCCGCTACAACGGCTTCGCCCAGAAGCTCGGCCGCCTCTCGCGCAAATACGGCGACAAGTCGCTCCAAATGGCTGCATCCGACCTGATTGACTACTACGAAGCCAAGTCCCTCGATGGTGACACGCTCCGCGCCATCGCCGCGGCCGTCTTCGGCATAGCAGTCGTCACCTGATAGCGGCTTCCGCCGCTTGACATTGCTTACCTGTGGCATATCCTACTCAAGTATGGCAAGGCCCGCGCCCGACGCCGTCAAACGTCTGGTTGACCACTTCGACCAGAACCGCGACGCCTACCTTTCCGGCAGCTACAATGAGACGCAGCTCGTCGAGGACGCTGACGGCAGACAGCTTACGGCTGACGGCCCAAGGAAGGAACGGTGAGGGACGTCAGGAAATATGAGGTCTTCCAGCTAGCAGACCAGCTTGTGCTGGAAGTGTACCGTATCACAGCCAGGTTCCCGAAGTCCGAGATGTTCGGGCTGACTGGGCAGATGCGGCGGGCGGCAGCGTCCATTCCAATGATCCTCGCTGAAGGCGCAGCCAGAGCCGGGGCGAAGGAGTTCGCCCAGTTCGTCAACGTCGCCGTGGGGTCATGTGAAGAGATACGGTATCAGTTCCACTTGGCCGAGGCTCTGGGCTACCTGACGGAGGGCGAACAGCAGACACTCGATTGCAGGTATGAGAGCGTGAAGAAGATGCTGGCGAAGCTATACGGAGCCGTTAGCCGTGAGCCGTAAGCCGATGGCGGACGTACTCGGCGAGGTCTACGAACAGTTCCTCGGCAAAGTCATCCGGCTCACTGCCGGCCACCAGGCCAAGGTCGACGATAGGTCCAAGGGCCTTGTTCCCACCCGTGCACTTGACGGGCCGTCCGCCCCGCGTAAACAGTCCGCGATGCCGTCCGAACCCCGTCCAGACCTTGACGGATATGGAATTAAGTAAGATGTCCCCGAATCCCCCCAAGTAAGATGTCCCCGAATCCCCCCGACCTCTCCCAATCAAGAGAGAGGGAAGGGAAGTCGGTCCAGACAGGCTGACGCCTGTCGCTACGCGGCATTGACACCGCTGCCTGGCGGCCCTAGACTTAATCCGATGGCGGAGGTCCGAACCGACGATACCTGAGTCGCGGGAGGTACGATGTTTCGAAGTCACGTCAGACCGTTTCTCGTGCTGTCTGCTGCCGTGGCGCAGGTTGCGGTTTCTTCCTGCAAGAAGAGACCACCCGCCGGATGTGACGCCGATGCCGGGTGGCCCGGCGAATGTGATAATGGGCGACTCCGGCCAGTAAGAGGCCTCGGCCAGCGACCCGGACGGTGACGACATCGTCCATGAGTTTAGCCGGGGCGACGATACGCAGTCGGCCGGGGGCGCGCCGTGAGCGTCTCGTCGCGCAATTGGCACACTGGTACACCTCTGACCATGGGTGTTGGGGCTTGGGAATCGGCCTACTGCCAATGCCCACGACATTTCGCTTGACACGCAGTGAATGGGGCGTATAGTGACTTGCGAAAATGACTGTTGGGCGTATCCCTTGCCGCTGCTCGTGTTCGGCCGCCAAGGAAGTGCGTGA
>Ga0315277_10005594_pt1 | contig 16546 bp, 9 predicted proteins | sample YL17G05_15_MG_FD_203695 | JGI IMG/M metagenome (GOLD analysis project Ga0315277, IMG submission 203695) | Sediment microbial communities from Yellowstone Lake, YNP, Wyoming, USA - YL17G05_15 | ecosystem: Environmental > Aquatic > Freshwater > Lake > Sediment | place: USA: Wyoming | collected... | reverse complement strand
CGCCCGAACTGAAGCCTCTCCATCGCCCCGATGCGGAGCTGATCTGGGCGATAGCGGTCGCGCCCGATGGCCGCATCTTTTTGGGCACCGGTCACGCGGGGAAGATCTTTGTCGTGGACGACAAGGGAAGAGGATCGCTGCACCTCGACCTGCAAGCGCCCGAGGTCACGGCGCTGTTGTTCCATTCCGACGGGAAACTCTATGTGGGGACATCGCCCGATGGAAAGCTGCTCGTCTGCGATCCGGCGGGCACGGCCACGCTCGTCTGGGAAACCAAAGAGAAGTATGTTTGGGACCTTGTGAGCGACCCGGCCGGCAACATCATTGTCGCGACGGGACCCAAGGGAAAGATTTTCAAGGTGAATCCGGAGAAGAAAAAAAGCGACCTGCTGTTCGATGCGCCGGATGACAACGTTCTCAGCCTTGCTTACGATCTCAAAGGGCGGCTTCTGGCCGGCACCCAGGGCAAAGGACGCATCTATCGCTGGGATCAGGAACGAGCGACCACGCCCGTGGTGGTGTTCGAGGCGCCCGATGACGAAGTGCGGCGGCTCGCGGTTGACCCAAAGGGCAACATTTTCGCAGCGGTCAACAGCGAGGTTGTGGCGCGCCGGATTCCCATGACGATGCCCTCCCCGGCGCCCGAGACGTCCGGTGCGCCAAAGCCTCCCGAAGGGTCCGGCAGTTCGGAAATGCCGTCGCGGCCCGAAATGGCCCGGGCGATGCCCTCGTCGCCGATGCCGGCGGGGCGAAGCGAAATCTTCCTGATCGAACCCGAAGGATTTGTCCGGTCGCTCTGGAAACTCACGGATGCTCCCATTCATGACATGGCTTACGACAGCGGACGCGGCGTGATGTTGATTGCCGCGGGCGGCAAAGGCAAACTGTTGCGCCTCGACACGCGCGGGAACTATGGGATCGTCCTCAGCGCCAAGGAGGAGAGAATCTTTGCGCTCGAACCGGCGAAGCAGCAAATTTACGTGGCGACCGTCGGCCCCACGGCGGTCTATGGTTTGGGCGAAGGACAGGCAAAGAAAGGCGAATACTTGTCGCCTGCGGTCAATGCGGGAACCACTGTCCGATGGGGCAGTTTGCGCCGCGAAGGCGATGGGGTCGAGGAAATCGAGATCGAAACGCGCGCCGGCAACACCAAGGAACCCGACGGCACGTGGTATGACTGGCGTCCGGTCAAGTGGCGCGACGGCCCCAACGAGGGACAAATTCAAAGTCCAGTGGCGCGCTATCTTCAGTGGCGGGCGACTTTCAAAACGGCTCGCGGCGGCAGATCGCAGGAACTCGATTCGATCGAACTCTTCTATGTAGCCATGAATGAAGCCCCCCAGATTAGGCGAGTCGAAGTCAAGAAAGGGGCTCCGGCGCCTGCGCCGCGACCGGCCGAAATGCCCTCGGCTCCGAGCGGCCCTTCAGGCACACCAGGGAAGGAACCCTCGTCGGGGAAAGACTTCCAGGTCGAGGACAACTCGAATTCGAAAAAATTCGACGTCAGCTGGCAGGTCAGCGATCCCAATGGGGATCCGCTGGAATCCGCTCTCTATTTCAAGGGCGAGGACGAAAAGAACTGGAAGTTGATCAAGGATAAACTGACGCAAACCCGCTACACGTTTGAAACCGGCGCGATTCCCGACGGCACGTTTCGGGCCAAGGTGGTCGTGAGCGACGCGCCGGCCAATTTTGCACCCAACGTCCGAAGCGATGAGATGATCGGTGAGCGATTCATTGTGGATAACACGCCGCCCGAGATCGCCAAGGTCAAGACAAACGCGTCGCGGGACGGAAACAAAATCCGCTGGCACATTTCGGCGCGCGTGAGCGACGCCACGTCCATTATCGGCGGCGCAAAATACAATATTGACGGACAGAAATGGATCGTGCTGGCGCCGGCCGATCGGCTGTTCGACGAACGGACCGAAGATCTCGAATTCGATACGGAACTGCTCGAAGGCGATGAACACGTTCTGGGCCTGATTGTTACGGATCGCGAAGGGAACTCGGCGGTCACCAAAACCCTTTTGCGGCCGTGAACCGATTTTCGATTTTGGATTTTCGATCTTGGACTGTTGGAGTGGGTTGAGTAGATGAGGGCTGCGGATTCTGAGAGATCTACCACGCATCGCAACGAGACCCGCCAACCAATGATGCGGTGGGCATCGCATGCTTGTCGAGTCGTTCTCCTGGCCGTCGTTATCTGGCTGGGGGAACCGGTGCGGCCCCTCGTCTCTGCGGAGACGGCAGCGACCACAACCACCGAACGAATCTGCTTTGTTTTCAGCGGCTCGCGGGCCAGCGAGATAGAACCCTGCGGTTGCCATGACAAACAGACGGGCGGAGTGGATCGGGAAGCCTATCTTTACGAGCAGTTGCGCAAAACCTATCCCAATCTGGTCGGCATGGACGCGGGCGGTTGGACGGATTCGTTCCAGACAGCCAACGAGCGGCTGAAAACCGACTATCTCATCCGTGCGCTCCGCGAGATGCGGTTCAATGTTTTCAATGTAACCCCGTATGACCTGATTTTCGGAACCTCCTATCCGATGCAACTGGCCGAGAATGGAGTGGGGCGGCTGCTCTCGGCCAACGTGGTCTCCCGCTCGTTCGACAAGGCGGCCGGCACGACCTCGACCAAACAAGTATTTGCGCCTTTTACGATCCTGGAAGTGCCGCGCAAGGATGGGCGTCGGGCCGTCCGCGTCGGCGTCATTGGCATTAGCGATCGCGGATCGCTGGAACCGGGAGCCGTCCAGCGTCTGAGGAACGCCCTGCGCCAGAGACTCGACTTCGAGGTTTTGGATTCCACCGAGGTGCTCAAGACGCTTATTCCCATGGTTCGCAAGCAGGCAGACTATGTTATTGTGCTGGCGCTTATGGACCGTGCCGTTGCCCAGCGCGTGGCGGGTCAATTCGAGGGAGTGGATTTGCTTGTCACCACCTGGGGAGTGCAATCGCTTCGCATGTTCATGCACATAGGCAAAGTCACACTAGTCAACACTGGCTTTTATGGCCGTTACTTCGTCCAGGGGTTCGTGGACTTCGACGCCGAGAATCGGCCGATCGGTTTGACGGGCGGCATGGTGGATATTGCATCCGAGGGGCCGGCGGCGACTTCGTTTGCCAAACTGCTGGAAGAATATCGAGAGAATACCAAAGACCTGGATCGTCAGATCGCGGTGGCAAGAGAACAGAGCCGCTACACCGGTCGCAACGAATGCATCCGCTGTCACAACTCGGAATATCTCCAATGGACCCGCACGCCTCACAACCTGGCCTTTTCCACGCTGATTCAGAAGAACCAACACTACAATCCCGACTGTCTGCCCTGTCATGTGACCGGTTACGGTGACGCAGATGGGTTTGTTGACAACATGCAAACGGGTCATTTGGTCAGCGTCCAATGCGAGTCCTGTCATGGGCCTGCGCGCGCCCACGTCAGAGTGCTGGCCGAGATAATGAAGCCGGATGCGTCGGGAAAAGTGAAACGGCCCACCCTGCAAGACCCCTATCCGCACTTGCCGGCCTTGACATCCGAGCCGGTGTGCTTGAAATGCCACGACAAGGAGCACGACCCCAATTTCAATTATGAGCGTGACTACCTGCTGTCCTTGCATACGAATATGAATGGTCCATTTCGACGACAGTTGCCGGCCCAAGCGACGGCGGCGGCGATATCAGGTGCGCCGATGCCTGTCTCTGTGGTTCCGATGTCTGGCGTACCGTTGCCGATGTCGCCGAGCGCCCCGGCTCGTCGCACTCCGCCCCCTCTAACACCCAGCCGGTGGGCCACCGTGAAGTAGAACTCAACCGGTGGCCATGAATTGCATGTTCCTCGCTTGGGTCGGAAAGCATTGACAACCCGAGGCAGGCCGCGCGATGGTTGCCATCACCTTGGCAGGGCGCAACCTCGCGGTTGGTGGGGTGGCCGAGCGGTTGAAGGCACCGGTCTTGAAAACCGGCAGGCGTAAGCCTCGTGGGTTCGAATCCCACCCCCACCGCCATTTTGATTTACGATTTTTGATTTTCGATTTTGGATTTCAGAAGTGAAATCGGCAACTATGCGCGTATCCGAGAATGGATTTCGGATTGCGGCTGTTCGATTTCCAGTTTTCAATTTGTGATTCTTGCGCTGCCATTGCGGATTCGAGTGAATGGTCATTTCGGTGGCTGAAGCAGAATGACGCAAACAGATCTTCGACCGCGTATTGCAGTCAGCCTTGGTGATCCGGCAGGAATTGGGCCGGAAATCGCTTTCAAGGCGATTGCTTCGTCAACCGTGTGGGAGAGCTGTGTCCCGGTCCTGGTCGGCTCGCTTTCGGTCTGCGAGGCGACCATCGCCCAGCTCAATCTGCCCATTTCGATCTGCCTGATCTCATCGGGAGGACAGGTTGCCAACCTATCCTACGCAGAATCGGTCGGGACGGTTTATCTCATTTGTCCCGCGGCTTCGTTGGATCCTGCAATCCCGCGGGCCGGCGAGGTTTCGGCTTTGGGTGGACGGCTGGCCTATGAGGCGATTGATGAAGCGGTGCGCCGCATCCAGGCGGGGGAACTCGATGCGCTTTGCACCGCGCCGATCAGCAAGGCGGCCCTCCATCTGGCGGGTTACACTTATCCTGGCCACACGGAATTGCTGGCCGAAAAGGCGGGCGTGCCGCTGGTGGCGATGCTGATGGTCGGCGGCGGCGTGCGCACGGTTCCCGCGACGATCCACTGTCCGCTGGCCACGGTTCCCTCGCGCCTGACAAGCGAACGGATCGTAGCGTTGCTCGATCTGATCCATCGCTCAATGGCGACGGACTTTGCGATCGAACATCCGCGAATCGCAGTCTGCGGCCTCAATCCTCATGCGGGCGAGAGCGGTCACATGGGCGACGAGGAAAGCCGCATCATCGCACCGGCAATCGAACAAGCGCGCGCCCAGGGGCTCGATGTCGGCGGTCCTGTTCCCGCCGACGTTGTCTATTATCAGATGCTTCAGGGACTGTGGGACTGTGTTCTGGCGATGTATCACGACCAAGCAATGATTCCCGTGAAAACGTTGGCGTTTGACAGCGGAGTGAACGTCACACTGGGGCTGCCGTTTGTTCGCACGTCGCCCGACCATGGCACGGCGTTCGACATCGCCGGCCGCGGCATCGCCCGCCCCGACAGCATGATCGCAGCGATCCGGTTGGCAAATGAACTAACGCAAAACCGACAGCGAAAGAATGAAAAGCATGGACATCCCTGAGATTCACTTACCTTCCCCGCGGCAGTTGGTCGCTGAGTTTGGCCTGGTGCAGCGGCGCGGGCTGGGTCAATGTTATCTGGATCGCCACCGGACGCTCGACCGGATCATCGGCGCCGCAAAGATCGAGGCGGAAACGGCGGTGATCGAGGTTGGCGCGGGACCCGGCTATCTCACGGCGCGGATTGTCCGCCGCACCCGCCGGGTGTGGGCGATTGAAATTGACGAGCGTCTGCGCGCGGTTCACGAGCGCTATTTCGGCGGCCTTGAACCACCCGTGAGCTTTCTTTACACGGACGCGCTGCGGCTCGACTGGTCGCAGTTGCTCGGGCAGATCGGCGACCAACCCTACGTGATCGTAGGCAATATTCCCTATCAAATCACGTCGCCTTTGGTCGAGATTCTGCTGCACCTCACTCCCCTGCCCCAGCGATGCGTCCTCTTGGTTCAAAGTGAATTTGCCCAGCGACTCGTCGCGCAACCGGGCCGACGCACGTACGGCGCGCTGACGGTCAAGATGGCGTTGGTCGCCGAGATTCGCCAAGCCCTCTTCGTGCCGCGCCAGATGTTTCAGCCGCGACCCCATGTGGACGCAGCGGCCATCGTCATCGAGCCGCGCCGCCCGCCACTGATCGAGCCGGCTCGCCGGTCGGCCGTGTTCTCGCTGGTCGAGGCGTGTTTCACGCAACGGCGCAAAAAGATCATCAACTCGTTGCTCGACTCGCGCCATTTGAGCGAAAGCCGCGATGCCATTGCCGCACTTCTCAGGCAAGCGGGGATTGACCCTTCGCACCGTCCCGAGACGCTCGCAGTCGAGGAATTCTTGCGATTGTCGGAAGTCGTGGAGCGAAGCGGCCTCCAGACATAGCTCCCAGTTTCAGGTTTCAAGTTTCAGGGTTCAGGTTCGTGAGTGCGAGAAATTGAACAAAATGCCAAAAAAGCCTTGAATCGGTTTGCGGATTGGACTACTAAACGCAACCGAGTTAATGCCATCCGACGGGAGAGAGCGTCATGATCAAGGCGGATATTGTTAAAACGATGGCCGCACAACTGCAATTGAAAGACACAGACGCTTTGGCGGTGATTGATCGTATCCTCGAAAGCATGAAAGAAGTGATCACAACCAATGGCCGCCTGGAAATACGAGACTTTGGCGTCTTTCAGGTCAAAGCGCGCAAGCCGCGCATCGGACGCAATCCCAAGGACAAGAAGGAATACCCCATTCCGCCTCGCTCCGTCATTACGTTCAAGGCCGGCAAGGAACTGAAGGTTTGTTTGTCCAGCACTGCAACCGCTCCGCCTGCTGGCGCCCCGTCTGGAGCCGGCTGAGCGGAAAACGTTCCTTTGCATCACACCCTCTGGAGCAGCGGCGTGCGATTCTTCACCCATGTGCGGGGAGTCCTGTTAACGTTTTTTTCGACAATTTTCTTGCAGGCTGTTGCAGCCGCCGAAACCCCGGCGGGGGCACAAGCCGCAACGGTTCCGCCAGTCAATCTTTTCTTCACCGACGATCTGCTCAATCGCATGAAGTCGCGGATCGAGCGGGAGGAGTGGGCGCGCAAGATTTGGGCGTCACAGCTCGAATCCGCCCGCGACTGGGTCGCCCTCAATATCGAAATTCCCAAGACGGGCGGCGGCTATTATCACGACTATGCCTGTCCACAGGACGGGGCACGACTACGCTTCGACCCGCACCGTCCGCACGAGCATTTCTGCCCACGATGCAGGCGCTGCCTCACGGGACCGGAACTGGATGCCTATTGGGTGGCAACGGTTCACGGGAACAATTTCTCGGCGGCGCGCACCCTGGCGCTCACTGGATGTCTGTTCGGCAAGAGCGCCGATGCTCGTTGGGCGAAAGGCATCCTTCTTTACTATGCGCGCCACTACGATGAGTATCCCGTGCACGGCAATCGAGCAGGCAAAGGCAAGATTTTCTTTCAATCGCTCGACGAGTCATTCCATCTGCTCTATGCGGCGGCGGCCTATGAATTGCTTGCGCGCCGCGACCTTTCGGACGATGAAGCGCGCACGATTCGCGAGCAGTTGTTTCGACCGGCGGCTGCGCTCGTGCGGCAATTCCGCTTTGGTGTCCATAATATCCAATGTTGGCATTCGGCATTTCTGCTGGCGGCGGCGTTGATTGGCGACGATGCGCCGCTGCGCGCCGAGGCATTGGCCAGCCTGGAGGAAAATCTGACAAAGGGCATCACGCCTGACGGCTGGTGGTTTGAAGGCTCGCCCGGCTATCACGTTTACACGCTTAGCGCGCTGAACCGATTTGCCATCCCAGCCAAGATCAACAACCTCGGCCTGCCGCATACGTCGCGCATGATCGAGATGCTCACCACGCCCTTTCGCGTGGCCTATCCGAATCTCGAACTGCCGGCGATCAATGATAGCGGCGTAACGAGTTTGGCGGGTCTGGCGTCATACCTCGAAACGGCAACCTTCCTATTCGACGACCCGAAGCTGGGTTCGGCCCTTGGACATCTTTACGAAACCCGCACCGCGGGACGCGCCTCATTCGATGCGCTTTGCTATGGCCCCGACCGTCTTCCCGAGGGCCAATCCTTCGACCAGGAATCGGTGCGCCTCGACCATGCGGGAATGGCCATTCTGCGGCGGCCCAAGACCGACCTCTACGCGCTTCTTCGTTCGGGACGCTATCAGGGCGGCCATGATCACCCCGATCGTCTGAACCTGATCGTCTATGGTCTGGGACAGCAATTGGCGCCCGACCTGGGAACGTGTGGCTATGGCTTGCCATTGGTGCGCTGGTATCGCAGTTCGGTCGCCCACAACACAGTGGTTATTGACGAGAAGTCGCAGAATCACCGCGAGTCGGACGCCGCCTGCGGGTTGTTTCACGATGAGGCGGATTTCGCGGCAGCGGCTGTTCGCGCAACGCGCCTCTATCCCGGCGTCGAGATGACCCGCACCGTTGTTGCGCTCGACGATGCGTTAATAGACTATTGTCGCGTCCGGTCGGAGAAAGAACACACGATGGATTGGGTCTATCACAACGTGGGACGTCTCGTTGCGGATTTGGCGCCCACGACGACCACCGCTGCGCCGCGCTATCCGTATTTGGAAGAAGCAAAGACATTGCGGCCGAACAACCGTGCCGAGCTCGCATGGCAGGTCAAAGGCGGCCGGGTTGCTGTGACGTTACTCAATCTGGACAAAGCCGAATTGTTCACGGCGCAAGGGCCGGGATTTCCCGGCGAAGAGAAATTGTCGCTGGCTATGGTGCGACAGCGCGGCCGATCAGCCGATTTCATCGCCGTCATTCAGATCGTCGCCGACGGCAAACAAGCCCATCCCGCACGTCTCATTGACAAAAGCGACGATCGTGTCGTCGTTCAACCAGGCGAGGAACCGGCAGCAACTTTTGAACTCACGCCGAACAGTGCCCGCCGTTTGTGAACGGGATTCTCCGACCGGAACCTGCTTGGACGAGAGCGCCGGCGGCCCCACCGGCATTCTTCGTTCGCGTTCACGAGCACGCGCGCGTTCACGGGAACCTGAAACGTGCAACTTTCTCCTTGCGAAGACCGAATCAGCCGATAGACGTAACACCATACGCGCCTGTTGGTTCGGCAGGCCAAACCTGGGCACTAAGGGCAAAACCTGACATGGGCATGATGATGACGGAAAAGATACTGGCGCGGGCGGCGGGACGCACGTCCGTTGCGCCGGGCGAGAATGTCTGGGCCAATGTGGACGTTCTCATGACCCACGACGTGTGCGGACCGGGCACGTTTGGCATTTTTCGCGAGAAGTTCGGCCCCAAGGCGCGCGTCTGGGACCGCGACAAGGTCGTCATCCTTGCCGATCACTATGTCTTCACCCTGGATGACAAGGCGCGGCGCAACATGGCGTCGCTGCGCCAGTTTGCCGCCGAGCAAGGCATACGTCATTTCTACGACTTTGGGACCGACCGCTATCGCGGCGTTTGTCACGTCGCGCTGCCCGAAGAAGGTCACACGCGCCCCGGCGAAGTTTTGCTCGGCACCGATTCGCACACGTGCACGGCGGGCGCGTTCAACGAGTTCGCCACCGGCATCGGCAACACCGACGCCGCATTTGTTCTGGGAACCGGACGGCTTTGGCTCAAGGTCCCTCCGACAATGCGTTTTGTTTTCGACGAGCCGTTGCCTGACTACCTCATGGCCAAAGACCTGGTCCTCCATGCAATCGGAGACATCGGCGTGGACGGAGCGACCTATTGTGCGATGGAGTTTGCGGGTCCCGGCGTCGAGGCCCTTGAGATCGAGGAACGCATGACGCTCTGCAACATGGCAATCGAGGCAGGCGGCAAAAACGGCATTATTGCAGCCGACAAGAAGACGCACGATTTTGTCGCCGAGCGAACGCGCCGCGCGGGAACCAAGGCGGAGTTTGAGCCGGTTGCCAACGACCCCGACGCCCACATCGAGCGCGACATCATCTATCGCACATCGCAGATTGAACCGACGGTCGCCAAGCCCCACTCGCCGGGCAATCGGGCGCGGGCGCGCGAGGTGAGCGACGTCAAGGTGGATCAGGTCTATATTGGATCGTGCACGGGTGGGAAAGTCGCCGATTTTCGAGCGGCGGCGAGAGTGTTGCGGGGGCGCCGCGTTGTGGTGAAGACATTGATTGTTCCGGCTACAACGCATGTCGAGCACGCGCTCGATCAGGAGCGGATGGACGGCAAAACGCTGCGCGAAATTCTAACCGAGGCGGGCTGCCATATCGGGCCGCCATCGTGCGCCGCCTGCTTGGGCGGACCGCCCGATACATTCGGGCGGCTCGCGGGCCGCGAAGTCTGCATCTCGACGACGAACCGCAATTTCCCGGGACGAATGGGCTCCATGCAGTCGCAGGTTTATCTTGCCTCGCCGCTGACGGCCGCCGCCTCGGCCCTGACCGGCCACATCACCGACCCGCGCGACGTGTAGGACGGGTTGGCAACCCGTTCTGCAAAGCAAAGGGGGCGCCCCTTTGCCTACTCCAAATTCTTATGGCCCACCGATCGCAGCTCTCAGTGTTGGGGAGCAATCTGCCAAGGCCCGTACTCGCGTGCAAACCACTTCGAGTCTGCGAGATGCTCGCCACGCCAGATGTCGCCTCGCGAGATCGTACCGTTGGTTGGGTCGTAGGGCACGGCGATATTCCACGGATTGTTATTGCCGCGATACCAGTCGCCGTTGGTCCTGTCGGGTCCGCCACAGAGGACAACCCAATAGACGATCATGCGGTTAATCTCGCGCGTGTCCTGCCCATAAGGGACATTGTGACTGAAGGCGCCCTGAAGGGGTTTGAATGCCATGTATTCAAGGGGAGTGGTCAACGGGCGCCACTGGCGAAACGTGTAGAAGCCATCGTCCACCGTGAAAACCATGTCCTCGTTTTCCCCCGGATGCTCCCGATGCCAATCGAGCGCCCTCAGATCGGGCGGTGTATCGAAATCGTTGTGGTCTCGCAAGCAGTCGTTCCAATCCACCTGGTAGGAGTTGATCGCCACATGCATGGTCCGAAGGTCTTCCATGGCTCGCGAAACTTTTGCGCGGGCCTGGGCTTCGAGAAAGTTGGGCACGGCGATCGCCGCCAGTATGGCGATGATAGCGACGACGATTAGGAGCTCAATCAGCGTGAACGCCTTGCCCGGAAAGCCCGATTCTCCTGTCTGCTGTTTCATCTCCTGCATCCTCCTCTGTATTGTGTTTGATCTGGCTTCTCTTCGGATCCCTGGGCAGAAGGTCGTTCGCGGCGCGGCAGCGAAGAATATCTATGAGATGACATGAGACCTCAGTTCGTCTTTTGCTTGCTCGCTTCCCGCAAGGCCGACCACGTCCAGGCTTGGAAGAAAGCCTCACGTGCTTCCTACAGGGAATACTCTTGCCCGCTTCGCTTTCGGAATCAAGCTGATTTTGCACAGGACATTCCCCAATTCCCCAAGGGCGTATCTTATCACTGTTGCATGGAGAGCATCACGGCGCGGGTTGGGGCAAATCTTCGGACAATCTCCCCGAGACGTGAGTGAGCCGGACATGTGGACTGGCTTTGTTTTTTCGCCCATCCGGCAACAGTGCCAAGATGCGCCCATTGCCCAATCTCCGAAGGATTTGTCCTTGATTCGGAGTGCGGCACGATCTGCTGCCGCTTTGCTTTTCGGGACGAATCACCTTCACCAGTGAACGATCGTTTCCACTTCGGGAGAATTCCCCATCCAACGCCAACCGTGGTTCACCAGCTGTTTGCGCAGAATATTGCGGAATGTTCTGGATTCTACAAAGACCGTATTTCTTTAAGAGAGATGCAGAGGTGGCCTGTCGAAATATAGCAAGAACCGTCAGTCCGTGGTTTTCGCGCGCTGACAGCCTGCGCCCGGCTGTTTCAGATTCCCGCGGCTCGCCACCGCTGGTCGCTCAGCTCCTTGAATTCGGAGAAAAAGCGTTCCTCACGGCCCGAAGCGGCAAAGATCGCCATGGCTGACCGTGCCGTTGGTGGGATCGTAAATCCTCGAGAAATCGTCACCTCGGCCCGCTGGACAGCTGCGATCCAGACGGTCGGGTCCCCATGATTTCAGCTGCCATACCGCCTCCGGTTTCCCCAACCAGTTGGGAACACTCCCGACGCGAGGGTTCACCTCGAGATAGGGCCAGAAAAAGGCATAATAATCCCGATAGAAGGTGTCGTTGCGCCAGTTGTTGGGGCTATCCACACCCGCCAGAACATATTCAAACGTGCGTCTGGCCCTTGTCTGACGCGTATCATCCGTGAAAAACGGATCAATCGGCAGTGTCGAGATGTAGGGAATTGGTGTGGTCACCGGCTGAGGTGTCAGCATCGGCGGGTAGTTTTCGTTGTCGGTGCGGTAAGCTTCGATGGCCACAGCCACGGAGCGCATATCGGTATAGACGCGAGAGACTTTGGAGCGCATTTGGGCCTCAAGAAAGTTGGGCACGGCGATCATGGCAAGTATGGCGATGATAGCGACAACGATCAAAAGCTCGATCAGCGTGAACGCCTTGCCCCCAGACCCCATTTCGTTTTTTCGGGTATCCATCTGCTTCTCCTTTCTTTCGGAGTGATTTTCTCTTCCCAAGTCTATGCAGTCTTCTGGCCGCTCCGGGGCAATAGACGCCATCGAGACAATATGAATTTGCGCCTCGTTGACCTTTACCCTGCCTGCCCCGCGACAGCCGAACACCGGTGGACTGGGAACTAACTCCCTTTCCCCTGAAAAAAGGTACATATTCGCATGCGGCAGAATCAAGGTAATCTTGCGCTAAAAGGACAAGGTATTCGAAGTTCGGAGTTTAGACCTTCGGTTTGCCTTTTCTCATGCCTATTTGCCGATTTCGCTTGGAGATCCAAAACTTTGCATCGGAAATGAAAATGAAAGAGGCAAACTCGAAGTTTGAACTCCAAGCATTCCAAATTCCTGGCTTCCGGCCTCTTGCCTCTCACTTTTTCATGAACTCGCTAAGGGTGCTTACCAGAGGATTCACGCGGTCGCCGGCGACGAGGCCCGTGCGGTGGATGTCGCGGCCGTCCCAGTTCCACCAACTCCAATGGGTGCGATACTTTTCATGGAGCGTCAGCAACGCTTCGAGCCATTGGCGCGGGGCATCGTCGGGACCGAGGAATGTGATGCCAAACTCGCCGTGGCAGAGCGGGGCGCCGCGGTTGCGGATGCTGAAGCGGATTGGCGGCAAGAGCCGCTCTTCGAGGCTTTCCCAACTCTGGAATGTTTCGGATTTATGTTCGTAACGCGGGAACCAGAAATCGCGCGAGTAGCTGTCGAAGGCGTGCGGGCCATAGAAATGGAATTCATAGACGGTGTTGTCGTCGCCCGTGGCTTCGAGACGGTCGAAGTCCTCGGGTTGCGCCCAACCGTTGGCGCTCTCGACAAAGATCGTGTGGATCTTGTCGTGCGCCCGAACAGCCGCGGTGGCGTCCTTGATGAACTTGTTATATTCGCGGACAGTGAGAAACGCCGGCTCGTTGAGAAAGTCATAAGCGATGGCGTCGCGCGGCAGGTCGGCATAGTGCTCGGCGATCTTGGCCCAAAAGCCGATGATCAGCTGGCGGGCGGCCGGCCTGTGGTCCCAATAGCGAACGGAATTGGGCGGCGCTCCGCCGATCTCCTTGAGCGGGTAGTCGGCATTCCAGAACCAGTTGAGAATGCACGTGATGTCGTGGCGGCGATGGAGGCCCACGATGCGGTCGAGCCATTCGACGGCCGTGCTGTCCCAAAGCAGTTCGCCTTCGAGACCGCCGCGGTTGGTCTTGTCGTCGCGCTGAAAAAAACCTTTGGCGAACCAGTCGGCATGAAAGGCGATCTGAGGGCGCGAGGCATTGGCGCCCCACGATCGCAATTGCTCAAAATCCTCTTCCTTCATGTTGCGGATTTCGGCGAACGTGCCGACACCCTTCCAATGGATGCGCGGCTCGATGCGTTCGTAAGCATAGGCGAGTTGGGAAGCGCCGATGCGAGCGATGCAGCGGCTGCAATAGGCCGCCGAAGGATCGGCCGTGTCGGCGGCTCCCGGACTCAGATAGGCCGAAATTTCGAGACTGGTGTCGGGCCAGCCGTTCTCGCGCGCATAGGAGAACAACATCGGCACGGGCGCTTGAGGCACGTGCTCGGTTTGCCAGTCGTCGTCGGTTTCGAGATAGTCGTAGCCCACGTGCACAAGGGCCTTGTTCTCGGCCTCGGAATAAACCTCGGCATAGGCGACCGGGTAGGCGCGCACGAACGTCGCCCAATCATTGCATAGCGAATCGGTGAAAGGCCGAAGGTAGAGTTGCCCGTCGGGACCGGTCCGGGTGGGCACGATGCGCCCGAACCGCCGAACCAAAGCCACGAGGCCCGGCGAGGTGGCGAAATCGAGAACGAGCGCCGAGCCGCCGAACGCATCCTTCTCCCAACGCACTTGTTGCGGTCTGCGCTGGAGAATGATCAGAAGAACTTGGGGACAAGATGTTGCGGCTGCCTGGGCCGGATGGGGCGACAGCAACAGCCAGCCGCGGTTGAGCGTATCGCCGCGCAGAGTGAAGCCGGGTATGAGCGGCGTGACATGCTCCTCGCCGCCGGCCAGGTAGGCCAGAAGCGAAGGCGCCGGATAGCCTTTTGCCTCCCAGCCGCTGATGCGAAACTGCCGCTCGCTTTGTGAAATCAATACCGCCGGCGAAAGCGCGCCACAATAGGCAACCTGGCGCACGCCGTTTGCAAAGGTCGTTGCCTGGACGATTCCGGCCTGACACACCGTGCGAAGCCGCTCGGGCCGCGAGCCGACGGGATAGAGTTGGAGGCGCGGTCCCAGCAGGCCGCCGCAGTTTTCGACATTCAAAACGCGGATCGCCAGCGTGTGGGTCGTGCCGGCGTTGACGACCGATGGGGGAATCGTGAAGCGCCCCGACGTGTTTCCCTTTTCGCGTGCCGCTGCGTCGCCGATTGCCTGACCGTTGACAAAGAGCCAATCGCGGTTGTGGCCGCCGCGATCGCCGAGGTCGAGTTCGAGATCGCGCCCTTTCCACGCGGCGGGGATGAAAACCATCTTTCGATACCAGGCATGTCCATTGTAGGGTTTGTTATTCCTGCCGCGAAAGAGCAGGTTGTCCTGGTCGTAGCCTAATCGCTCCCATCCCCCCGTGTAGGGAGCCACGATCCGCGCCCACTTTGAGTCATCGAAATCCGCCGCGGCAAATCCCGATTCCAACACTTCGTCTTTGGGATCGAGATTAAACTTCCACAGGCCCGCGAGATCGAGGACGTCGGCCGCAGCCGGCGCGAACGAGAACTCCCACTGTCGCGGATCGTTGTCCAATGGCTCGTTGCTGATGACCCAGCCGAGGCGGTTTTGCGTGGAACGATTGAGCGGATCGAGATGAATGCCAAGGGACCCCTCGATTTCGGAGCGCAACTGCGACATCCCGGTATTCGTTTGCGCGATGAGATAAGGCAGAAGACGCGGCTCGGTTTTGGGATTCATCGCCCGGTGGAGATCGCTCTCGATCATGCTCATGCGGGTCGGCCAGGCCGGGTCGGCCAATCCGCCCGCTGCGGCGAGAAGACCGATCTGAATGCGCAATGCCTTACAGGCGTTTCGAAGCGTCAGGAGCGAAATCTCGGTTTCCAGGTCGGATGCCGTATCGAGGATATGAGGCGCCACGGGTCGAGGCGGCGCATTGAGAATCCGCCCGACGGCATCCCATTCGCCGCGCGCGATGGGTTCTTTCGTAAGAGCAGCGACTGTCGTCGCCTCGGTTGCGTCCCTGAGAACATCATCCCAGAGGTCGTACTGGCGGCTGCTCAGGGTGAGAACCTCGCCGGGATCGCGAACCTGCCAGAAGCGATATTGGTCGCGGTCGCGTAGCCGCCCGACGAGCGAATGGATGCGGTTCACGGCGTTCTTGGCGCGCTGTTCGGGTGAGTAGTTGAGCATCAGCGCTTGGTGGGCATCGCCGATATAGCCGCGCGGGCCGCTGCGCCGCTCGCGGCTGGTTTTGATTCCGCGTCCCCAGGCCGCATCGGTGCGAATGGGAACAATCTCGCCGTTTCGCAGAACGACGCCGCCCTCAACGATGACCTCTCGGCCGCCCGTGATCTCGATTTGATTGCGACCGCCGTGCATGACCTCGGTCAGGTCGTAAGCCTCAATGGTGCCCGGGTCCGAATCGTGGCCGACGGTCTCGCCATTGACGCGCAAGGTGTATTGTTCGGCCCAGACTTCGACCCAAGCCGAGGCCATTTCGGCCGGCACGGTGACGGTCGTGCCGTACGCGCGACCGCCGCTGAGGAATTCGGCTTTCCAATCGTCCTTGTAGTACCAGCGGTCGAAACCCGTTTCCCACGACGCCGCCGTCGCCGCTTGCGTCGCCGCCATAAGTGCGACCGCAAAGATTTCCGCCAAGAAACTCCCGCGAGAGCGCTTCATATTGCTCCTCCCTTTCGGCTCGCCGGTTCATTCTACACGTTGGCGCAGTTGTCAATAGGTTCCGCTTTCGACCCTGTCAGATCGCTCCGTTGGCTGCCGACGACCGAAAGCAACTTGCAGACAAGGATACGCCCGGTTAAGAGATAAGCAAGATGAGCGCGCAGGTGACAGTCTATCGTGCTCGCAAGGTTTATCGCAGCGACGGTTCGTTGCTCGATGACGGTGCGGTGGTGTGTCGCAATGGGAGGATCGCGGCTGTTGAGAAATGGCCGGAAGTCCGCGCGAGCAGGGCCGAGAATGTTGATCTTGGCGAGGTGCTTCTGCTGCCGGGACTTGTCAACGCACACACCCACTTGCGTCTAACGCATCTCAA
>Ga0315277_10005593_pt1 | contig 16549 bp, 20 predicted proteins | sample YL17G05_15_MG_FD_203695 | JGI IMG/M metagenome (GOLD analysis project Ga0315277, IMG submission 203695) | Sediment microbial communities from Yellowstone Lake, YNP, Wyoming, USA - YL17G05_15 | ecosystem: Environmental > Aquatic > Freshwater > Lake > Sediment | place: USA: Wyoming | collected... | reverse complement strand
GCAGAATTCTTTATGTACGTCCAGTCCCACATACACCATGGTCTCTTGCCTCATCGTTTGTCACCACATACGATATAGGCGAGAGGCCTCTTCTACATACCATCCCTATGGTCTTTTCCGAGAAGCGTTGTGGACTTTGTGGGGTTCGGACATTCCTCGAAATGAACCCAGGTCGCGTCAGACTTGAGCAACCAGACACGAGAAGATAAATATCCACAGCGAAGATATTCATCTTTAGAGCGCTGGGATTTCAGCATGAGAATGAGGCCAATAACTCTACTGATTATCACATTTGCAGTTGCAGTCATGCTGTTCTTCTCTTCGGTGTTTGTCTTCGGTGTCATCCTAGCTTCTTCTTGGCATTCGGAAAGGCTTGCAGAGACATACTACGGTGAGTACTCTAATGCGATTGCCTTTGATTCACAGAACGTAGCCCACGTCGTCGCAGCGAGTTATCATCTTCCCGGCTCCTCTCTAGCTTACTACAAGCAAGTGAACGGAGAATGGAACGAGACTGAACTTCTTTCGGTATACGCCTATTTCACCGATGTGTCGATTGCCGTCGACGACCGTGACCGTCTGCATGTGTGCACTGGTTATGGCAACTCATCTCTTACCTATATTACGAACTCTGACGGAGTCTGGAGGGAGCACTCGTTCGCGCTGAATCAGAGCTATCTCTCTGGAAGAATTGCACTTGACACATCAGGGACTCCAAGTTTCCTTTGCTCGGAAAGGCACCCATCCGAGGACAACGAATCGACGAATTACAAGAATCTGACAAGCGTAGTCTATCTTCGATACACGGGAAGTCAATGGTCATCCACTCCTGTGCCGATACCTTTCCCGACGCAGTTTGCTTATGTGGAATCGTTCTCGATTGGCTCGGATGACTCGCTCCATGCCCTCATTGCCGTATGGAACAACGCCACTGGATACGACTCTTCCCCATTTGAGTACAGACTGGTGTACGCCACGAAGAATGCCGGCGGTGGATGGTACTTCTCACTACTCCGTTATGCCGCTTCGCCATCTGGCAAGGCATCTCTTGCGCTTGACGAATCCAACCGGCCCCATGTGAGCTTCTTTGACGATCTGGTACTGAAATATGCAATGAGAGACAGAGGCGTATGGAACGAGAGTGTCGTGTATCACCCGGACAACAACCGCTGGATAGCAACCTCTTCGATTGCCCTAGGGCCTGATGGGGCTCCGAGCATATGTTTTTCGACGAACCACAACATCAAGTATTTCGGCGAACGCAGGAATTGTGTGTTCCTCGCATCCAAGGTGAAGGAAACCTGGGAAGTACAGCAAGTCACAAATCCATACGAAACAGACGAGGAGGGGGCTGAAGTCTCGCTTGCTCTTGATTCCTACGGAGTCGCCAATGTGTGCTACGGATACGAGAACCGCATAATGTATGCCAGGAATATTCCTAATCCTGATGAGGCCGAAGATGCTCTGACAAGGGCGACGCTCTTGACCATACCTCTGGCACTTGCATTAGTAGGTGCCGTGTTGGTCATTCGATCTAAACGTATCATGTGACCATCTCTCCTCCCCTATGGTCTTTTCCGAGAACTGCTATACAAATCCGATAGGATTCACAAGAACTAGACCTTAGCGTGGATTTGGCTCTAGATAGAATCGTCCAGTCGAACCTGTCGGGCACGACTAGAGCGAATTCACGTTGACTACTTCTGAGCCGGAATCCGCCCAGTTGCGCTCATGTAGTAGCCGGCACCGGTTGTCTGAAATGCAATAGAGGCTATCCTTTGCAGTATATGGCAGCAATCCTTTCTGTCCTCAAACGAATCTGCAAGTTCCGCGACGCAGTCTGCTAGTTCGTCGATTGACTCTTGCTTCAGCGGGACCACACGATCTCCAGCCATGACCGCCTGCAATCTACTCTGCACCAATCCGTAGGCCGTGTTAAGAACCAAGTCCGCCAAGAGGAGCTCGGTATCAAACTCGATACGCAAGATTCGGTTTGTGGAGCCATACGCTGCACTGTAGTAGTAGAGTTTCTTAGAGATATCCTGTTCCTTCTTCATTCGCTCACTAATCAATCTGAGCTCACCAATCAGTTCTTCCATGAGATACTTGGTCTTCAATGTCATTTAGCCACACACCAGTCCGTCCGATCAGTTGCCACAAGAGGGGATGCCTTGGATGCTGTCCTGTCGAATATGCTTTCACCAAGTTCGTATCTAGGAGGCTCGGCTGACACAATCTCTACCGAGGAAACCAAAGATTGTGTCTCGTCTTCCACGAGTTGGGATAGACCCGGCGAGATGGACTCCAGAATCGAATCGTTGAAATCATAAACTGATTCGACGATTCTCGAATCTCCATTCAGACTGTAGAAATTCATGTTTCCTCTGGTGTCCACAATTCTAACAATGCCCCAGTCAAGGAATTTCTTCGTGACGCGATCAACTGAAGTCCTTGAGACTCCTGATAGACGCTGCAATTCGGTTATATTGAAATCCAATCTTGGTGTTGCAAGAAGATGCTCAAGAACCCTAAGCTCGCAGGTGTTTCCTAGGAGACCTTCGAAGGGACTCATTTTTCTTTTCATTGTCTCACCAAGAAAGATGTCTAATCCTACGACAGAGAATGCTGAGGCGGTGACCGCTATATTAATCTTATGGTTTAGTTATACAGCACTGTAACATAAAAAGTACAACTATAGCTGAATTCGGCCGCCTCGTGATATTCTGTAGTTGTGAGCCCCTAGCGCCCTAAGAGTTGGTCTGAGTGCAACCCAGTAATTGTATGATTTCTTCTTCTTTCGCCCAACATAACCATTCTTCATCAGGCCGGCCAACAAGCTCTCGACACCGGCCACCTTGCCATCGAATGCATCCTCGATGACTTCCAGCCTCACCGAATGTTTCTCACTCACGCATCTCTTAGTCAAGAGGTAGAACAAGATGTCGAGCTCAGACTCTGTAAGTCCGCATGTCGTTGGAGATTTCCCCCTATTACGGTACGCAATATCCTATTCACGGTATTATGACTAGCCATGTGGGAAAGTGTGCCTCGAGGTACGATTCAGGAATGAAGTTATCCTTGGGTCACTATGTATTGTTCGGTGATATACTGTGCAATTCAGAACCGAGGTGAATATGATGAAGCTGCTCGGCGCTTTGGATGAACGCATGTCCAAACCCCTGCATTTCGCGGAGGTCAAGAAGATTACCGGGTGGAACAATAGAAAGACGACTGACCTGCTGACCAAGGCTGTTAAGGAAGGCTACGTGGAGAAACACAAGGTCGGCCACGCGACTTTATATCGCAGCAAGATTGCAGATTACAAAGGATACTTCGACGCGCTTCAATTTCTGACGAGAGTCGACTGGATCAATCGGAGGAACGGAACCGTGCTCAGCACGGATGTGCCACTTGCCTTGTTCTCAAGGTGCCACGTCCTCGCATACGGCATACCACCCACAAAGAAGCTGACCCCACTTGAGGAGGAGATGCTGTTCACCATACTCTCACGGATGTCGTTTGCGTTCAGCGATTATACATCCTTATCCGATGCTATTCAAAAGCGGCAGCGATGGGAAGAAGCCGGCTGTCTGCCTCTTTCCGTGAAGAGCGCAATGTTTTCCCACGAGGAGCGCGAAGAATCCCTACCCCTTGATGTGAGGGCGGCGTCCAAGATTTACGGCGACGTAATCTGGGAACACATCTTCACAAAAATCTCAAGGGACATACGATTTGCATTGGAGAAAGGTTCGATGGATTTTACAGGTCCGATTGAGCTCCTCAACTGCAACCCATATTTCGCCAAGCTTGCCCTCAAACTTGCCAAGAAGATCTACGCCGGCGAACTCTCAGATTACGACGAAACGGACCCTGAGACGACGAAGAAGCTAGCAGCAATGAACCGACATGAGGATTCGTTCAGCGAAGGGGCAAAAGACCTGGCCGTCCTTGTCACCCCGTCCCCTGAGTCGCTCGATGAATTCGCGAACCAAGTGGGCAAGATTGTGAAGGACGCATTCGATGTGTGGAGTACAGAGGACTTCATGGAAAGTTCGATCAAGACGAAAGGTGAGACTCTGTGGGAAGATGTCTTTGACTTCGGAGATGGGCAACATCACGTCCGCCGAGACATGCTGAGGGAAGGGATTTGTGACACACTGGCATCTATGCGCTCTGGGTATGGGGAGCCAATCAGCGCAAGTGACCGGAAGTTCATGCTGAGGGACCGTAATCTGACTGATGTCTTCTCCTCCGACGTCATCCGTGCGATGATATCGAAGATCGAAGACGTCATCAGACGCGCAAATAAGTTCTATTGCATGATTGAGAAGGGACAGGCGCTTGACGAGATCAGAAAGGATCCGGAATGGTTCACTGACGAGGAACTTCACGAATTCCACCTGGCACAGAAAGTCTACACTGCTGCAGAATGGGAACGCTCTTTCGGGACATTAGGCCCAGTGTCCTTCGAATTTCGCAGGGACTCCAAGGAAACCGATGAAATAGCAAAGGGATACCAGGCTAGGGTCCGAACGGAGTTGAACGGAGGGAAACCGAAGTTGAAGAAGAAGGGCAAGAGTATGGCCAATGGAGAAAAGAAGCGTAACCTCTAGACCTTTGGCAAGGCTGCCATTCTCCCAATAGCAGGGCATTCCTCCATCTTTTAGAGAAGATTCGCTGACACGCGTACCCAAGATCTGGTCCAAAGAAGCGAGGGGGATTGACTGGACCATGATTGCTGCAACGATCCTCTGATCGGGGCAGGTCCAGATGTGCCGGCACATATCGATAGGGGGGACTGGAGGAAATATTCGCGGTCCTTTCGGGTCTCGAATGGAAGGATTTCTCACCTTTTTGGCTTCCCGAGTCTGGACCTGATGACACAGTTACACAGCAAAGCCAAACCGAAAGAGACCGTAGGGAAAGTAGGCAGGAAAAAGGAGTTCGGCTCGGGCTCGTACACGACGCCGAATCCCTAGAGTCCCTCCAGCTAGAGTCATCGGATGGTGGTGTGAGTATATCTTCATTCCGAGAGAAACGCATCCTAATGATCCAAACTGTTTGGACCCAAATATGACACTGATGTGCCTTCATATTACTCTGCTGTCCGATTACATCTGAAGGTGAGCTGTGATGTCAGTTTATCTGCGTCGCAGACGAGGGTTCAGGATGTCATCCAGCGCATAGCCCAGGAGACTGAATCCTAGAACAACGGATGCGATTGATAAACCAGGAGGTAGAATGTACCAAAATGCACGCGCCGCAAACCCTCCGAAGAACTGGGCTCTGTAGAGCATGAGACCCCATGTCATATTGCTAGGGTCTTCCAATCCGAAATAGGCGAGAAAAGCCTCAGAGAGAATTGCAACAGACACGGCCAGAATCATATTAGCAAAGACCAGAGGAAATATGTTCGGGAGCACGTGCCGTCGTAGAATATGACCGCTACCTGCACCAATTGCCCTTGCCCGCTCAATGAAAACGCGCTCCTTGATCGAAACAACCTGAGAACGGACAATTCTTGCGGTCATCGGCCAGCTTGTGATTCCTATGACCACTATGATTTTCCAGAGACTCGGGCTACCTTCTGGTGGTAGAACTGTGGCGAGAATCACGGCGAGTGGGATCCATGGCAGAACGAGAAAGATGTCGGTGGTACGCATCAAGAGTTCATCCAGGAAACGACTGTAGTATCCAGCGACGAGTCCAACTATTGTGCCAATGACCATAGTAATGAGGGCCGCACTGAAACCAACAATGAGCGAGTTTCTCGTTCCATAGACTAGGTCACTGAGTACGTCTATACCGTGTTCGTCCGTTCCTAATGGATGGTCCCAGCTCGGCGGATTGAGCAATTCGGCAGGATTTGAACTTCTTAGAATGTCGTTCGGGTCGCTGAGCGGAAATATCCACCAGTTGAACATTGGACCCAAGATACCCATAAGGATGTAGAAGGCTAGTATCGAGGCCCCTATCATGCCCATGCGATTCCGTCGGAGAATACGGATAACCCGTATGGTTCTACGCCATGAAAGCGCCATCTTTTCCATTCTTGGAGAACGAAACTCTCCTCCGAACCATTCGAAGAGAGTGCGCTTCATATTCTCACCCTTGGGTCAATGTATATGGAGACAATGTCCGCGACAAAATTTGCAAGAAGAATTGCAGTGCCAAGAATCAGAAAAAGGCCTTGCATGACTGGGAAATCTCTCTTTTGGAGAGAGTCCCAAACAAGTCTTCCGATGCCATTCCAAGAAAAAACGATCTCTATCTGGATGGCGCCGGTCACAATGTATCCAACATACATCGCGGTATTGGCGACCGTTGGAAGCATTGCATTGGGAACTGCATGATCTCGCAAGATGCGCTGCTCTGTTAAACCCTTTGCACGAGCTGTTACTATGTAATCATCTGTAAGAACATCGATGAGAGAGCTTCGCATCACCAACAGGAAACCAGCAAATGATATGAGAACAAAAGTCAGCGCAGGAAGGAAGAGATGCTGCAACCTATCGATGAGTGCTTCAGCCAAGCTGGGATTTATCAAACTGATGTCGGAGGAACCTCGCAAAGGGAACCAGCTCAAAGACCCTTGCACAGCAAATATCAGAAGTAGAATCATTCCAAGCCAATATGCCGGCATCGAATAAAAGAACAGGCCCGTTCCTGTTGCAATAACGTCGTAGGATTTGCCTCTCTTTGCAGCCGAATGTGTTCCCAAATAGATTCCCATAATTGCCGCAATCCCTGTAGAAGACCCTACGAGGACAAGTGTTTGCATAAGCCTGGGCGCTATCGTGTCGACAACAGACTCTTTCCAGAACCACGAATCCCCGAGGTCCATTTTCAATACAGATTTCAAATATATGTAGTACTGAACATACAATGGTTTATCGAGCCCAAGTTCTATGCGCAAGTGCTCTATCGCCTCTTTGGATGCCCTGCCTGGAAGCAACACCGTCGAGGGGTCTCCAGGGAGCATGTGGAACAATATGAAATTGATAGTAATGATCGCAAAAAGTGTCAGGACAAGATAGATTGCTTTTTGTGCTATAAGTTGGCGCAGACCCTGCAGAGCAATCGCCCCCTTGATTACCTTATTCGTCTTCTGGACGCTTTGTATGGCGACAAACTGCCGCTTTCTCCCATTAGCTCCGAAATCGTTCTCTTCCCCCAGCCCTTCCTCATGGGAGTCTTCTCGGCATCTTTGACGACCTTCGAGAGTTCCTTCTCCACATCTTTGTCGAGCGGCATCACCTGGTGCTCCTTCAGGACTTCTCAACCCTCTCGTCTGCCGGGAACTATTCTACGCGTATCCCTTGAGCACTTTGCTCATGTATCTCTCGGCTTCTTTCAGGACATTGCTCTCGATAGGTGGAACTTCGTGTTCCTTGAGCACCTGTTTCGCCTTTCTTCTTGCCACCTTGGCTATATCATCCCCACCTGCGGCCATCCAGAGGTCTCTAGTTCTCCTATCCAGCAGCGAAGGTATGAAATGTTCTTTCCTGAAGTTCTTCGAAGTGAATGCCGTTCCCAAGTAGCTACCCGACGAACCAACCTTGCAAATCTCATCTACCGCAAGCGTTTCGTCGCTGACCTCGATCCCCTTGAGAAGCCTTGTAACCATGCCGCACAACTCGTTGTCTATAATCACTTTTCCATACGAGGTTGTGAGGGTTCCTTCAAGAGCGCCTGCTGAATCATAAATGAAATTCATTCCTGCGAGAGCTGCGGTGTAGAGCGTAAGAGCTGATTCTATGCCTGCCTGGTAATCCACAAGCTTCGAGTCCGTATTTCCTCCAGTCCCCCTACATGGAATCCTGTAGTGCCTCGCGATTTGCGCTGTTGCCAGATTCATCAATCCAGCCTCCGGACCGCCTAGTGCGCAGGCTGCTGTCTTCATGTCTAGTGCGACCGATACGGTGCCGTACATCACAGGGGCGCCACGGTTCGCCAGCTGTGCCATCATAATACCACTCAAGACCTCTGCGTTCTGCTGCACGAGCACCCCTGCAAGAGTGACAGGGGCCGTAGCACCCGAGAGTGCCTCAGGAGCGTAGAGCACCGGCTGGTTCCACCGTGCCCACAAGATGCCTCCTTCTGCAAGCTCTTTCGAAATCTGCAATGGACTAACAGGATTGATGAACCCCAGCAATAAGGGTTTTTTGATAAGCTCTTCCTTGCCACCCCGGACAATAGCAGCGAGGCCGAGGTCTTCGGAAGACCATCTGGCACTCCAAGTATATCCATCAGTGGTTTTCCTGGAATTCTTCAGGTTTGCCCACAACATATGGATATGAAATGCATCCTGGGATACATCCGATGGCGTAGTCATCATCGAAGTATGATGGATATATTCGCACCAGTCCGAAAGTCGAGCCAAGTCCTCGACATCCCTCAAAGTGGCTAACCTGATGTTCCCGTCTAGGTCCTCAACTCTGACCGACTGGCCCATCAAGGAGAAGTGGACCCTTTTCTTCCCAAACAGAAGTTTGTACGACGGGTCTCTCCCGTACATGGAGAATTCCTCTGGCACCCGCTTCAGAGTGTCCTTCACGAAGGATTCGGACGGATAGACCGTCATCTTTTCTTCGTCTACCGTAGCCCCCGCATCTGCAAATAGCTTGAGCGCTTCAGGCAACCATACCTTGATGCCTACCCGCTTGTACACATCCATCGTGGCAGCATGTATCTTGTCGACTTCGTTTCTGTCGAGTATCTCCAGTTGCCCTCCTATTGGCTCAAAGACTTGCATTAGCTCATCCCAATATCGGACAATGGAAGTCTACTCTTTCTCCAGCTTCTTTCTTCTCCGTTTTACCGCATAGGCTACGATCACCACAACTGCTGCCACTATGATGATGGTCCCTATGGCCAGAGTAGAGATAATAGGCCCTCCGTCCCCCTCAAGAGGCTCTATCTCCATCAGCATTGCATTTTGTGTGTAGTAGTTCCAGTAGCTGCGGCCAGGATGACTCCACACATCCCCGTATCCGGTCCATGTGTCTGTTCTCCAGGCGAATAGGAACCATGGATAGTCTACGATGATAAGCGGCGAAGACTTGTAGAAGATTCCGAGCATCTCTTGGATGGTTGCGTTCCTCTGAGCCCCTGTCTGCACGAGTTGCTCTCCGAACAAGTTGTCGTAGGTCTCATTACTCCAGAAGGTATCACTCCAGCCCCAGATCTCGCTGGATGTCTGGACTTCGAGTATGCCCCTAGGGTCGGGCTGACCACCCCAATACCACATATACATCTCGTGGTCGCAGTTCCAGTATACACGGGTCTCCATTGTTGCTTCATCGAGATAGGCTAAGGTCACCTGCACTCCTATGATAGCATACCAGGCTTTCAGATATGGAGCTGCGGCTACATCCTCAGGCGCTGTGTTGATTATTACCATCTCGAACTCCAAAGGAGTGCCCTCGGGTGCGTATGCATTTCCGGGTCCTGCAAGGCGAACCGTATGAGCTTCATTCCAGACATATCCAGCAGCAACGAGAGTGGCATTCGCCTTGTCCAGATCGAACGCAAACTTATCATCACCAGGATAATACCACCATTGTGGCATTGCTGGCACAGTCAGGCTTGTGCCCTCATCGGCATATCCGCCAAGAATTACGTCGATGATGAATTTCTTGTTCGTTGCGTAGTGTACTGCCTGCCGGACTTTCTCATCTTGCAACAACGGATTAACCGATGAAGCTGCATTTCCGCCTGTATCACAGTTGAAACCTATGTCAGTCAAGCGGTCCATGCGCGCCATCGCTGTTTCTATGTTTGGTTGATTCTTCAGCGAGTTGAATGTGTTCGCATTTGGGAACCGAGCGATGTCAATATCTCCTTTCTTCAAGGCCTCAGCCATCACCTGTTCATTACCATACAGGATGATCTGAAGAATGTCTATGTGCGACCTGCCCCCGTGATAATTGTCGTATGCTGTGAGTGCGACATATCCGTTTTCCTTGTCATATTTCTCAAACTTGAAGGGACCAGTCCCAATGGGCTCATTGAGCTGGAACGCCAGTATCTGTGACGTATTCATGGTGCCGAATATGTGCTTAGGAACAATTGGAAGAGTTAGGGTGTCGACCAGTACGGATGGAACTTTCAAGAAAAGGTCGACTGTGTTCAGCAAGGTCTTGTTGACCTCTGCATGACTGAAATAGTTTATTCCTAGCAATGGTTGGTATGCCCATATCACGGGGTCTGGGCTGAGGTCCAAATTGAGTGTGTAATTGACATCTTCGGTTGTCATCTTGATTCCATCGTGCCAATACACATCATCGCGGATTGTGTACTGCCACAAACGGTTCGCGCCCTCATCTTCAGGTGTAGCTAGATTGTCAGCAGCAGTCCAGCTAAGTATCTTCCAGCTTGTCGCCAAATTCGGTACAGGCTTTGACATATCTTGGTCAATATTGACTAGATTGTCAAATATCAGATTGCACAAGATGTAGTCAGGGCTTTCGAGCATGCTGAACGGGTTGAGATTGCCAAATTGCTGAAGCATTCCTATTCGAAATATGTTCAAAGGCGCAGGTTCAGAGGCTTTTGCGGAACTTCCAAAACCGCCAGCTGCCGCAGTCATCATAAATGCCAGTACTATGCACACAACTATGCAACGCTTCAAATCGACGATGGCGATCGACTTTCCTCTATGGCGCCTCGGCGCCTCGGTCTTTGGTTTTTCAGTAGAACTTGCCATTTATTTCCGCTTCCTTTTCACTTCTTTTATTTCCGACCTTTTGGCGGCATTCTGAAAACGCAGCTTTCGCTTGATCATCTGAATCTTGTCGTTCGAGTCCATGAGAATCCGTTGCTTGACCCAGCGCGGTTCGGACACCTCTAGCTCCTGTTCCCCCAAGCAATCATGCGATTGGTATAACGAGTTTGATACATTTATACCTCTTGGTAAAGACGAGTTCCAAGAACAATAAGTGACAAATATTAACATCTTAGGTGTTGCCGGTTAACTGTATGCGTATCGCAGACCTAGAGGGACACCAATATGTCCTCCAGATGCTGGTCAACCTCCGGCAGAATACGGGGAGCTACGTCGCCGAGATGACCAAGGATTGGTTCGGGGGCACGAGCGCGCCTACGGTCTACAGAGTGATTCACCGTTTGGAAGGCCTTGGGCTTATAAGGAATGAACTCCTTGACGACAAGACCTGGCATGGCATCAAGCGGATGTACTACCTGACACCGGAAGGGGAAAAGGTCGCCGACCATCTCTTGGAGATCGAGAAGGCTCTAAGAGGCTCTGGCAAGAAGTAGGACAAAAGAAGCTTGCCTCTGCCAAACAGCGGGACGACGACCTTTGGCACGTCGAACCTGTAGACCGGGCCGGGGGCTGCTCGGGCTCAGGCGCCCTCGACGGGGCTACCCGCCTCTGCGGGGGCTCGTCGATGATCTGCAGCTCTGACTTCGTACCGTATTCTGAGATCGCCTTCCTCATATCGGTCAAGTTCAGCCCAAGGTAGAGCCTCGTCATATCCGTGCTCACATGGCCTAGGAGCTCGCTGATTGTCTCAATCGGAATTCCCCGAAGCCATAGGTTGCGCCCGAAGGTCCGCCTCAATGTATGGTGCGAGAACTTCTTGCCGTACCTGAGACAGAACGCCTTGAGGACGTCATCCGACCTACTCCGGCCAAAACCCAAGATGGGGTCCGACTCTGCTAGGCCAGAGTGTCTGTCGAGGTAGGCTCTCAGAGCTTCGGCGAGCCCGAGATGCAAGGGGACCTCCCTGAGCTTCCCTCCCTTACCGCGAATGACGAGAATCCCCAACCCGAGGGCGGCCTTCGGGAATGTCATCCGGGGACGACTTCGCTCAAGCCGGAGGGATCAGGAGGTCTGCCGAGACATCGTGCACAACATACGAATGAGCATCATGGACCGCTACGGAGGGTGACCCAGGTTTTCGCAACAAGTCTGTATGTTCCTCAGAATCTCTCGCTCTCGGGGCATCAGGAGGCCCATGGACCATCGTGTGGTCGTGCAGTCGCAGCCCGTGGGTTCAGTGGGCTCGGCTAAGCAGACTTTTTTCTTCTCGGTCGCCTGTCTTCGGTGATACTCATGTCGATGAGCTCTCACTCGCAATCAGCGACGTCCGGGGGATAGTCGACAGCTCCTCAATCTGGATACCAGTAGTAGAAAGCCCCCTTAACCCTTCCTTTTGATGCCACGCCGTCGCAGAGTATTCGATTGATTCTATCAGCAGCGCCTACCGGACTGAAACCGTGGCGCAAGGTCAGGTAGTAGAAATTACAGTACCAGATCGCCGCATCATAGTACGCCACGTCGTACATGGGAGCTATCACGCCTTTGGCTTTGGTGATAACAATGAATGGGTCCATGAATTTCTTTCTCGATAGAGCACAAGCCGAGAGTGTAACGACCTTGCCTTCAAAGCAGGAGGGTGGGAACTCCTCGGCTGCAACGCGCCCTACTGGTAACTCGAATGCATTCTCCTCGGGATATCCGTGACCTGAGAGATGAATGAAATCAAATCCGTGAAGATTTCGTTCCCGCTTCAGATAGCCAAGAAACTCGGTCTTCGTGGTGAACTCTCTGAAAGCAAGCGCCTTGGGGTTTGTCAGATCGATGAAGTTGAACAGGACCTCTCCTTCTTTTGCGTGCTCGCACTTTGGGACGCATTCTAGGATATACAGTCGACTTTGGATTCTTGCCATCAGAAGGTCCTTCTTCTATCCACCAAAGCGTTCAATAAGCCACCCATCTCGCATCTGCTATGTCCAGTTGGAATGCTGAGTCCAGATACTCGACCAGCGTATTCACTGAGGGGGCCCCGTGCTTCAGGAGACTTGCTAAGCGATTCAACGCCATCTCTAGGTTTGGGTCAAGCATCCTGCTCAAGGCCGATGGGGAACTCTCGCATATTGCCTTGATATCTTCCATCTCATCCTTCGTCAGGCTCGTCCCCAGCACCTTCTCTGCTCTGGGTACCACCAGCCGATCAACGATCATGCGGCCGTAGGAACTCTCCAACAGCATAAGCGGGCACTTCTGCAGTAGTAGTATGACCACGTTGAGCATTTTCGCATTGTCCTTAACTTGTAGCCTATAGTGTGGGGTCTTCGTCTTGTATCTCGGAGGTATGACTCTGATGGACTCCAAAAATCCCTTCTTCTCCATTTCCTCGCAGACACGCTGCACCCAGGTATGAGAGACGCTTACCTGGCGCTTCCTCCCTTTGGACCTAGGGGATTCACCCTTCTCTGTGTCTTCGGAGACACGCTCCACCCTTTCGTGAGATGTGCGTGCCAGTGGTTCCCTTCCAGATTCCAGGATTTGAATATTGAGTTGTGCGACTTTCGAACTGATTCTGGAGATGTTGAGAGCGTGGTTCCCGTTGTTCAGAAAGACCATCATTATTGCGATCCGCAAGGCGACTCTGGGGGTCTTAACCATCTTGAACTGCAGCGGATTCTCTTGCGGCCAGATAATGATTTCTGCGATCGAAGTGGTGAGTTTTGAGACCAAAAGTTGCCACTTTTCTACGGGATATTCCCTCGGTCGCCTATGACTAGTTCGGTCGGGCAACAAGAGATCCGGCCAAAACGCTAGCGGACCTGGAAGAAGCGCTTTCCCGCGCAGCAAGCCAGATTCCCGCTGGCAAGGGGGCATGAGTACGCAAACAACAGAAAGTGTTCCGCGAGACTTCTACGATGGGATAGTCTCGATCCGGGAGGCACTTCTCGACTACGACCTTGATGAGGACGCTGTCGAGCAAGTGCTCGACCAGATCGAGTCCATCATCGTAGAGGCCCTGGAACAAGTAGAGAGCGACACCGACAGCAGCTCTCTGGGCGATAAGTCATCGTCCAAGTAGGGGGCCAAGCCGTATGTCGCAGCAAACACAACCGCCGTCGGCGTCTACTGCCGACGGCAATTTTCTTCGATCGAGTAAAAAGAGGAAGGGGATATGGAGTCTGATTAGGAGGGAACCCGACGGACAGGGCGCAGTCTCCTCTGCGAATTCTCCGACCAAAGCAGCCCCACAGCAGACCGCGCCTGCGCCGCCCTTGACCAGGGCGTTAGTCAATGCTGACCACCGTGGAATCCAGGGCCGACAGGGGGTTGCCAAGGCTGTGCCACAGAAGCATCAGAGGGATGAGCAACGTCGATCAGATGCTGCTCCAACGGGCAATAGCCCTCCCGAGAAGAGACCGGAGAAGCCTCCCCCGAAGGAACAGATCGACGGAATCGACGCAGAGCTGTATCACAAATTGGTCAGCGAGATCGGAGCACCTGCGAGGCGAAAGAAGAAAATCAACGCGACGCTCGCGGATAAAATGCGCAGGGCGGGATGGAGCTACAGGCAAATCGCTGAGCACTTTGGCGTGTCGTCCTGCACGGTTAGGCGACGGCTGAGGGAGGCGGGGTTGCTGAAGTGAGGGGACGGGAACTGGCAGATGCGGGTTCAACTACCATGTGAGAGTAACTGCGGACATCTGCCCAGGGTTCGCCATAGCTTAATGCTCGGCCTTCTCCAGGATTTTGCACCTCTCGATCAGCTTGTACGGAAGTACTTCCACCCACAAGCTGTCGGACTCGTGGTCTCCGACCTCCGACGCAACGAAGAGGTATTTCCTCGTTTTTCGCACGACCATTCCCCAGCAACGTGTGATTCCGGGCTCCTCGATCTCCTGCACCTCGTCCATCGTAATCCGATCCATCGACGTGACATCACGCCATTCGATGGAAGCGACGTCGCCAATTCTGAGCTGCCTTGGAGAGACATGGCGTGTCTTTCCATTCGGTCGCATGTTCATCATTTTGATTCCCTGTCTCCGTGCTAGCTCAGGCCAAGCCTTGGAATATGAGCCAGGTACGACTTCCGGAGGTCGTCAGGGTCTATGTGATAGTAGATGTCCATCGCCTCAGGGCGCGCGTCGCCTCTTAGCTCCTGTATGTGCTCTCTCGGCATCCCGTTCCTTCGGAGATGGGTTGTGAACCAGTGCCTGCAGCAGTGGGGGGTGAAGCGGTCCTCCGTGTTTTCTGAGTTCGGGTTATGTAGGCCGAGGTGTGCAGCATGCCTTGTCACGATGTCATAGACATGGTTCTTGTTGATTCGTCCCCCGGCCTCGGTCACAAACAGCGCCTGACAATCCGCCCTCGCATAAGCTTTCCGCATCCGCAGCCACTCCAGAAGTACCTGCTTGGTCTCGTCATCAAAGAAGACGAGCTTATTGGTGCGTTTTGCTGTCGGCTTCAGCTTGATCGACATACCATCGAGGTCGACGTCCTGAACATCCATCTTGACCAGCTCGCCCCTTCTCACGCCGGTCTTCGCCAACAGGGTGACGATCGCCCTGTCCCGGGAGTTCAAGATCGAGTTGACCAGGCGGGCCATCTGCTCAACCGTGATCAGCTTGCGGCCACCGGTCTCCAATCCTTGGCCGTTCTTGTACCTCCTCAGGTAGCGTTTTCTGACCGTCAGAACAGGGTTTGCGGGCACGAGGTCCTCGAACACGAGCCACTCATAGAACGCAGATATGGCTGAGAAGTGGGCCTCGAGCGTCGGGTAGGTGACCTTCCTCTCGTTGAGCAGGTAGTCGATGTATGCTTTCAGCACCGTCTTGTCTGCCTGATCGAGGTCCTTCTTCTTGTCCGACAGGAACCTCAAGAAGATCCTAATCGCGGAGAGGTAGCTAAGGATGGAGCCGTGGCTCATGCCCCTGAGGACGCAGTCCTCCTTGAACTCCTCAAGCCTGGTTCTTATGACGTTTTCGAAGTTCGTATTTTCTTCTTCGGCTGATGGTGGGACGCTTCCCTTTTCGGATGTTCGGCTTTCCAAAGCACCACCTCCATTCCATTGTTCCTGCGGACTCGATCAGATGTATGTCCTGAAGCAGATTGAGCGACTGCCGCACCTTCGAGATGCCGTCACCACCAGACTCTTTGATGGAGAGCTTCTCCAGAATGCTCAGTCCCGAGATTGATTCCTCAGGCCTGTGGCGGAAGATGCCTATTATCCGGCGGACCATGTGCGGGTCAATCGAGGACTTGGATGCCCTTTCAAGGGCTTGCGAGAACTGTTGTAGCTGCTTCTCCTGCTGTTCAAAGGCGCGGTTCAGTATGTCGTACTTGCCCCTCAGCTCTTCCAACTCCTTCTCCAGAGCCTTCGCCTTCTCCTCGAGCTTCCAAGAGGGCTCGATCCCGGAGGCGTCGCTCTTGCGATGCCTCTCGACGACCTCGATGATATAGCGCGACAGAGACATGTCGGCCTCCCGGGCCGCCTGTTTCCACTCCTCCACGAGCTCCAAAGTGGGCAGATAGGTGTTGACGGTCCGCTCTCGAATCGTCTTGGTCTTGCCCTGATTGGCTCTCCCCCTTCGCATTGTTATCAGCTGGCTATATCAAGTGCGGCTATTTTAAGTTTAGGGGTAAAACAGGTGCTCCCGCCGGGATTGGAGCACCGACACGATGGATGTGAAGATCACAGCTGTCGCGCCTCCCACGCCGCCACACAAAGTTGACAACACAGCCTTGTACCTGGCGATTGGCGTCGTGGCAGCGATC
>Ga0315277_10005592_pt1 | contig 16553 bp, 7 predicted proteins | sample YL17G05_15_MG_FD_203695 | JGI IMG/M metagenome (GOLD analysis project Ga0315277, IMG submission 203695) | Sediment microbial communities from Yellowstone Lake, YNP, Wyoming, USA - YL17G05_15 | ecosystem: Environmental > Aquatic > Freshwater > Lake > Sediment | place: USA: Wyoming | collected... | reverse complement strand
AGCTTGAACGGCAGCCAGAACGAGGTGAGCGTCGCGTTGTGAAGGTACAGCGAGAACGATGCCTGCGAGCCGTCGGGATAGACCTGTTGCTGCAACTCGGCGACGAGCGTGGCGTAGGCTTGCTCGCGCCAGGATTTGGCTTGCTGGAATTCCGGAAACAAGACGGCCACGGTGGCCAGGCCGGTCGCCATGATCCCCGTCCACTCGCCGCCGGCGCCCGCTCGCACCTGCGGGGCCAGCCATGCCGCCTGCCGGTGCAGCGATTGGAGCATGAGCAATTGGTCGTTGGCCGAAAACTCCGGCGCCGCCAGAAACCGAAAGAACAGATCGGACCATACGCCGATGCGCGTGCCGACTTCGAGATTGCGCCACGCGGCCCAGGCCTGCGGGTCGTCGGGCGACGGGTTCTGGGCGATCCAGCTGCGCACCTGCTCGACGAACGCCCGAGCGTATTTGGCGTCGCGGGTGCGACCGTAGGCCGTCGCCAGGATTTCGAGATGCTGATGGCGGTTGAGCGCATAGACGAGTTCGCGTTCGCTGAGCGTGTCGTCATTCCAGCGGATCGGGTGGCCGCCGTCGAATGCGGCCGAGCCGTAAAACGAGAACCGATGGTTCACGATGTCGTCGGGATTCTGCGGGCTGCGGACGTCGGGCGGCCAAAAACCCGGCCGAACGTGCCGGCTGGCGAAATGCTCGCGAAGCGCTTCGGCGGCGGCGGCAAACTGCTCTTGCCGAACCAGCGACTGCACCCTAGCCAGCGGTGTGGTTTCGAGATCGAGGAATTCAAAGGACGACTTGTCCAGCGTCGGGGTGGTTGCGCCGGCGGCGGCTCGGCTGATTTCGCCGGCGGCCTGGCCGGTGTTTTGCAGAACGGGGACCGAGAGAAAGGCGAAGGGCAAGAGGGAGAAGGCAAGAGAGACGAGCCGATGTCGGAAGGATACGGGCGACCGTACCGATGTCCTCCGCCTTTCCTGCCCGCACACGGTGTTGCACCCGCCTTCAGGCTCTCGCCTGTCACTTCTCATTGAGGCTTCGCCGTACGCGACCGATTGGAATTGTTTCGAAGCAGTGAGGGCATCGCAAGTCCAAGGGGCCGCTCGTGTCTTCGTGGGTGACAAGACATTTGGGCAGGGTGGTCGCGCCGCCGCACACCGGGCAGCGCAGCGGCCGCGTCGAGCAGCGATGGCAGACGACCAGGTCGCCCACCACCCACGGAGGGGCCAGGCGCGGGCCGGTGCGCACAGCCTTGCGGCACATGCGGCACTCGACGCCGAAGACCGGGATGCTCGGATCGTCCTTGAACTCCTCGTGGTCGAACAGGTGATACCAGACGGCCAGTTCGAGCGGAAGCGCGTGGTTGCGCCGGATGTTCAAGTCCATCGCCTTGTTGAGCAGCGTCAGGGCCGTGCGCTTGGGGATTCGTCTCTGTTGGAGGTCGGCGAAGTCGCGGGTCATGGCGGCCAGCAGCTGGTTGAACTCTTCGGTGCTGTAGTGGACGCAACCCCAGCAGTCAATGATCCCGCGGTCCCACCGGTCCAGCAGCACGACGAGGAACTTGATCTGGCCGTCGGGACTCTTGACCGAATAGATGAGGCTGTAGTGGCCCGACGCGGCGTCGGTGGCCATGTGGGCGCGGTAGAATCGGGCTTCGGGCAGGGGAGGCAACTTGGGCGTCGAGCCGCGGACGGCGCGCTCGCGAATCTGCTCCAGCGACAGATCGGCCACGGTTCGAATGACGAGATGGGGGTGCAACAGGAGGCGCTGGAGAATCCGCATGGCCAGGGGATCGTCGAATTGGCCGAGTTTCTGCGCGAGGAACTGAATGATCTTAAGGTTGCCTATGGCGATTTCGAGGTTGGCGACGCCGAGCAGTTTCGGGTGGGCCGTCTTCATGAGCATCTCGAGCATCAGGAGGCGGTCTTCGGGCGACTCGTCGGCGAAGTTCTCCCGCCACATCGTGGAGATTTCTTCCATCTCCATGGTCTCCCAGAAGTCCTCGCTGAACTGGAGAAGCGAATCGAGCGTCAGCTCCGGGAGGCCGTCCGTGGCGGGGGGGTCGCCCGACTCCCAATCGGCACGGAGCGCCTCGATGGCCAGCAGCGCCACGCGCACTCTCTCCGGCAGATGGGGCCGCTTGAGGAAGGTGCGGGTCTGTTCGAGGACGGCCGGGTCGTCCATTTCGGTCAGGAGCATGATGGCCATGCGGTGGCCGTTGGGATCGTCCTCGTCGAACAGGCGGTCGAAGAGGGCTTGGACGGCTTGCGGCCCCTTGCGCTGGATTCGGGCCGCCATCGCTCGGGCGTCCTCGACCGACAGGGTTTCGGCGCGGTGGTCCGCAATCATCTCATGGACACGGTGCCGCGCGCGATAGTTGCGGACGAGCGTGTCGTCCACGCGGACCTTGTGGTTGTTGGCGTCGGAATGGGGATGCTCTTTTCGATGAGACACGAAAAACCGCTTCAATGAAATTCAGTGCCGAATCCGGCGTTTGCGTTCTAATGGTGCGGAAACCTGGCGGCGAAATCCAGCGAAAAGTAAGTCGGGTGCACCACTTCGTCGCGGCAAAGCCGCTCCTCACAACGAGCGGGAATGAATTGCCTGGGAATGGTCGCGCGAGCTCGAAGAACGGACTGCCCTTCTGCTCCGCGTAAAGATTGATCTCCGCTTCACGGGCTGCACGGGCCACATAAAGGCTTGAAGTTGCGTGAATTGGCCAGACGCGTGCCGAAACGACCAACACTGACGCGGATTTTGCACCTTCTCGTGTTATGAGAAGAAGGGGCGAGAAGTCGCCCGCCCGCCAAGAACTCAAGGGGTCACAAGTCTTCCGACAGCGAAGGGGCGTGACCCCTTGTCGCTCGCCTCGATTCCCCGGCTGATTCCGCAACCTCGTGAAGGCGAAGAAGGCCGGATTTCCGGTTGAATGTTGCCCGGCAAACGGTTACGAGCGTTGACGAAAGCATTCGGCCGGTTTCCGATTACGGTAAGCCAAAACTGTCGGCGAGGAGGCAAGGAACATGAAGGGGATGGTGAGACTGTTGTCTGCGTGGGGGATCATCGGTGTGGTGTGCGGTATGCTCGCGGTGCAGGCGGCGGAGAAGGAATGGCAGCGCGCCAAAGGGCCGCTCGAGACTCGTTGGGCCAAGGATGTTTCGCCGGCCAATGCTTTGCCGGAGTATCCGCGCCCGCAAATGGCGCGCAAGGACTGGAAGAATCTCAACGGCCTGTGGGACTATGCGATCACGGGCAAGGACGACGCGCGGCCGGACTCTTACGAGGGCAAGATTCTTGTGCCCTATCCAATCGAATCGGCGCTGTCGGGCGTTATGAAACGGCTCGATGAGAAGAGCCGTCTGTGGTATCGGCTGATGTTCGAAGTGCCAAAGGAATGGTCGGGCCGGCGCGTGCTGCTGCACTTCGGCGGAGTGGACTGGGAAGCGACGGTTTCGGTCAACGGGAAAGAGGTCGGCGTTCACCGCGGCGGCTACGACGGTTTCGATTTTGACATCACCGATGCCTTGAAGCCCAAAGGCCGACAGGAACTGGCTGTTGCCGTCTGGGACCCGACTGAGGGCGGCCAGCCGCGCGGCAAGCAGGTCCGCAAGCCGGGTGGCATCATGTACACGCCCACGTCGGGACTCTGGCGGACGGTCTGGATCGAGCCGGTTCCCGAAGCAAGCATCGCGGATTTGAAAATCACGCCCGACCTGGACGCCGGCGTGTTGCGGCTGACCGTGGCGGCAAAAGGCACGAGCGACGCCCACATGATCGAGGCCGTTGCGCTGGCCGACGGCAAAGAGGTCGCGCGCGCAAGCGGCAAGGCGGGCGTCGAGCTGGCCCTCCCGATTCGGGACGCGAAACTCTGGTCGCCGGAGAGTCCGTTTCTTTACGATCTGAAAGTCACGCTGAAGAAGGACGGCAACGACGTTGACTCGGTTGGAAGCTATTTCGGGATGCGAAAGATCGCTGTGGGGAAAGACGAGAAAGGCGTCACGCGCCTCTTGCTCAACGGCAAGTTCGTCTTTCAGATCGGTCCGCTCGATCAGGGGTTCTGGCCCGACGGCATCTACACGGCGCCGACCGACGAGGCGTTGCGTTACGATATCGAAATGACCCGGAAACTCGGCATGAACATGTGCCGCAAGCACGTCAAGGTCGAGCCGGAGCGATGGTACTACTGGTGCGACAAGCTGGGCCTGCTGGTCTGGCAGGATATGCCCAGCGCCAACAACAAAACCGACGAGGACAGGAAGCAGTTCGAGACGGAGCTGAAGCAACTGGTCATGACGCACCGCAACCATCCCTCGATCATCATGTGGGTGGTCTTCAACGAGGGCTGGGGGCAGCATGACACCGAGCGGCTGACCCGGTGGGTGAAGGAAATGGACCCCTCGCGGCTGGTGAATAATGCCAGCGGCTGGGCGGACAAGAAAGTCGGCGACGTGATGGACATGCACAGGTATCCCGGCCCGGGTTCGCCGCAGCCCGAATCCGAGCGGGCGGCCGTGCTGGGCGAGTTCGGCGGCCTCGGCCTCGGCGTGGACGGCCACACCTGGGCGCAGAAGACGTGGGGCTACCGGGGCATGGACAGCCGGGACCAGTTGAGCCGGCAGTACGTGAATCTGCTCCGCAGGGTCTGGGCGCTCAAGGACAAGCCCGGTCTGAGCGCGGCGGTTTACACCCAGACGACCGACGTGGAGACGGAATGCAACGGCCTGATGACGTATGACCGCGAGATGGTGAAGCCGGACCTCGAGAAGGCCGCCAACGCGAATCAAGGCCGGTTGCCCCCGCCTCCTGAGATCAAAGTCGTCGTTCCGACCGCGGAGAAAGAGCCCATGGTCTGGCGCTATACGTTCGAGAAGCCGGCGGACGATTGGCTCAAACCCGACTTCGACGCCGGCGCCTGGAAAGAGGGGCCGGCGGGCTTCGGCGCCAAGGGAACGCCGGGCGCGGTGGTGCGGACGGAATGGAAGACGCCCGACATCTGGCTGCGGCGCGAGTTCACCCTGGGCAGCGAGAAGTTGAATGTTCCGCAGTTGCAGATGCATCACGACGAGGACGTCGAGGTGTACCTCAACGGCGTTCTGGCCGCCAGGGTCAGCGGCTATACGTCGGAATATGATCAGTTCGACATCAACGTGAAGGCCGAAGCCGCGCTCAAGGCCGGCAAGAACGTGATCGCCGTCCATTGCCACCAGACCGCCGGCGGGCAGTACATTGACGTGGGCATTGTGGACCAAAAGTAGGACCGCCTGTTCTTCTGTCCCTTTCGTCCCTTTGGTCCCTTTACTCATGAGGCGCCCTCACTACTTTCGCGGCTTCGTCAAGGCTTTCTCAAGAAAGGACGATCTCATGCGTGGGACACGTGTTGTGTCGGTGATGTTTCTGCTAATGCTTGCCGCTGCGGCCACCGGCGCTGCTCCATTCAATCTCGCACCGGCGGCGAAAGCGCCGATTTCCCTTCATGGCGAATGGTCGTTTCGTCTCGATCCGAACAAAGTCGGCGTCGAAGAGAAGTGGTTTGGCGCCGCTCTGCCGGACACAATCAAACTGCCCGGCTCGACCGACGAAGGCGGCTTTGGAACCAAGAACACCCGCCCGCCCGATTTCAACTACCTCAGCCGCATCGTCGAGCACGTCGGCCCGGCGTGGTATCAGCGCACCGTCGTCGTTCCCGGCGACTGGGAAGGCAAACGGATCACGCTCTCACTCGAACGCTGCCATTGGGAAACCCGCGTCTGGGTGGACGATCGGGCCTGTGGCATGCGGGACAGCCTTTGCGTTCCGCACGTTTACGATTTGAGCGAGTCCCTGACGCCCGGCAAGCACCGCCTCACCATCCGCGTGGACAACTCGCTGAAGTATGACATGGGGCGCGCGGCCCATTCGACCTCCGAGCAGACGCAGTCGAACTGGAACGGCATCGCGGGTCGCATCGAACTGCGCGCGACCGACCCCGTGTGGATCGAGGACCTTCAAGTCTATCCGGACGTGGACGGGAAGTCGGCGCGGGTGCGGCTGACCGTCGGCAATTCGACGGGGAAGGCGGCTTCCGGGCGCGTGACACTGCAGGCGGCCGCTCGCGACGGCGGGCCGAAAGCGGAGCCGTGCGACGTGGAGTTCGCGGCATCCGGTTCGAGCGTGACCGTCGAAACCGCGATGCCGATGGGAAGAGGCGCGCGGCTGTGGGACGAGTTCTCGCCCGCGCTCCATGATCTGACGGCGTCGCTTGCCGCAACGGGCGGGAACAGCCGATGCGCCGATGAGCGTACGGTGGTCTTCGGGATGAGAGAACTCAGCGTCGCGGGCGGAAAGCAACTCGCCGTCAACGGTCGCACGATCTTCCTTCGCGGGACGCTCGAATGCTGCATCTTCCCGCTGACCGGCTATCCGCCGACGGACGTGGGCGCGTGGCGGCGCATCTTTCGAATCGCACAATCCTATGGCCTGAACCACATGCGATTTCATTCGTGGTGCCCGCCCGAAGCGGCGTTTGAGGCCGCCGACCAAATGGGCTTTCTACTCCACGTCGAAGCGCCCTGCTGGATCGGCAATTGGGGCAGAGACCCGAAGCGCGACCAGTTCGTCGCCGACGAGGCCAAGCGCATCCTCGCCGCTTACGGCAATCATCCGTCGTTCGGGATGCTGTGCATGGGCAACGAGCCCGGCGGCGACCTTTCCGTGATTCATCGGATCGTCAAAGAGATCAAGCCGACCGATCCGCGCCATCTTTACCTCTCGGGCGCGGGCTGGGGCTTCGGACCCGACGACGACTATCGCGTCGTTCCCATCCGCGGACTGCATGGGCCGACAACCGATTTTGATTTTCGCGCCGCCGATGCCAAGCACAACGCGCCCGTCATCTCGCACGAAATCGGCCAGTGGACGGTCTATCCGAATCTCGACGAGATGAAGAAATACACCGGCGTGCTGCGGCCGCGCAATTTTGAGCTCGTCCACGACGGCCTCGCCGAGAAACACATGCTCGACCAAGCCGCTGATTTCACGCGCGCGTCGGGCCATCTCATGGTACTTCTCTACAAAGAGGAGATGGAAGTGCTCCTGCGAACGCCCGGACACGCCGGATTCCAGCTGCTCGATCTCCACGACTTCCCCGGCCAGGGCACGGCTCTGATCGGAACACTCGATCCGTTCTGGGATTCCAAGGGCCTAATTGCGCCCGAAGCGTGGCGGCGCTTCTGCGGCCCGACGGTTCCGCTGCTTCGAATGAATAAACGCGCCTACACGTCGGACGAGACCTTCGCGGCGCAAGCGGAAATCGCGCATTTCGGCCCCGCTGCGATTGAACAAGCCGCGCCCGTTTGGACGATCAAGGACGAACACGGACGCGAGGTGGCTTCGGGCCAATTGGCGCCGCTCACGCTTCCGACCGGGAAACTCACTCCGCTCGGCAACGTCGAAGCCTCGCTGGCCAAAGCCGCTGCGCCGACGCGACTCACAATCACGCTCGCGCTCAAGGGAACCGATATCGCCAATGATTGGGAGATTTGGGTCTATCCCGCCAAGGTGAATGTTTCCGCGCCGCCGGACGTGGTAGTCAGCCGGGCGTGGGACGAACCGACGCGATCGGCCCTGGCGGCGGGAAAGAACGTGTTGCTGCTCGCCGCCTCGACCGAATCGGCAAACAGCCTGCCGGGAAGCTTCACGCCGGTCTTCTGGAGCCCCATCTGGTTCGTGGGACGCGGCGCCGGAACGATGAGCATCCTTTGCGATCCCAAGCATCCCGCGCTGGCCCGCTTCCCCACCGACGCGCACACCAACTGGCAATGGCATGACCTGCTCCAGCGCTCGCGCAGTATCGTACTCGACGACACGCCCGCCGCGTTCCGTCCCATCGTGCAGGTCATTGACAATTTCAGCCGCAATCACAAACTCGGCAACCTCTTCGAAGCGCGCGTCGGCAAGGGCCGGCTCCTGGTTTGCTCGATTGACCTCGAGAAGGACCTCGATCAGAGGCTGGCGGCGCGGCAGTTGCTCCACAGCCTGCTCCTCTACATGGGTTCGGACGCCTTCAAGCCGGCGCAAGAGCTCGACGGCGCCTTTCTGACGAGACTCTTTCAGGCCGCCTCGTCGAGCCTGTTGAAGGAAGAACCCAAGGCGATCGAGAAGGCCGTGTTGCGGGTCAGGGCCGCCGCAAAACTGGCGACGCTGGAACAGGCGTCTCGATGGACGCCGGAGAACGACGAAGTGCTCGCGCGGCGCGAGGGGTTCGACTACTCGGTGAGGGGCTCGATCTGGCGCGACAGCGTGGGATCGGCGTGGCACGACAGCCGGAACCTGGTCGTGACGGTAACGTGCCCCAGAGGCTTCCAGGGCAAACTCTACGCCCATTTTCACGACTGGAATAGCCTGGGCCGCGTCGCCGAGATTGACTTTCAGGGCAAGCGGGTTGGCACGTTGCGCAATTACGACGGCGCGGGCGCGTGGCTGGCCTTCCCCGTGACGGCGGGCGACAGCGCCACCGGCCGGCTGGAACTCTCGGCGCGTCCCACGCAAGCCAACGTCATGATCACGCAGATCGTGCTGATGGAAAACGAGGCCGGCGGGCGGGCAGCCCCGACCTCGGGCGAACCGGCCGCGCCTCCTTATCCCGACCACTCGAGGCTTCTCGTCTATCGCGACGAAGGCGGCCGCGAGCGTCCCGTGGCCACTCCCGCCGACTGGGCCATCCGTCGCCGCCACATTCTGCTGGGAATGCAGGAAGTCATGGGGCCGTTGCCCGACCGCACGAACCTCGTGGCCCTCGACATGCAGGTCGGCGAAAGCGTCCGGGACGTCGCGTTTACGCGCCTGAAGATTTCGTTTGCGGCCGAAGCGGGCGATCGCGTGCCGGCCTATTTGTTCCTGCCCCTCGGGCTGAAGGAGGGCCAGACGGTCCCGGCGATTCTAGCGTTACACCCGACCTCTCCGCTCGGCAAGGGGGTGGTGGCGGGTTTCGGCGACAAGGAGAACCGCGCCTATGCTCTGGAGCTGGCCCGGCGCGGCTACATCGTGCTCGCGCCCGACTATCCGTCGTTCGGGGACTACAAATACGACTTCGATACAGACCGCTATGAGTCGGGCACGATGAAGGGAATCTTCAACCACATGCGGTGCGTTGACCTGCTGCAGAGTCTGCCGGGCGTGGACGGGCAGCGCATCGGCGTCATCGGCCATTCACTCGGCGGCCACAATGCCATGTTCGTCGGCGCGTTCGACGAGCGCCTGAAAGCGATCGTGTCCAGCTGCGGCTGGACGCCGTTCCACGACTACTACAAGGGCAACATCGCCGGCTGGACAAGCCCGCGCTACATGCCGCGGTTGCGCGACGTGTACGGCCTCGATCCGGGGCGCGTTCCATTCGATTTCTATGAAGTCATCGCCGCGCTGGCGCCGCGCGCGTTCTTCTCCAACTCGCCCTTGCGCGACGACAACTTCGACGTGAACGGCGTCAAGAAAGGCATCGCGGCGGCGCAGGCGATTTACACGTTCCTGGGAGCGGGCGGCCGACTCCAGATGCGCTACCCCGACTGCACGCACGATTTCCCGCTGGAGATGCGCCGCGAGGCGTATGAGTTCCTCGACAAGGCGCTGGGCCACACGCCGACTCAGCGAATGCCCTGAGTCCCGACGGGCGGATTCTCAGCGATTGAGCCGAATCCTGGCCAGGTAGATGCTTGTCTTGCCTTCGTGCGAGGAGTAGTAGCTCATCCAGAGAAGTCCGTCATGCCAGACCATCCCCGGGTAGCTGCAATCGCCGCCGCTCGGCAGCGTCAGAACCGGTTCGTACGTTGTCGGCCCAAACCGTGCCAGCACCGTCTTGGTTCCGTCCGTGTAGCTGCGGCTCGCCGCCCAGCGACTTCCATCCGGCAGGACGATGAAGTTGGGACCGCCGAGGCGATATCCCGTTTCGTGCCACTTCCATGATTTGTACGGCGGCTCGCTCACGCCGATCCATCCGCGCGCGTTACCGCCTTCGCGGCGAACCAGGGCGACCATCGCGCCGCCGGCCAGGAAGCGAAGCGTCGTTTCATTTGGGCGATCGGGCACATCGAGTTTGGTGATTTCCTCGTAGGTCACGCCGTCGCCGCTCGCAACAAGCCTCAACGACCAGTCGCGCGCTTTCCCCTTGTCCGCAGGGGCATTGTACGAAACGCCATAGGTGCGGCCGTCGTGCCAGGTGACCCGCCAGAGCCATTCGCCTTCCGAAAGGACGCGTTGCGTTGCGCTCCAGTTCCGGCCGTCGCTGGAAAATGCCGCGCGCGGCTGGCGGCCAATGAGCTTTCCGCCGCGATAGACCGATCCGCCTGCGGCGATCATCAGCCGCCCGTCGGGCGTGACCGAAAGCTTCGGGTCGCGCAGGTCTATTCCTTCCTCGGCGAGCAGCGCGGCGGATTCCCACGTCTCGCCGTCGGGCGAAACGATGACCCGCAATCTCCCGTTGCCCGTTGCGTGCCCCTGCGCTTCGCGAAACGTGCAATACCACTTCTCCTGAAACCGGATCAGATCGGTAAACGCATTGTGAGCGCCCTTGTCCCAAATCTTCTTTAGCGAGACAATCTCGGCAGCGGCATTCGATAGCGGCTTCGGCGGCGTCTCGGACCCCAGCGCGGCGGGTTTCCACAACAGACAAGCCAACGCCGCGCACCCCCAAGCCACGAGTCGAAAATGCCGGCGAATGAACATACGGTCAGCCACAATGGCCTCCTTCCCTTCTCCGCTTCCCGATCCCCGGTTCAATATTTGCCATACTTCAAGGCGGCATCAATGAAGCGAAGGTAGTTATCCTCGGTTTTCCTTGCCAGCGGCGAACTGATCGGCGCCGCCGTGGGCATAATGACGTATCCGCCGCCCGGCTTGGCGGAATCCATACATTCCTTCACAGCCGCTTCCACCTGATCGCCCGTGCCGGCCTCAAGCAACTTCACCTGCACGTTGCCGAATATACACACTGCGCCGCCGATCCGTTTCTTCACGTCCGAAAGTGTAATATCGCCGTCGGGCGGGGCCTCGCACGGATCAATGCCATCCGCGTGCGTCTCGCGTATGGCATCAAGAACGCGGCTGATCTTTCCGTGACAATGCAAACGGGCCTTCGCCCCTTTGCTGTGTATCAACCCGACCATCTCCGCGACATAGGGAACCACGAAACGGCTAAAGAGTTCCGGCGGCAGATACGGCGGTGTAGCATATTCCGGGCCGCAGATGCGATAGAGGTCCACAACATTGACATCGAGCATTCGCCGGAGGTTCTCCAGGCATCGCTCGTGCATCGCGGCGACCGTTTGGGCGAAATGTTCCGTCTCGGTCGTCGCCCAGAGTGTATATTGTCCGAATTCCATCAAATCGGCTGCCAGCCACAACGGATCGGCGAGCGACGCCATGACGATTCCATTGTTTCCCACTTCGGCCTGGATTCTGGCGAAATCACCGGCGCCGTATTCCAGCGGCTCGTAGGGAACGGACAAGGCCTTGTCCACGTCCTCGAGCGTTTTGCACCAATGCTCGATCTGCCAGATAGTGCGAATCCCCTCGACCGCTTTCGTGGTCTGCGCCAGCCGTCCTCGCGGAGTGTGAAGTGTCCGTTCACAAACCGTGACGTTGGCTTCCTCGTACTCATATACGTCCATTTCGACGGGACAAGCCGATTGGAGGAATGTGGCATTCGAATCGGGATTCCACATGCAGATGCAGTCGGTCCGCTCGCGTATGGCGTCCATCAGCCGCGCGTAGGAGGGGTCGTTGTTTTCGACGGCCCGGCTGTTGAAGCCGGCGAGTTCATAGGTGGAGATCGGCACCCGATCGGGCGCCTCGCATCTCAACGCTGTGACGATTCGTTCCCGCGAGTTCATTTTTGGTCTCCGGCAGATGTGTACCGCGGGCGCCGTCCTTTGGCAATTGTTATTCGCAGGCGGCGTCGGCCGAGGACGGACGTCAGCTTTTGCTTGCATCCGTCCTCGGCGCTTGCTGTCATGCGCACCGGGAATTAGCGACGGACTGGTTGCGCAAAGGGGGTATGCGCCATGACATGGCAGCGAGTTGCGCTTTGCATGCTTGCCGCACTGCTCATCCTGACGGCCGAAGCGTGTTTCTCGCCCCAGCGGCCGAGTCCCGCGGCTGGCCTTGGAGCGGAGGAAGCGCTTTCGGTCATTCCAGCGCCCAGGGAGGTGCACCGGCTCAACGGAACGTTTACGCTGGACGGCGGAACGCGAATCCTGATTGACCGTGGCTTCGCTGACGCCAAACCGGTCGCGGAGTACCTGGCCGATTTTCTGAGCCGCGCAACCGGCCGCGCGATCCCCGTGTACCAGCGCGCGCTGCCGCTGCACCCCAAGGGCGCCATCCGTCTGGTTCTGGGGGCTACCCCGCGCGAATCCGGCGAAGAGGCGTACGAACTGCAAGTCCGCGCTGACCGGGTGATCATCCGGGCCTCGACGGCTACCGGACTGTTCTATGGCGCGCAGACGCTGCGCCAACTGCTGCCGCCCGAAATAGAAGGCCTGACCACGGCGCCGAAGCCCGCGGCGTGGCAGGTGCCGTGCGTGCGGATCCTGGATGGGCCTCGTTTCCGGTGGCGCGGGCTTCTGCTGGATTGCGCCCGCCACTTCTTCCCGAAGGAATCGGTGAAGCGATTTATTGACCTCATGGCCCTGCACAAGTTCAACGTGCTGCAAATACACTTCACCGACGACCAGAGTTGGACTCTCCAGATTGACGCCTATCCGAACCTGACGAAGATCGGAGCACACGGCGGCCCGTATGCCATGAACGGGACGTGGCTGGGTTTGGGAAAGGGCATCGGGTCCGGCCGCTTCTTTACCAGAGACGACGTTCGCGAGATGGTGCGGTACGCCGCAGACCGGCACATCACGATCGTGCCCGAGATCGAAATGCCCGCTCACGCCGGCTCGTGGCTGGCGTCCTGTCCGGAACTGCTTTGTACAAGCGGTCAGAATCTGCCGGCGCCCGCGGTTGGAACGCACGGCGAGGGCGATCAGCGAGCGGTTTGGGCCGCTCACAGAGAATTGTGCCCCGGCAACGAGGCGACGTACCAAATGGCCGAGCGCATTCTTGCCGAAGTATTCGAGATGTTCCCGGGCGGCCATGTACATCTTGGCGGCGACGAGGCGTCCAAGTACGGCTGGAAGCTGTGCCAGCGGTGTCAGGCGAGAATGAAAGCCGAGGGTCTCAAGGATGAGCGCGAGCTGCAGAGTTACTTCATCCGGCGCATCGGCAAATTCATCGAGAGCCGTGGGCGCGACTTCGTCGGGTGGGACGAGATCATGCAGGGCGGCCTGGCGCCCAATGCGATCGTCATGTCATGGACCGGCGTCGCGCCCGACCGGGCGGCGGTGAGGGCCGGCCACAATGTGATCTTCTCGCCGACCAGCCACTGTTACTTCGACTATCCGTATGACCGAATCTCGACGCAGAAAGTGCATTCGTTCGACCCGGTCGAGACGTTGACCGATGACGAAGCGAAACACGTTATGGGCATTCAGGGAAATCTCTGGACTGAATCCATCCCGGACATGAATCGCCTCGAGTACATGGCGTTCCCGCGGGCCACGGCGCTGGCCGAGGTCGCCTGGTCGCCGGGCGGCCAACGCAACTGGGCGGATTTCCAGAAGCGCCTGGCCGTACATCTCCGGCGGCTCGACAGGTTGAGGGTGAACTACAACCGTGAGAACGGACGCTGAAGCGTATATTATGAACCCGCGCTGACGTGTGTATTACGAGCGGAGAACATCATTCGGATATATACAGTTCTCCCGAACCAAGCTTATCGTACCACGTGAACTTGAGGATGAGCGAGGTCAACCCGAACACCGCCAGCGAAAACCACATCCGTCTCCATTGTTGGATCACGAGAAAGATGGGCAGCGCCACCATGCTGACCTGCCAAACCAGCCCGACGGCCACATTGAACACATCGCGCCGGAAGTCCCGGTTTCTCTGGAAGTTGGGATTGTCGGCGCACAGCTTCGCGTAGATCGGTTGCCAGAATCCCCAGGGCCTCACCGTGCGATAGAATCTCCTGAGCACTCCCTCGTCTTCCGGGGCCGTGAGCAGACAGACGGCCACCGACGCGACGGAGCTGACGGCCAGAATGAGCAGAAACATGTACACCGGGTGCAACCCCAGCGCGGGAGCGCCCAACGCGGCGGCGGTTCCGGCCGCCATCCCGGCGAAGAAGCCATAACCGTTGAATCGCCACCAATGCCACTTAAGCACGTTGGGGGCAACGAATGCAGGCACGAGGGCCGAGACGATCCACTCGGTGATTTTGTGAACCGACACGGTGACGAAACCAAAGGCGATTCCCAGGAGAATCACCACCAGCGAGGTGATGTAGGCGAGAACGACGTACCGCCGCGCGGGCGCGGTGGGATTGATGTAGCGCTTGTAGATGTCGTTGACGATGTAGGCGGCGCCAGAATTCACCGTCGAAACAAACGTGCTCATGAAGGCGGCCAGCAGCCCCGCCAGGATCAGCCCCTTGCAGCCAATCGGCAAATACCGGTTCACCACGTCGGGCAGGATCTTCTCGAAATCCACCTTGGCGCCCATCCCCGCCAGTTCGGGACTGAAAAACGCCAGACCCAGCACGCCGATCCCGGCAATGAGCAGGAAGCGCGGCGCCAGGGACACCAGCGCCATCATCATGTTCTCGAGAGCGGCTTCGCGCGGACTTCGCGTCGAGAGAACGTGTTGGATTGCATAGTTGGGCGTCGGGCCGGCCATGCTGACCAGCACGCCTTTGAAAAACAGCATCATGGTGAAGATCATGAAGAGCGAATAGCCGTCGCCCCCCTGCGTCACGGGATTATAGAGCTTCTTGTTGAGCTCCGGAAGCAGGCTCGACCAGTCCAGATCGAGCCGCCAGCCGAAAAACAGGTGGTCCCAGCCGGCCGGCACGGCGGCCATGATTTGCTCGGGACTGACCAGCGTGATGGCGGTGGCGGCGACCACAACGGCCGCGACGGCGATCAGGGCGTATTGGATCAGATCGTTCATCACAACGCTGTACATTCCGCCGACGATGCAATAGAGGCCCGTGACGGCCATGATCACGGCGGCATAGACGTTCTGATGAATGTCCCAGGGAAAGAAGGGCTTGGTGAACTTGCCGATGCCCTGGAACGCGTAACTCAGGAAACCGATGACGCTGACCACGGCATACACGATGATGCTGAGGTAGGCCAGTTGGGCCCCCCGGCTGTCGCCGAAGCGCGTGCGCATCCACTCGGCGCCGGTCAGCACGTTGGAGCGCCGCACCCAGACGCCCAGGTACATCATGCGGAAGACCACGTTGAACAGCGGCCAAATCCACAGGAGCCACGTGGCCTTGACGCCATAGACAAAGAGCATCGTGACGAACCACATCGTGCCGGTGATGTCTATGCCGCTCGAGCCGTGGGCGATGCCGATGATGTACCAGGGGAGGCGTTTGCCGGCGAGAAAATAGGACTCGGCGTTCTTGGCCGCCAACTTGGCGACGACCCACCCGACGACGATCATGAGGAGGAGATAGACGATGATGATGAGGATATCGAGGAAGTGCATTCCCGCTGCCCTTCAGCGAGGCTCGTGATGCGGAACGTTCACGGTCACATCGGTTAGATCAGCCCACTGTCAATGTATTGCTTACCAACAAACAACTTGATGGCGCGATGCGGGATTCCTATAGTTCTGGCAGTCCGGCCTTCGCACGGTCTATCAAGGCGCGGATTCGATCCTTGGGAATCTGGACGGTTCTGACTTTGCGCTCAGGAAGTTGCTCGCCAGCGAGAATCGTCTTTGATCCGTCCTTGGTCCGAATCTCGACTGTGTCCAACAGGCCATCATAGTCACGGTCCTCTTCGATCCGCCGTGTTCCATCCAAAGACACCCTAGTGAAGGAGTCATATCTTCCGTCGGAGTTTCTATCGCAGACATGGAATAGTTCTTCACCATCAGCCGTGTAGGACGTGATTTCCACGTCACGATATACTTCGCCGTGGGTCGCTTTCAAAGGGCGTTGCAAGTTGTCCAGATATATCTGTCTCCGCAATCTCCGAGGCGCGGAGGACGTCACTTCCCAATCTCGAATCTCCACACTGCTCGGAAAGCTCGTCGGGAGATTGTAGAATTCGAGTCGGATATCTTCCTTGGCATTGCGGAACGAGATCTGCCTGATGTTTCCGTCGGGTCTGAGGTGGCAGCGGAACCCATCGCGGTGATCATACCATCCGCCATTGCCGTCAAAGTTGGTTTCAATGACCGGAATGGGTTCCACGGTTACGTCCACCAGCGCCCGGCTGCCGAATGCCGAGGTCCGTGCGCGAGTCACACGCATCGCCTTCTCATCGCGCTTGAGATAATGATATTCCGACCGACTTCCATCTCGCTGGCGCCATGTTTCATAGACTTCTTGGTGACCCTCGTTGTTATCATGGAACACGCTGAATTCTTCGTACACCCCATCCTTATTCCGATCCAGCCACAGCTCCGTTCGTTTGCGTCCGCCCTCCAATCGGTGGGTGATGCGAATGCTGCCCGCCGCCACC